>Ga0137306_100428_pt1 | contig 60658 bp, 33 predicted proteins | sample Inofroosms_March_FD_97187 | JGI IMG/M metagenome (GOLD analysis project Ga0137306, IMG submission 97187) | Mouse cecal microbial communities from Vienna, Austria - N-Acetylneuraminic and N-Acetylglucosamine D2O microcosms_March | ecosystem: Host-associated > Mammals > Digestive system > Large... | reverse complement strand
TTAATTAATAATGCGGAAATTTTTATCTTACGGCTAAAAATCAGTGCGATGCAAGGCATCGCACTGATAGAAACTGTTTATCAGCCAAAAGGGTTTTCCGCTTAATGGAGGAAAATAAATGAAAAAATGGACAAAAGTACTGTCTGCATTCGTTGTCGCAACGGTAATGAGTGCGAGTATGGCTACTGCGGTCGGTTGCGGAGGCGATGACGACAAGCACGAGCACAACTATGCTACGACTTGGACGACGGATGCAAACAAGCACTGGCACGAGTGTTTGAACGACGGCTGTGACGCTAAAATCAAGGACGAGGGCGCACACGTCGACGCAAAGATCAACGGCACGGACACGGCGGGAGAAGACGGGCTCTGCGACGTCTGCGATTACAAAATCAAAGACGTAACGCCTCCGACCCCCGACGGTAAAGTTACCGTCACTTTCGTAACGCCCGAAGGCGCAACGACTGTTGAAGCTAAGACTATCGACAAGGGCGGAAAGGTATCAAAACCCGAAGACCCCACAAAGCCCGACCATACTTTTGTCGGCTGGTTCACCGACGACGGAACGTTCTTGAATGAATTCAATTTCGACACGGCGGTAAACGCTAATATTTCAATCTATGCTAAATTTACGCCCAACGCGGTTACTCCTCCCGATGAAGATCCTACTATCGTTGACGGCAAAATCACCAACAAGGCTCAGCTCCTTGCTTTCCGCCAGATGGGCGAAATTACCGAGGGCAACTATACTCTCGAAGCAGACATCGACTTAGAGGGTGTGGAAATTCCTGCACCTAATCTGGTTTTGGCAGGCACGGCTACGTTCGACGGTAAGGGTCATATGATTATGAACGGCGCTTATGCGGAGGCCGACGCTAAATCCGGACTTTTATTCAAGTCAATAAAGGGCGCAAGCGTAACCGACGTCAAGTTCCTTAACTGTTCGGTAACTTCCGGCAATGAATCGGCAGGTATGCTTGCCGGAACTGTTGAAAGCAAAGACGGAACCGCAGCCGAAGCTTCAAAAGCTACGATTTCAAAAATCGAATTCAATTCGTGTTCAATCAACAGCACGGGCGCATACGGCGGTTTCTTATACGGCAGAAACGAAAAAGCTGCGTATATAGATATTTCGGAAATAACCACGAAAAACGGTGCGACGGTAGTCTGCTCGCAGTACGGCGGTTTGCTCGGCGGCGACAGTGTTGCAACAACAACGCTTATATTTAAAAACCTTCACATAGACGGCAAGTTTACAAGCTCTTCAAACGGTTCGTTCATTGCAGGCCGTACGCGCGGCGGCAATGTAACTATTGAAAACGCTGTAATAAAAGCCGAAGCTATTGCAGGAAACGGCGAGGGACAGAACGGCTTGTTCGTCGGCGGTTCGGCAATCGACAAACTCACTTTAAAGAATATTTTAATCGTCAAAACCGACAATTATTATATATGTAAAACGGGAATGGCGCCCAAGGCAACCGATTACAGCGGAATTTACGCAGTAAACGAAGGTGAAGAGCCCGTAAAATTGTTATATACGAAAGCAACGGCTACGACTGATGCGGTCGTCGGACACACGGCTGGAAACGGCACGGACAGCGTCGCATTCCTCACCGAAAAAGGCTTTGACTTTGAAAACGTCTGGATGGCAGAGGGCGACGGCTACCGTCTTAAAGCCGCTTCAACGAACATCAAGTCCGAGGGCGCAACGCTTAATTCGATGAAGGTCAGCACAGTAAATGCAAAACTCAGATACAAGATAGGCGAAACACAGCTTTCGACCGAGGGCTTGCTCGTAATGGGCGTTTACTCCGACGGCGTTCAGCTCGTTCTTTCGGAGGGCGAAACCGCCGACTATACGGTTGACGCAAGCGGCGTCGATTGGGCTACTGCCGGCAAGTACGAAATAACGGTCAAAGGCGTAGGTAACGATATTACCGCTAAATACGAAATCGAAGTTGTTGCGCAGACGGGCTTTGTCGTATATCAGGACAGAATGGCTCACGTCTACCTCGAAGGCGCAACTCTCGATACGGCAAACCTTTCGGTAAAATCAACCTGGACGGACGGCAAAGAGGAAACTTTGAAACTCGGCGCTGACTACACCATAACGGGTTATGACCTCAATGTAGCAGGACAGTATACCGCAAAAATCAATAACGGCAATTTCCCTGCACAGGATATCGAAATCAACGTCGTTAAATACATTCCCGTACCCGTAGAAGACAATACGCTCGGCAAAGTGGTCTACGTCAACGTCGACAAAGATTACGCAGGCGTAAACGGCGAAGCGGTAAAGGGCATCGTAAACTTCACCGAACTCGGCGACGCAATCAAATATCTCGAATCGTGCAAGCTCGAAGACAGCGTTACCAAAGTAGTATACGTTGCAGAGGGCGTATATGCCGAACATATCAAAACGGCTCTTAATAACCTTACTTTGATAGGCAAGGGCGCAGATAAAACCGTAATTACCTGCTCAAACGTTCAGTCCACGGTAGACCCTCTGACGGATAAACAGATGGGACTCAACGAAAACGCAACTTTAATCGTTTCGGGTGAAAACTTCAAAGCTTACAGAATGGCTATCCGCAACGATTTCGACTATCCCGCAAACGGCAAAACCGAGGGCAGTCCTCAGGGCACCGCGCTTATGATTAACGGCGACAAGGCAGTCGTTGCAGACTGTCTGCTCTACGGGAATCAGGATACGCTGTATCTGAAGAGCGGCAGATCGTACTTCAAAAACACAGAAATTCAGGGCAATATAGACTTCATTTTCGGCGAAGCCAAGGGGCTTGCGTACTTCGACCATTGTATAATCAGGGCGATAAACAAGGCAGGCGAAGGCAAACAGGAAAAGAACAATGGCTACGTTACGGCAATGAAGGCAACGGCCGCCGACAAACCCGATTACGGTTATATCTTCGACGGCTGTGAGTTCACTGACGACGGTACGCTGTTAGACGGTTCTATGTCCCTCGGCAGACCTTGGGGCGCAGCCGCAACGGTTGCAATGGTCAACTGCTCGTTCACGAAAGCTTATTCGACTTTGGCTTACGGCGCAATCGGCGAAGACGGTAAGGCTGTTAAACCCCGTTGGTACGAGATGAGCTCAAATAAGCCTCAGGACGCTGATTTCAAAGAGTTCGGCTCCACGGGCGAAGGCGCAATAACCGAAGCCGTCTTAGGCGGTTCGATAATGGACGCGGCAGTCGCGCAATTGCAGACTAAAACTAATATCTTCGCCGCAACCAACGGCGAGATAACCTGGGCAGACGGCCCGTGGGACTGCGATGAAGCATTGTCCGCTCTTACAGCGTTCGGCGGCGCTGAATTCGTAGCTCCCGACTCGTTCGCTTACGATACCGATATTATGGTAGGTGATTCGGGCAATCTTGAAGGCAAACTCGTTATGACGGAGGGCAAAGACGGCAAATTCGGCGTAGCCGCTGGTCCTTGGAACTCCAACGATAAAACCGTTACCGTCACTGTCGGAGACGAAACTATCGTTTCGTACGAAAACGGTATTCTTTCGGCTCTCAAAGCAGGCGAAACAACTATAACAATTTCCAAAGACGGACTTTATGACGTAGTTTGGAATATCGTAGTTCAGAAACCGAGCGGAACCGAGAAATACGACGACGTTTCAATTAATATTGCCGATGCGATAACTGCAGGAGCTTTGACTCTAAACACTACGGCGCACGACGTTGCAAACGCAACTATTGCAGAGGGTATCGTACTCAATACTACGGGTAACAAAACGAAGATAACCGAACATAAAAATACGATTGAAGGCGTATCGTTTACCCACAGAGTCGTATTGAAAGGTGAGGGCAACTACTTTGCAATTACAACTAAGGGCGAAGCTACCGTAAAAGTGTACGTTGCAAACGCAAATGCGGACGCTACCCTCTCACGCGATATAGGACTTTACAGTGATACGGCAGGTAAAACTCCTGTAACGGGAACGACGGTAGAAAAAGTTTTCGGCAAAGAAAGCAAGCTGTTGTCGTTTGCAGTAGCAGACGCAGGAACCTATTACCTTGAAAGCGTTACAAACGAGCTTTGCATTTACCGCATTGATATCGTTTATCCCGAAGTCAGTGCGCCTTCGTTTGAAAACGTTACTATGAAAGTTTCAGACGTAATAACAGCAGGGACTTTAACAGCTGATAGTACTAATAAGCAAACATTATCTAATATAACCATTGCAGAGGGTATAGTTTTTACAACAACTGAAACTAAGATTGATGCACATACAAATACAGTTGGAGGCGTTGACTTTACGCATAGAATTGTATTAGGTAAACCGAGTAGCACTAAGCCTAGAAATTTTGCTATAACTACTGAGGGGGCTTGCACTATAAAAGTTTACGTAGCTAATACAAGTGGTAAAGACGATACAAGGAATATTGGCTTATATACTGATGCGGTAGGTACGACTATGGTAACCGGTACTCAGGATACTGCACTCAACGGTATAAATGATACAAAAGCTCAATTAGTTGAATTAACTGTTACGGGAGCTGGCACCTATTATTTGGTTAGCACAGTTAATGAACTTGCTGTCTATCAGATAGAAATCGTTTATAATGCGTAACATCATTTATTAAATAAAAATAAGGGTGCGCTTGTCGCACTCTTATTTTTTATAAGTTTAAAAACCGCGCTTCACTGCCGTGAAGCGCGGTTTTATTTAATTTCTGTTTTGTTATTCCTGTGCCACTTTCGACATAGAAGCTTTTGCTTTTTCGGCGATATTTTCTTTTGTGAAGCCGAAGTGCTCGAACAGCGTTTCCGCCTTGCCCGATTTTCCGAACGTGTGCATTGCTATTATTTCACCCTTGTCGCCTGCGTATTTATACCAGCTGTAATGCGAACCTGCCTCTATGCAGACTCTTGCTTTAATATGCGGAGGCAGAACGTGCGCCTTGTATTCGTCTGTTTGATTTTCAAACTCTTCTATGCAGGGCATAGAAACTATTCTCGCCTTTATTCCTTCCTGAGCAAGCAGTTCCTGCGCGCCTACGCACAGCTCGACTTCCGCGCCCGTGGAAATAAGCAAAACGTCGGGTTCGTCGTCAAAGTCAGAAACGGTGTAACCGCCCGTCATAGCGGTAAGTCCCGTACTCGTATACTGCGGAACGTCCTGTCTTGAAAGCACAATGGCGGTCGGGTGGTTGCTCGTAAACGCGGACATAAACGCCGCCGCCGTTTCCTTACCGTCGCAGGGACGGAAAACCTTTAAATCCGGCATTGCACGCAGTGCGATAAGGTGCTCAACGGGCTGATGCGTGGGACCGTCCTCGCCGACGCCGATGCTGTCGTGTGTAAAGACGTAAGTTACGGGAATATCCATAATAGCGCTCATTCTCACCGCACCGCGCATATAGTCGGAGAAAGTGAAAAACGTCGAGCAGACGGCGCGAAGTCCGCCGTGGAGCTGTATACCGTTGCAGATTGCCGCCATTGCGTGTTCGCGGATACCGAAGCGGATATTGCAGCCCTCTCTCGAATCGGGCGAGAAAAATCCTTTGCCTTTGAGTTCGGTTTTGGTGGAGGGGGAAAGATCGGCAGAACCGACCATTAAATTAGGGATATTTCCTGCAAGTCTGTTTAAAACCTTTCCGCCCGAAACTCTCGTCGCTTCGGGTTTGGGGAAATTGAAAATCTCGTTCAGATCCCCGAAATCGGGATCGGAGCCCGACATAAACTTTTTGAACTTTTCCGCAAGTTCGGGATATTCTTCCGAATACCTTGCAAACAGCTCGTTCCATTCCTGCTCGGCTTTGAGCTTTTCGTCGGCTAATTTAAGGCAGTGCGCCTTGACGTCGTCAGGTGCGGTAAACGGCTCCTGCGTCCATTCAAGGCTGTCTTTCAGCTTTTGAAGATTTTCTTCACCTAAGGGCGAGCCGTGCGCGTTTGCCGTTCCTGCAAAGGCGGAGCCGTAGCCTATAACCGAATTGCAGATTATTATAGAAGGGCGCGTAAGATCGCTTTTTGCCCTGTTGAGCGCGGCTTTCAAAAGCGCAACGTTGTTTGCGTCGCTCACTCTTAAAACCTGCCAGCCCTGCGCCGCAAAACGCGTCGCCGTCTCTTCGGTGAAAGTGGTGTTGATATTTCCCTCTATGGTAATGTTGTTTTTGTCGTAAAGAAGTATCAGTTTTCCCAGCTTCTGCGTGCCCGCAAACGAGCAGGCTTCATAGCTGATACCCTCTTCGAGGCACCCGTCACCGCACAAAACGTAGGTGAAGTGGTCTACTATTTCATAGTCGGGGCGGTTGAACATTGCGCCGAGATGCGCTTCTGCAACGGCAAAGCCGACCGCGTTTCCTATACCCTGACCAAGCGGTCCCGTCGACGTTTCTACGCCGTCCGTAACTCCGTATTCGGGATGTCCCGGCGTGATAGAGCCGAACTGCCTGAAATTTTCAATATCCTCTTTTTTAACGTTGTATCCGAAGAGGTGCAAAAGCGAATAGAGCAGCATCGAGCCGTGCCCTGCCGACAGAACAAATCTGTCGCGGTTGTGCCAGTGCGGATTTTTATAACTGAAATTAAGAAAATCGGCAAACAGCTCGTATCCGATAGCCGCCGCGCCCAGACATATGCCGGGGTGTCCCGATTTAGCTTTTTCAATCGCCTCAGCCGATAAAACCCTTATCGTATCAACGCTTTTTTTAGCTAAGTTCATAGTTACTCCTTTAAAGTTGATTGTGTATAAATTTGTTTAAATTTTCTGTATTTAAGAAAGTGAAAGGGGCAAGCAGTGAATACAGCCTTTGCGCTATCGCTCTGTTTCCGCCTTTAACGTTGCTTTCAAAGTTTATCGGCATAACGGGGTCGTGTACGCTCATTCTCAGAAGAAACCAGCCGTCGCCTGCGTCCTTTGCAAAGTTGACGCGCACGCCCTCGTAGTTGTCCTGCGCAACCGTCGCGCCGTTTACGCTTTTAATCAGCCTCTTGATCTCTTCGATAACTTTTTTGCCCTTTTCGCGGAAATCCGCTGTGTCCGAAAATGAAATTCTCACTTCGTCGCTTTCGGCAGGTTCGGGCAGAGAAGAGATAAGGTCGGTAAGCGTTTCTCCGTCTTTAAGCCCTGCAAGCGAAATAAGAAGTTTGACTATGACGTAAGCGCCGTCGTCAAGATAACTGTTTTCCGCAAACGCCGCGTGCCCCGAAGTTTCGATGGCAAGGGGGGAATAAATTCCGTTTTCGTTGAGATCGCGGCATTTGTCTATTACGTTTTTATAGCCGCGCCTGTACCTTAAATGCTTACCGCCCAGACTTTCTATAAAGTATGTAAGCCCGTCGCTCGTCACCGAGTCGGTGACGATAACTCCGCTTTTATCATTTAAAACCAACGCGGAAAGAAGCGCGATAAGCCTGTTTCTGTTCAGTTCTTTTCCGCTTCGGTCGACTGCGCCTGCCCTGTCTACGTCGGTATCGAAAATAATTCCGAGGTCGGCTCCGCTTTCCATAGTCGCTTTTTTAATACTTGCTATCGCGTCTTTGTCCTCCGGGTTCGGGATATGGTTCGGAAAATTGCCGTCAGGCTCCAGAAACTGACTTCCCGTGATATCCGCGCCGAGCGGTACAAGCACCTTTTCGGCAAAAAATCCGCCTGCGCCGTTGCCTGCGTCGACTATTATCTTTTTCCCGTCCAGCGGTCTTTGTTTTCCGCAGGATAAGCGCACTTCGTCAACCAGCCGAGCCGAATATTCGTCCATATACGGCTTTATTTCAAAATTTCCGTCTCCGCATAAAAACTCTTCGTTTTCCGCGATAGACAGAATTTCGTCCACGTCTTTCCCGTCAAGTCCGCCTTCGGCAGTGAAGAATTTTAGTCCGTTTCTGTCTGAAGGCAGGTGCGAGGCGGTTATCATAACCGAAGCGTCGCAATTGCAGAACTTGTTTTTAACAAGCATAAACATAGACGGAGTGGACGAAAGCGAAGTGTAAACAACGTCGCTTCCGCTTGAAAGTATCGCCTTTTTTACTGATTCGAAAACGTGTCCGGCAGAAATTCGGCTGTCGTTTCCGACCGCAACTTTAAACGTGTTTTTGCCGTATTTCAGACTCAGCCATTTTATAAACGCTTTGGTAATGGCTGTGACTGCGCCGTCGGTCAGCGTTCTGTTTTCGCCGACTGCGACTCCGCGCACGTCCGAACCGCTTTTTAAATGCCTGTACGATTTTGCGTTCATATATTCATTATACATAAAATAGCCCTTCTTTTCAAGTGTTTGTTTAAGATTTATGCTTAATTTTTTTTATTTTCAAAAAATCGGTAAAATCATTTTATTTTTATCCGCGCAGGTGTTATAATAACTTTATTAAAATCGAAATCAGTATTAATTACGGTGCAAGGAAAATCACACGGGAAAATTAATTATCACTGTAATTAATTTTCGTGAGGAGATATTATGGCAAAGGATAATTTTGTAGAACAAATCGCAGACATCGAAGAAGATTTTCCCCGTTGGTATACCGACGTGGTTGTAAAAACGGGACTCGTCGACTACGGCCCCGTTAAGGGAACTATGGTAATCCGTCCCTACGGCTACGCTATTTGGGAAAATATACAGTCCGAACTTGACAGCCGTTTCAAAGCCACGGGTCACAGAAACGCTTATTTTCCCCTGCTCATTCCTATGAGCTTTTTCACTAAGGAAGCCGAACATGTAGAAGGCTTCGCTCCCGAAGTCGCCGTCGTTACCCACGCAGGCGGTGAAGAGCTTGCCGAACCTCTGGCTATCCGCCCCACGTCCGAAACCATCTTCGGCTGTATGTATTCCAAGTGGATTCAGTCTTACAGAGATTTGCCCGTGCTTATAAACCAATGGGCAAACGTTATGCGCTGGGAAAAAACTACAAGACCTTTTTTGCGCACCTCCGAATTTTTGTGGCAGGAGGGGCACACCGCTCACGCAACAGAGCAGGAGGCGGAAGAGGAAACTATGAAAATGCTCGGCGTGTATAAGGAATTTGCCGAAAACTGCCTTGCAATTCCCGTAATAACGGGCAAAAAGACAGAAAAAGAAAAATTCGCAGGCGCTGTCGCTACCTACGGAATGGAAGCAATGATGAAGGACGGCAAGAGCTTGCAGGCAGGCACCTCGCACTATCTCGGTCAGAATTTCGCCAAAGCGTTCGATATAAAGTTTTTGGATAAAGACGGCGTGCAGAAGCACGTTTATACTTCAAGCTGGGGCGTTTCCACAAGACTTATCGGCGCGCTTATAATGGCCCACGGCGACAAGAGGGGGCTTGTAATTCCTCCCGTCGTCGCTCCCGAACAGGTCGTAATAGTTCCAATCGCCGTTAAAAAAGGCGGAGTTTTAGAAAAATGCAGCGAGGTCAGAGCCGCACTTGAAAAAGAGGGCGTAAGGGTCGTGTTGGACGACAGCGACGCAAGCCCCGGCTGGAAATTCAACGAATACGAATTAAAGGGCGTACCTTTGAGAATAGAAATCGGCCCGCGCGACATAGAAAACGGCAAAGCAATGATTTTCAGACGCGACACGCTTGAAAAACAGGAATACGCCCTTGACGGCATAGAAAAACAGGTCAAAGCCCTTTTAAAGACCGTTCAGAAAGATATGCTTGAAACCGCGCGCGTCCGCCGTGACGGACGCATAATTTCCGCCGACAGTCTGAAAGGAATTTCAGACGGCGTTGACGGCGGAAACTTCGTAAAAGCAGGCTGGTGCGGCTGCCGTGAATGTGAAGACAGGGTAAAGGCGGAAACTAACGCAACCGCAAGAGTAATTGCCGACGGCGAAACAGCCGAAAAATGCGCAGTCTGCGGTAAAAAAGCAAACAGCGTAGTCTATTTTGCAAGAGCATATTAAAATTTTCTCGCGTAATTATTTAATGCTTTCCAAACTGCTTGAAAGCTCCATACCGATTTTTATACCGTAAATCAAAATTCTTTTTCCTACTGCATAATCGATATCTTCTTCAACGAGAGCTTTCGAATGGCAGTAACTTTTAAAAATTGCGCGTTGCTCATCATTGAGCATATTTTCAAGTTTTTCTTTTTTTTCACGTTCGTATTTATTAAAGCAACCGTCAATTTTTTCCTGTTCTTTGCGGTAATCTACAATTTCGTTCACCACCAAATCATACAAAAAAGTAATTTCCATTTTAAAACCTCTTAAATAAATTTCTGTATATATTTTAATAATTTTTAAAATGATTTGTTGCAAGCTCTGTGTCACAGAATACGTAATTTCATTTTGGTAATTTTTTTCATAAATTGTTGAATACAAAAATACCGTGCATTGCGCACGGTATTCTTTTTTTTAATGTCTGTGAAAGCGTTTTTCTATTAAAGAGATTATCGCGTACATTCCGCCTGCAAGCACGCATAGTATAAACGTCGCCGTCATAACCAAGTCGAGCTTGAACACCTGACCGCCGTATACTATAAGATATCCGAGCCCTGCGCGCGAAACGATGTATTCGCCCATAATCGAGCCTATCCAGGCAAGCCCCACCGCAACTTTCAAAGTATTCATAAGCGCAGGGAGGGAAGCGGGAATAATCAGCTTTCTCAGCGTTGTTAATTTATTTGCACCCATTGACTTCATTAACAGCAGTTTTGTGTTGTCGACGGCGATAAAACCTGCAAGCATATTCATTATGCAGACTATTATCGAAACTATCACCGTCATAAAGATTATGGCGGTATAGCCCGTGCCTATCCATATTATAATAAGCGGACCTAACGCAATTTTAGGCAGAGAGTTCAAAACCACTATATAGGGTTCAAGCACTTTTCGGACGCTGTCGCTCGACCACAGCACAACAGCAATCGCATAGCCTAAAATCACGGCTATGGCAAAGCCTGCTATCGTTTCGCCGAGCGTTATGCCTATGTGGTAAAACAGCGTTCCGTTTTTCTGCAAATCGCCTATCGTCCTGATTACGCGCGAGGGGGAACTCGTTATAAACGGATCGATAAGCTTCACCTGTGCGCACAGTTCCCATATGCCTAAAATAAATACGAGAATAAGTATCCGCGATACTATTATTATTATCTTTTTATTTCTCTGTTTTTTCAGATACACGATGTGCTCGTGCGAGTAATTCAAATTTTTTTTCATAGGTGTATCCTTTTTTTAAAGGGTAATTAAATGCCGAGTTCTTTTCTTAACACTTCGAACGTCTGCGAAAATTCGGGACATTCTCTGCGCTTTTTAGGGCTTCCGTCGCCGAAATTTATTTCGTGTTGCGCAACTACTCTCGCAGGGCGCGCCGACAGAACAACGACTTTATCAGAAAGCGCGATTGCTTCCGATATGTCGTGCGTAACCAACAGCGCAGTCTTTTTTTCACCCTTTATAATTGCCTGAACGTCGTCGCAGACCTCCAGCCTCGTCTGATAGTCAAGCGCGGAAAACGGCTCGTCAAGCATAAGTATATCCGGCTCCGCGGCAAGCGTTCTGATAAGCGCAACCCTTTGGCGCATACCTCCCGAAAGCTGGTCGGGCGTTTTTTTCAGGAAATCTTTCAGTCCGTATTTTTCGGCAAGCGCAACCGCTTTTCCGCGCATTTCGGGCGTGTTGCGTTTTTTGACTTCCAGCGGAAGATAAATATTCTGTTCAACCGTCCGCCACGAAAACAGCGCGTCGCGCTGTAACATATATCCGAATTCCCCGTTCTCTCTTATAACCTGACCGGAAGAGGGGGCAAGTATTCCTGCCGCAAGCGAAAGTATCGTTGTTTTTCCGCAGCCCGAAGGGCCTATGACTGAAACGAACTGTCCGTTCCCGACTTCGAAAGTCAGATCTTTTACGGCTGTCGTTTCGCCCTCTTTCGTATGATAAGTGTAAGTGATATTATCGAATTTTAACATTATCTGTATACTTCGGTGTAAATTCTGTGCGCCGCTTCGGTGGTAACTACGTCGCCGAAAGCAACTCTGCCGTTGAGTTCGCCTGCAAGGTCTATTACGTCCTGCAGCTTATTGAATGCCGCCTCTTTCATCGCCATATCGGTACACCAGGCGTCTATCCTCTTGTAGCTGTCAAGCGACGTTTTAATGCTCGTTTTGCTTGTTCCGTCAAAATAAGAGGTGAGATAGCCTGCAACCGTTTCGCTGTCCGTTTCGTTGATATATTTTACGGCTTTGGTAACGGCGCGGAGAAGCGCGTCTACTGCTTCGCCGTTTTTATTTAAATAACTCTGTTTAGCCATAAAACAGGTGTAGGGGATTTCGCCCGACTTTTCGCCGACGGAAGCTACTATGTAGCCTTTTTTCTGTGCCTGATAATCGGAAGCTACGGGTTCGAACATTGTGCAGAAATCTGCAATTCCGCTTTCGAACGCAGGCGTCATCATATTAAAAGCAACGTCGTAATTGAGTTTGCAGTCTATATTTTCTGTTTTAACGACGTACTCGAACGTCATAGCCGGCACACCGCCCTTTCTGCCTGCAAGAATTTCCTTGCCGTTCAAATCGGACCATTTGAAGTCGGGCATAGGTTCCCTTGCCACGAGAAAGCTTCCGTCGCGCTTTGTCAGCTGACCGAAAACCTTGGGCGAATCGTCGCTTCCGCCTTTTACAACGTAAATTGCCGCTTCGGGACCGCAGAAGCCCACGTCCGCACTGCCCGAAAGCACTGCCGCCATAGTCGCGTCCGCGCCGCCGCCGTTGGTAAGCGTAATTTCATAGCCCTCGTCTTTGAAATAGCCGAGAGCGTCCGCAAGGTAGAGGGGTGCGTAGAATATCGAGTGTGTAACTTCGTTTATTCTTATGACCTTATCGTCATCCTTTCCGCAGGAAGCAAGCGTTACGGGTATACCGAGCGCAAGCAGCGCGGAGCAAAAAAAAGTAATAATCTTTTTCAAATTGTTCTCCTTTATAGCTACGGTAAGCCTGATTTTCTTATCCGTACAGCTTTAATAAAAAATTTAATAATACATTCTATGCGCTTTAAAGTTATAATTGACAATTAAAGCCGTTTGGTTTATAATTAAGCCGTATAATAATTTACGGTGGTTTTTAAATGGAAAAGACATACGATCCGAAAACTTTTGAGGACAGATTATATAAAGACTGGGAAGAAAAGGGCTGTTTCAAGGCACTTCGGGATGACGACAAGGTTCCTTTCACTGTCGTTATGCCCCCTCCCAATATCACGGGTCAGCTCCATATGGGTCACGCTATGGACGAAACTATGCAGGACGTCGTAGTGCGTTTTAAGCGTATGCAGGGCTATTGCGCCCTGTGGCTCCCCGGTACCGACCACGCCTCGATTGCCACGGAAGTAAAAGTCGTCGAGCAGTTAAGAAAAGAGGGGCTTTCGAAAGAAGCCCTCGGCAGAGATGAATTTTTAAAGCGCGTATGGCAGTGGAAGGACAAGTACAACGCAAGGATAGTCGAACAGCTCAAAAAGCTCGGCTCTTCCTGCGACTGGTCCCGTCTCACCTTTACAATGGACGAAAAATGTTCCAGAGCGGTAAGGGAAGTTTTCGTCAACCTCTATAATAAGAAACTCATCTACCGCGGAAGCCGTATAATAAATTGGTGTCCCGACTGCAAAACCACCCTTTCCGACGAAGAGGTGAACTATGTCGAGGAAGCGGGGAACTTCTGGCATATAAAATATTACGTCGAGGGGGAAGATACCTTCCTCGAAGTTGCTACAACACGTCCCGAAACTATGTTCGGCGATACGGCTGTGGCTGTAAACCCCGATGATGTTCGTTATAAGCACCTCATCGGCAAAAATGTAATTCTTCCCGTCGTAAATAAGGCTATTCCCGTCGTCGGCGACAAACACGCCGATATGGAATTCGGTACGGGCGTTGTGAAAATCACTCCCGCGCACGATCCCAACGACTTCGAAGTCGGGCTTCGCCACAATCTGCCGGCGGTCAAGGTTATGAACGACGACGGCACTATGAACGAAAACGCAGGCAAGTACGAAGGGCTTGACAGATACGAATGCAGAAAGCGCCTCGTCGAGGATCTTAAAGAGGGCGGTTATCTTGTAAAAGTCGTGCCTCATACCCACAACGTCGGGCATTGCTACCGCTGTTCGTCTACGGTGGAACCGCTCGTTTCCCGTCAGTGGTTTGTCAAAATGAAACCGCTTGCGCGTCCTGCGATAGATGTCGTGATGAACAAGAAAGTTACTTTCGTTCCCGAAAGATTTTCAAAGATATATTACAATTGGATGGAAAACGTCAAGGACTGGTGTATTTCCCGTCAGCTCTGGTGGGGACACAGAATTCCCGTCTGGTACTGCGCGGACTGCGGAAAAGAAATCTGTTCGAAAACCGATTTGGATACCTGTCCTCACTGCGGAAGCAAAAACGTTACTCAGGACGACGACGTGCTCGATACCTGGTTTTCGGCGGCGCTCTGGCCGTTCTCGACCTTGGGCTTCCCTGACGACACTTCGGATTTGGAGTATTTCTACCCGACCGACGTGCTTGTAACGGGCTACGATATAATTTTCTTCTGGGTTGCGAGAATGATTTTCTCTGGGCTCGAACATATGCGCGCCGTTCCGTTCAGGGACGTTTTGATGCACGGACTCGTCCGCGACGAACACGGCAGAAAGATGTCAAAAAGTCTCGGCAACGGCATTGACCCTCTTGAAGTTATCGATAAGTACGGCGCAGACTCTTTGAGATTTTCGCTGTTGCAGGGCGTAGCCCCCGGCAACGACACGCGCTACTCGGACGCAAAGGTGGAAGCCTGCCGTAACTTTATGAACAAAATATGGAACGCAAGCCGTTTCGTGATAATGAATTCAGAAGGCGTCGAAATCAAGAGCGTCACAGAAATAAAGCTTTCGTCTGCGGATAAGTGGATAATTTCACGTCTGCAATCGGCGATAAGGGACGTTACGCTCGCAATGAACAAATTCGAGCTCGGCATCGCCTGCCAGATTATGTACGACTTTATGTGGTCGGATTTCTGCGACTGGTATATCGAACTTGTAAAACCCGTCTTGAAATCGGAGGATGCGTCAAAGCGAAGCGGAGCCGTTTCAGTGCTTTTATTCGTACTTGAAAACGCGCTGAAACTTCTGCACCCCGTCGCGCCGTTCATTACCGACGAAATTTACAGAAGCCTTCCAAACGCGGAAGGAACTATAATGGTAAAAGAGTTCCCCAGATATAATTCCAAGCTTGCGTATAAAAAAGACGCGCTGGCGTTTGCCGGTATTATGGATATCATAAAGGCTGTCCGCGCTGTCAAAACCGAGGTCGGCTGTCCGCCGTCGAAAAAAGTTCATATGTTTATTTCGACAGAGAGCAAGCGCCTTATTTCCGCAAACGAAGACAGTATTTTAAAGCTTGCCGGCGCAAAGGATATAACGTACGTTTCTTCCGCGTCCGAGGCGGGCGAGAACGCCGTCACAAAAGTGCTTGCGATAGGCACGCTGTATATTCCTTTGGGTGAGCTCGTCGATATCGAAAAGGAAAAAGAGAGGCTCAAAGCCGAGCTTGAAAACGTAACGGGCGAAATAGCCCGCGCCGACGGAAAACTCCACAATCAGGGCTTTATTTCCAAAGCCCCGAAAAAACTTGTGGACGACGAGAGAGCCAAACTCGAAAAATTTATCGCAATGCGCGAAAAAATATTGAATCAGTTAAAATCGCTTTGATGGTGAAACTATGAAAAGAGTATTCGGAAAGGGCCGTGCCTTTATCGTATTTACGGCGTTTGTGTGCGCGCTGTCCGTATTTCTCGGCGCCTGCAATCTGTTCGGCCCGAAAGAACACACGCACGAATTTTCAAATTACGTCTATAACAACGACGCAACGTGCTTGAACGACGGCACGGAAACTGCTAAGTGCGTCGGGTGCGAAAAGACCGATACCCGTGAAAAGACGGGAACTAAAAAACCGCACAGCTTTATAAATTACGTTTCGAACGGCGACGCCACCTGTACGGCTGACGGTACTGAGACGGCGAAATGCGCAAACTGCCATTTCACCGACACGCGCACCGAAAAAGACAGTAAAAAACAACACGTTTTCAAATCTTACGTTTCGAACGGCGACGCCACCTGCACGGCGAACGGCACGGAGACGGCGAAGTGCGAAACCTGCGAAAAGACGGATACCCGCGAAGATACTGACAGCAAACTTGCCCACAGCTTTACTAATTATATCCCCAACGGCGATGCAACGGCGGAAGCGGACGGCACCAAGACCGCCAAGTGCGACAACTGCGACGCAACCGATACCGTAATAGACGAGGGCAGTATGCTCGGAGGTGATCACGTTCACAGTTATAATGCAACCGTGATAGCTCCTACCTGCACCGAGGACGGATATACCCTTTATGAATGTGAATGCGGAAATTCCTCATACAAGGACAGCTTTGTCGACAGGCTCGGACACAGCTTTACTGATTATATCCCCAACGGCGACGCAACGGAAGAGGCGGACGGTACCAAGACCGCCAAGTGCGACAACTGCGACGCGACCGATACCGTAATAGACGAGGGAAGCAGACTTCCGCCGTCCGACGGTAAACCTGCCGAAGGCAGTAAAGAAGAAATAAACGAAGCAAAGCTTTCCATTCACTTTTTAGAGCTCGGCAACAAATATACGGGCGACTGTACATTGATAAAATGCGGCGATACCGAAATTCTGATTGACGCCGGTTCGCGCAAAAACAGCGCGGCTACTATTAAGAGCTATGTGGATAAATACTGCACGGACGGTGTTCTGGAATACGTAATCGCAACTCACGCGCATCAGGACCACATAGCCGGCTTTGTCGGCAACAGCGACAAAAGCGTTAAAAACGGCAGAACAGGTATCTTGTATCAGTATCAGATAGGCACTTTTATTCAGTTTTCAGGTCACAATACAACTACGCAGATTTACGACGAGTATTTAACTGCTGTTGCATTTGCCGAAAATCAGGGTACTACGGTTTATACCGCAAAGCAGTGTTGGTACGAAACGGACGGAGCGAAGAAACAGTATTTTCTTGACGCCGAAAAGACCGTTTCTATGAATATTCTTTACAACTATTATTACGACAACAAGACGAGTGACGAAAACGATTATTCCGTATGTATGCTTTTAAGTAACGTGGAAAACAATAAAACGTACAACTATCTTTTCACGGGCGATCTGGAAGAGAAAGGCGAAGAATACCTCGTCAGAAACAATACGCTTCCTGAAGTCGAACTTTTTAAGGGCGGTCATCACGGAAGCTATACGGCGTCGACCGAAGCGCTTTTAAGCGTAATTAAGCCGAAAAATATTGCCATATGCTGTTGCTGCGGAACTACCGAATATACTTCCAACCCTGAAAACACATTCCCTGCGCAGGCTTCTCTGGACAGAATGGCAAAGTATACAGAAAACATCTACTGTACTACGCTGATACTTGATTACAAGGCGGGAGAGTACACTTCGATGAACGGCAATATCGTATTTTATTATAACGACAGACTAAAGCTGTACTGCACGAATAACAATACAGTACTCAAAGATACCGAATGGTTTAAAGCAAACAGAAAATGGAACCCGTAAACATACAAACGGCGCCTTTAAAAGGCGCCGTTTCTCTTTCCGTGAAAAGTTTTACCCGTCAAGGCTTTTTATAAAAAAATACTTGTATTTTGCCCGTCGTGTGTGATATAATATATTCTGAATTATTATAGTGGCGAAAGTATACTGTACAGGCAGGTAAGCGATATGCTAAAAAACCAAGAACTCATTTTCAGAATGTCATTGCATCAGCGGATCAGGCTTATTACAAGCTCTAAGCCGGATGAAAACTGCTCAGTGGAAAGCTATGAGTTTCCGGTATTCCGTTTTTATGCAAATCCGTCGTTGAAATCGACGGACGCTTTTGCAACCTTTTTTCCCTCGGACAAGGCGCTTGCGTCTGCGTTTGACGGGCAGATAATTAAAAGCGTCTACGAATGTACGGGAAACGAGGCGAAAGCAAATAAAGAATTTTCATATTTCAACGTCACGAACTGCCTGAAAAAAGAGGGTATCTCCGACGATAATTTCATAACTTCGTCATTTTTGAAGAACAAGTCGGAGGGCGTAAAGGCGAGCGGAGCTTTCCTGAACTTTGACGACAACCCTGCAACGGATAATATTGTGATTGCAAACGAAACCGCGGAATACATAAAAACTTCGGTTGTAAAGAACGTCAATTCAATTCGTTTCAATTCGGTTGAAAAGATGGAGGAGTTTAAGAAAAAGAACCCGTTCAAGGGCTGCTTTTTCGGCGTCGCCTCGAATAAGGAAGACGTTGCAAAGTATGTATCTCTCGGCGCAACTCTCGTTTTCGTAAAGGGCGAAACGGCGGAAGGGCTTGAAGATTATCTCGTTGCCCTTACCGATAAATACATAAAAGCGAAGGAAGAGCTTGACGAGGGCGAAATAGAACTTGCCGAATTCGACAGAAGGATAAGAAACGGCGAAATTCTCGACGCGGAGGCGGTCAACGCCTCGTGCGACAGTATGATAAGTCTGCTTCTTGCTCTGAAAAATAACGGTGCGCAGTCTGTGGAAGAGCCGCGCATCCGTATCGGCAAATCCGCGCGCGAACCGCTTTTCAACGAGCCGTATCACGATAAGCTTGCCTATCATTCGGCACAGCAGTCGATAGTGCTCATCAAAAATCAGAATAAAATTTTACCTCTGAAAAAGGAAATTCCCGTCGCCGTAATAGGCGAGTACGCCGCCAACAACGATTACAGAATAACCAACGAAAATAAGCCGACCGCACTGCATCGTCCATTCGACGAAATCAACGCGTACAAAAATATCAACGCCGTCGGTTACGCTCACGGCTATTGCGCAGGCGAGAGCAGGAGACTTGACTTAATAGAAACCGCGCTCAACTTATGCGACGAAGCCAAGGCCGCGCTCGTATACCTTTGCGCGGGTAAGGGAGAAACTGCTATTCCCGCGGGACAGAGGGAGCTTTTGGACGCGCTTTTCAGAAAGGGCGTAAAAGTCATTGCCGTCGTAAGCGCGGAAAAAGCCGTCGATTTGTCTTTTGCCGACCGTTGCGAAGCGGTGCTTTTCCACTACAACGCGGGTCAGGGCTGTGCTCAGGCGGTTTTCGATATTCTTACGGGCGAAATTTCACCCTCCGGAAAACTTATCGATACTTTCTATAAAGACGGTTCAGCCGTGACGGAAGAAGAGGGAATACCTTCCTATTGCACGGCTTCGGCTTCAAACGTGCTCTACCCGTTCGGCTACGGACTTTCGTTCACCGAATTCGAATATAAGAATCTTAAAATAACTGAAAAAGGCGCAAGCTGTACCGTAACCAACAAGGGCAGATACGACGGCTATGCAACTCTTCTGATGTTCGTACACAGACCTGGCGCTCACACGGCGTTTGCCAACCGTATTCTCAGGGGCTTTAAAAAGGTGTTCGTCAGAAAGGGCGAAGCCGTAAAACTTGAAATTCCTTTCGACGACGACACTTTCAAAGTTTACGACAGGGAAAACGACAGACAGTTCGTACAGGGCGGTAAATACGAAATAAGCTTATGCGAAAACGTAAACGCAATTATGCTCAGAGCCGAATTTGACGTAAAGGAGCGCACGTTTGCGGAAAAAATCGTAAATACTCCCGTCAAAAATACGGGTGCAGCCGTCACTTTTACCGATACCGAACTCGACAGGGCAATAAAGAGGGAAAAGAAAAAACTTTCCTTCGGGTTAAGGCTGTTTATCGTGCTCGCACTCACGGTTTATTACGATGCAATGTGCGCAGGCCTGATATTTTCCAATCTCATCGCAGAAAAAACCGCCGTATTATATATTGTTTTAGGCGTCTTGCTTGCAATCGGTAATATTCTTGCACTCGTCTACGTCGTAATACTTTGTAAAAAACGTAAGTTACAGAACTATATGCACCCCAACGAAGTGCTTACCGATATGGTTGCACGGGTCAAAGAATTCGACGAGATCGCAAAAGTCGTCTACAACAAACCCGTAGAAAAACCCATAGTAGAATTCAATCCTCCGGACGACGAAGACGGGGAAGAGGGCGAAGAGCCCGTCCGCCGTTACGACGCGACTTTTGCCGAGGATGAGGAGGAAGTCGAATTTTCGCAGAAAGTTTCTTTTAACGAACTTTGCAATTCATTCCGCGCTTATGCCTCGAACAGAGGCGTAAACGTCGAACTTTCTTCCGTCCGTTCATTGATTTCGGCAACCGTTTCGGGAAAGCTGTTATTTATATCCTGCAAGAACAAAGATGTTCTTCCCGCATTTTCGGATATAGTAAGCGAATATTTTTCCGTTGCAGGCAGAGTAAAAGCTTCGGACGAATGGAACACGCCCGAAGACCTGCTTTGGAAAAAGGGCGATACGGACGGCGATTTCGTGCTTTCCGATATTTCCAACGCGCTCAACTCCGCGTCTAAAACGCCCGAGCGAAACTGCTGTATAATGATAGAAAACGTAAATATGCAGAATATAGGCGACTATTTCTCGGCGTTTACGGATTATGCCAATTTTCCGTCAGAGGACCATACCCTGCGTTTCAACGACGACGTAAGTTTAAAACTTCCTCAAAATCTCTGCTTTATGCTCTTTCCGTCTTCGGATAGCTTTACCGAAGAGCTCACCCCTCAGCTCGCCCATGCAGGAATACTTGTCGAGATAATCGCAGGCAAGTGTGCGGTCAAAGAGGGCGCGTCCGACGAAATCAAAGTAATTTCACGTATGGATTTGGAAGAGATTGTCGGCGAAGCGAAGGAACAGTTTTTCGTCAGCGAAAACGTGTGGAAAAAACTTGACGCGTTCACGGACGCGGTCAGCGCAACCGAAAGATTCACTATCGATAACAAGTCGCTTTTGCAGCTTGAAAAATACACTTCCGTGCTTTTGGAGTGCGGAAGCGACGAAAACGAAGCGCTTGTAAATATGTTTACGGCAAAGATAATTCTTCTTTTGAAGGTCAGCAAAGCTTACAGAAAAGAGAAAGGCGGAGCAGTAATATACGGAATTATCGAAAAACTTTTCGGCGACGAAAATTTAAGCGCAATTCAACGCGCGCTTGTTTCAAACGTTTAATTTAAGGAGTTAAAGCGTGAACTCGATTCTTGCTTCTGTCGACTGGAATTTGATAGGCGACAAAATTTGGAACCGGCTTACAAGCCGTACGGCCCTGTTTATTTACGCAGGGATAATTCTCGTGCTCATAATCGCAATAATCATAAGAGTTATCGTCGGCGAATACAACAGAGTATCTATAATGAAAAACTCCCTTGAAGGCAAGGAAAAGGGCGAGCGTCAGGAAATTCTCGAAACCGCGCGCAAGACGATAGAGGAGGAGCTTGAACCTTTGAAAGACCTTGCGCTTCCCTCGGTAGTCGTGCAGGGCGGAAACGGAACCAAAGGCGCAGTATCGGCAAATTCAAGTCCGGCAGAAGAAGAGAGCGGATCGCGGTTTTATATGCTGACGGAAATAGATAAGGAGTACGAAAGGTACAGAGCGCCGGAGTATGATAACGAACTTAGTCTGAGGGAGATTTGCGAAGAGTTCAGGAACTATTCGGCAGGCGGGTTAAAGCTGTATTACGATATAGAGGATATCAGAAGATTTATCGGCGGACTTGCAGTAACAAAGCTTATAATCCTGCAGGGGATGTCGGGAACGGGCAAGACGTCGTTAGCGTACGCGTTCGGAGAGTTTTTAGACAATAAGACGGTAGTAGTGCCTATACAGCCTATGTGGAAAGAGCGAACGGATTTAGTAGGATATTATAACGAGTTTACCAAACGCTTTAACGAGACAACGCTATTGTATAAGATGTACGAAGCGGACTATAACGACGAGATATACATAACGGTATTAGACGAAATGAATATAGCAAGGGTAGAATACTACTTTGCTGAGTTTCTATCGCTGTTGGAGATACCGAACGTAGACGGCAGGAATTTAGACGTAGTTGCGGATAAGAGGGAAGACGACCCGAAGCTGTTGCAGAGCGACGGGAAACTGCGACTTCCGACGAATATGTGGTTTGTGGGAACGGCAAACAACGACGACAGTACGTTTGCGATATCGGATAAGGTATACGACAGAGCAATGGTATTGAATCTGGATAAGAAAGCAATACCGTTTGAAGTGAAGGAATACGGAAAGAAAAAGATATCGGCAAAGCGGTTGGAAGAACTGTTTAAAAGAGCGCAGAGAGAGTTTGATATAACGGACAGGAATTTAAGACGGATAAAGAAGCTGGACGAATATATGATAAAGACGTTCCATATCACGTTCGGCAACAGAATAATGAAACAGATCCGAAGCTACGTACCGGTAATAGTGGCGTGCGGAGGAACAGAGCTTGAAGCAATAGACGATATTCTGTCAAGGAAAGTATTCAGGAAATTAGAATCGAAAAACCCCGTGTATGTAAAACAGATGGCGGACGGAACGAGAGCGTATCTTGACGAACTCTTCGGAGAAAACAAACTTCCGCTTTGCAAAGAACAGTTGAAATTAATCGAACAGAACGTTTGATAAACAGAAATATATGAGCCGTTTAGACGTATATTACCGCGCGTTTAAGGAATACCGCAAGCAAACAGCCGACAACACTTCCTGCCAGAAAGACAGGACGGCTATTTCAAAAGCGGATACTGACGCCGATAAACTGAACACAACTAAATATCTGTGCATAATAGAAGACGAATGGGTCAGAAAAATCGAAGCGGGACTTGAATTTGTCGAAAAGGCCGTGCGCGAAGAAAGACAGTTCATCCGCGTCAACGGCGAAGTCGTGCCTATAGAAAAGGTAAAACGCATTTCGAAAGATTCCGTCGAGCATCTTGCCAAACACAGCGAAATGATAACTCACGTTCCCGAAGACGGAAGTGACGACGTCATTCCCGACAAGCTGTATATGGTTGAAAAGCTCAGCGATTACGCCGTGTATGAAAACCGCTTTCTCTATATGCTTTTATGCTATTTGCGCGATTTCATTATGTTCCGTCTCGAAAAAATAGAGACGCTGAGAAGAACTTACATAAGCGACTTGTCTGTTTCCAAAAAAATAGAAACGAAAAAGCGCATTTTTACGATAGAAACAAAAATTTACGAAAAACGCACGGATAACCCTTATCCGATCGCGGACGAAACTTCGGCGGAGATAGTTAAGCGGATAGAAAACTGCCAGAGCATAATCAATATGCTGCTTGAAACCGATCTTATGGTTCAGGTTGCCAAAACGCCTATGATAAAACCGCCCATCGTCAAAACCAACGTTCTGAAAATGAACAACAATTTCAAGCACGCTCTCGCGCTTTACGACTACGTCGCGTCTTATAAGGGGCTCGGCTTTACCTACAAAGAGGTCAACACCGATTTCGCGCCGTATTCCGAAAAGCTTGCAGACGAGCTTGCCGAATCTTTTCAGCTCACGTCTTTTACGGTATACAAAGTCGGCAACGGCATAGAAGATATGCTCGAAACCGCCTATCGCAGTGAAGAAAAGCGCAGAAAAGACGAAGAGAACAAAAAGCTCGAAGACAGAATAAAACGCATTAAAAAACGCGCTCTGGAATCCAACCAAACGCTCGAAGAATACGCGCTTTTACTCGACGAGCGGAACAGAACGTTACAGCGCGACAGCGAAGAACTTGCCGTCATCCGTCAGGAAATCGACTCTCTGAATGCGAAAATAGACGAAATTACGCTTGAAAAAAGAGAGCTGAACCGCAGATTCAGCGAACTTAGCGGACAGCTCGACGAAAAAGAGCGAGAGATAGCGGATTTAAACCGGAAATATATCGAAGACACCACCTCGCTGAAAAACACTCACGAACAGGAGATGACCGCGCTTCAAGCCGACTGCGAGAGCAGGATAGAGGCGAAACAGTTGGAGTTCGCGTCAAAATTGCAGCAAACCATTTCCGAGTACGAAATCAGGTACAGCGAAATAAACGCCGAAAAAGCAAAGATAGAAACTGCCGCGCGTGAGGTAAAAGAGCGCGGCGACAACCTTCAAAACGAAATCGAAGCCAAAAGCAGAGAATTCGAAGACAAGTACCGCACCGACTACGAGGCAAAGGCGAAAGAAGCAAAAAAGACCGCAGACAAGGCAGTCAGAGAACTTGCGCTTGTCAGAGGCGAACTCGACGGTATGCGCGCTTTGCAGGGCAAACTTTCCCCAAGCTCCGAATATACTTCGCGCGAGCGGTTTGTCGAATTGCAGGAAGCCTACGTCGCATTCGAAAAATTTTTCAGGGAACAGTGGAAAATTACCAAAAAAGAAATACGCAAACAGGTGCTTTGGAAAAAGCGCGAAAAACCGTCTGTTAAAGACGTCGGAAACAACAAAAAGGCAGAGTGATATAATTGAAAAAGCACGATAAGCTTATCTTAATATTGAAGACGGTGATCACAATTATTCTTGTGGTCGGGCTTTTCGCGCTTTTGATTTGCGCAATTATCAGACAGTTCGACGCGTACGGAGGAAGCGGATTTCTGCCACAGCTCAAAAACGGCTACAAATTCCTCATTTTAGCCCTCTTCGCTATTCTTCCCGTAATACTTATTCTGATAATAGTCATTCACAGCACCGGCAACCATAAAAACGATATGGTCACGTTCGAGTATCTCGACGTCGATTTCAGGGACGAAAAGAAGAAGCTGAAAAGCAGGGAAGACGTCAATTATGCAGGCGAATCCCAGTTCAGAAACCGCCCCGACGCAGTCAGAAAAACAGTGATTTCAGGCGGAAGCTCCGCAGTAGTAAAGTCGCCGTCAAGTCCGGCAGAAGAAGAGGGCGGATCGCGGTTTTATATGCTGACGGAAATAGATAAGGAGTACGAAAGGTACAGAGCGCCGGAGTATGATAACGAACTTAGTCTGAGGGAGATTTGCGAAGAGTTCAGGAACTATTCGGCAGGCGGGTTAAAGCTGTATTACGATATAGAGGATATCAGAAGATTTATCGGCGGACTTGCAGTAACAAAGCTTATAATCCTGCAGGGGATGTCGGGAACGGGCAAGACGTCGTTAGCGTACGCGTTCGGAGAGTTTTTAGACAATAAGACGGTAGTAGTGCCTATACAGCCTATGTGGAAAGAGCGAACGGATTTAGTAGGATATTATAACGAGTTTACCAAACGCTTTAACGAGACAACGCTATTGTATAAGATGTACGAAGCGGACTATAACGACGAGATATACATAACGGTATTAGACGAAATGAATATAGCAAGGGTAGAATACTACTTTGCTGAGTTTCTATCGCTGTTGGAGATACCGAACGTAGACGGCAGGAATTTAGACGTAGTTGCGGATAAGAGGGAAGACGACCCGAAGCTGTTGCAGAGCGACGGGAAACTGCGACTTCCGACGAATATGTGGTTTGTGGGAACGGCAAACAACGACGACAGTACGTTTGCGATATCGGATAAGGTATACGACAGAGCAATGGTATTGAATCTGGATAAGAAAGCAATACCGTTTGAAGTGAAGGAATACGGAAAGAAAAAGATATCGGCAAAGCGGTTGGAAGAACTGTTTAAAAGAGCGCAGAGAGAGTTTGATATAACGGACAGGAATTTAAGACGGATAAAGAAGCTGGACGAATATATGATAAAGACGTTCCATATCACGTTCGGCAACAGAATAATGAAACAGATCCGAAGCTACGTACCGGTAATAGTGGCGTGCGGAGGAACAGAGCTTGAAGCAATAGACGATATTCTGTCAAGGAAAGTATTCAGGAAATTAGAATCGAAAAACCCGGTGTATGTAAAACAGATGGCGGACGGAACAAGAGCGTATCTTGACGAACTCTTCGGAGAAAACAAACTTCCGCTTTGCAAAGAACAGTTGAAATTAATCGAACAGAACGTTTAACGGCAGTTTTATGTCGGTAAAAGGATAGTTTTTATGACTAAATTCAGAAAATCACTCTTAATATTCGGGTTGCTTGCGCTTATTATAGGTACGGCGCTGGGCACCTTTATAGTGCTTTCGGTAACCGGCTCGTTGAAGTCCGAGCCTATCGGGCTTGAATTTACGGTGGAGGATGCCGAGCGCGAATATAACGGCGAGCCTTTGACTGCAACGTCGTACTATCTTTCCGACGGCAGGATAGTCGACGGTCATACTCCGATAATTTCTTTTAAAGGCGAACAGACGGAAGTCGGCGAAGGGGTTAGCAGTCTTGACGTAAAAATCGTCGATGCAGACGGCTACGACGTTACCGACGAATATGCGATAAAGGTCGTAGAGGGCGCGCTGAGAGTTACCAGATACACAATTGCAATTAAGCTGACCGATAGAGACGTAATTTACGGCGGAGCCACTTTCGGCATCACGGACAGCGATTACGAAGTTGTAGGCGGAATACTTCCGTCGGGACACAGGGTCTCGCTTAAAATCAAGGACGAGTGGATAGAGAACACCGACAGCTGGAAAAACGGCGCAAAACCTTTGACCGCAAAGGACGTCGACGTAATGATTTTCGACAGTAACGGCAGAAACGTATCCAAAAATTATCTTTCAAACCTTTCGGGAAGCGTAAGACTCGTAAAGCGTCCCGTAACGTTTTCACCTCTCAGTGCCGAAAAAACCTACGACGGCAAACCTTTGACCTGTACGCAGTTTACTGTCAGCAAAGGCTCGCTTGCATCCGGACACTACGCCGAACCCGTTTTCAAGAGCGCCAACGGCGGAAACGCTTCCGTAACCAACGCAAACGAAGACAACCCTTTAAAAGTAACAGTCGACGCGGTCATCCGCGACGTCGATGGTAACGACGTTACCGCATTTTACGATATCGAATCTTACGTCGGCACACTCACCGTAAAGAGGGCAAATCTCACTCTCACCGCAAAGAGCGGCGTCAAGGAATTCGACGGCGCCGAACTTACTTTAAAAGCCGATAACGAACCCGAATCGGCTTCGGGACTTGCGGACGGCGATACCGTCACCGTGGAATATTCGGGCTCGGTGAGCCGTGTGGGCAAAGTCAGAAACGAAATCGTCAGTCATACGGTGAGCGGCGGAGGTAACGTCAATTACAACGTAACTTACGTTTCGGGCGAACTTGAAGTCGTCAGAGCAAAAGCCTCCGTCGTTTTGAAAGACAGCATTAAAGAATACGACGGCTTGCCTTTCTATCTCGAAGGCGCGAACGCTGACGAAGCCGACAGCGGAGATATTGCCGAATTCTGTTCGGCGCAGCTTCCACAGGGCTTCAAACTTACGGAATGTGAGCTTGACGGCATACTGCAAAGCGCGGAACTGTGTAATTCTGTTTACACACTTAATTCATACAGGATAACCGATGAAACAGACACGGACTTTACGGACTGCTTCGAAGTAAAAATAAAACCTGCCGTATGCAGGATAAACCGCAGGACTGTACAGCTTGAGCAGAACGGAGAGCTTTCAAAGGAATACGACGGAAACTTTACGTTCGCTTCGGGCATAGGATTTGACAGCGGATTAGCAAAGGGGCATATATTAAAATCATTCACGGTAACAGCGTTTTCGCCCGAAAACGGCACGCAGAACACAGTCGGGATAGAAGAATTTACTCTCACCGACGAGACGGGCAGGGACGTCAGGAGCTATTACGATATTAAAAACTTCTCCTCGTTCGCGGCGCAAGTCAGTATCTCAAAAAAACTGCTCGCTGTTTCCACTCTCGATTACAGCAAGGAATACGACGGAATAGCCGTCGGAGGCGATCTGACTTACGGACTTTTGGCTTCGGGCGACAGGCTTGTCATAACCAACCCCGTTTCCGTGGTCAACTGCACCCCCGAAGAGGGAGTTCCCAACGAACCCGAATTCGCCGTTTATAACTCGTCAAACCAAATCGTAAGCGGTTTTTATGACTTTACGGGCACTTTCGGAACAATAAAAATCACAAAAAAATCGGTGTTGGTTTCGCTGGAATACTGCGAAATCGAGTACAGCGGTATAGCTTTGAGCGAAACCGCGCTGTCCGACAAAGTCAGGTGCGACGCGGTCAACCCCGATAACTTCATTATAAGCTTTAACGGCGACACGATCGGCATAGGAGAAAAGAGCGTAAGCTTCGGCTGGAAAGAGGGGCTTGAAGAGGTTCAGAACAATTACAGTTTAAGCTTTGGCAACAACAAGTTTGAAATCGTCAAAAGACGGCGCAATCTGCCTATCAACAGCGGAAACGCGCGTAAGTATTATGACGGTCAGCCTTTAAGTCAGGCGGATATGAAAACCACGCTTATCGACGCGCAGGGCGCGGGAATAGACGTAAGCCGTTACAAATGCGTATCGTCCGACATTTTAGGCGCGGTCGACGCTTCGGTTTATTCCGCTACTATCGTCTATGAAACGGACACAGACCGTATCACGGTCAAAGGCGATTACGTTATAGAAAAGGTTACCGTTCAGCTTGTAACCAATCAGGAACTTGTAAAAATCTACGACGGCAAACCTTTCACCTTTAACGCGGACGAATTCACCGTAAAAATTTTCGGAACGAACACTGTTTTACCGGCTTTGAAGGTCAGAAGTTGCGAAGTAACACCCGTCATTGACGTAGAGTATAATACGAACGGCACCGCGACGGCGCAAAGCGTCACTCTCAACCGTGCGGATATCGTCCTCGCTGGCAACGGTGAAATTGTCAGAGAGGAAAATATCGAATACGTTCAGCAGAGCTTTGATGTGACCGTTCAGCCTAAGAGTCTGACTTTCAGTATCGATACGACGAATATGAAAGAGGGAACTTACGACCCTTCAAGCGTTTTAAAGATTGACGGACTTGTCGACGGCAATGAAATAACTTACGGCGAAGACGTCGTTGTCAGTGCACTCCCCAACGGTTATGCAGTTATTTCACTCAAAGAAAGCGGCAAATTTGTGTTCACTATCACGGACAAGGGAAAGGAAGTGACAAACAATTACAAAATAACACAGCAAGAAATATACATTCCGTATTAATTAAAAAGGACGGCATAAGGCGAATATGATTTCATACGATTCATATCAGAACAGAATAAAGCGCGTCGCGGCGATAAAGAATTTTATCGTCCGTTTCCGCTTGCTCTTTATCGCCATCGCAGTCCTTATCGTTGCGGTAACTTTCACTCTTTTAGGCATTACGGGTATTGTGACGAAAGATATCGTCCTGCCCGAAAACCCCGTTTACGGCGAAGCGTTTACGTTCGAAGAACCCGAAGCTCTGCTCAGCGGAGCCGAGTATCAGTTCAGATACCTTGGCAAGCCACGGCAATCGGAAACCGCACAAAAGACTTCCGTCCGCGCTTCGCTTGCGTCGGACACCTCTGAAAAGAGCGGGGAATGGACGTACGAAACACCCTTTCTTGCAGGCAGATACGAAGTCCGCGTCGTCACAAAGAGCGGTTTCGGCGGTAAAAAATACGGCACGCCCAAACAGTTCGAAATCGAAAGCAAACCCTTGGAATTTTTAATCACCGCCGACGCGCTGACTTACGGCACGGCTATCGGAAAAGGAAGTTACAGTTTCCCTCTCGTCAACGGCGACACGCTGGCGGTGGAGGGCGTGACGTTCCTCTACGACGACCCTTCGCTCGATATAACGGGGGTCTGCGCAAATTCCGAATCTTTCCTTATTTTAAATAAAAACGGCGAAGACGTAACGTTCTGTTACGACGTTTCCACACCGAAAAAAGAAGTCGTCCTCGAACAGAAACCCATAACTTTATCGCTTGAAAACGGCTCTTTCGAGTATGACGGCAAACAGATTAATTATGTTCCCGAACTTTCGCCGTCCACGCAGTCGGCTCTGCGCGGCGACAAAATAGAATTTGAAACTGTGATAACCGACGCAAACGGCACAGTAGTTCAGACTTTAATAGACGCAGGCACATATACCGTAAGCATCAAACCCGAAGTTTCTTTCTTCAACGGAGATAAGGACGTTTCTAAACACTATCTCATAGAAAACAGTCCCGCCGCGACGTTTACCGTCCGCCCCCGTAAAATTAACGTTACGACGAATTCGGACAGCAAAGAGTATGACGGCGCTCCGCTTTCAAATTCGGGCTTTTCTCACGAAGGACTTGTTTCGGGGCATACCGTTTCGGCGGTAACAGAAACTTCCGTCGTCGAAGCGGGCGAGTATGTAAACCGTTTCGATTTCGCTGTCTATGACGAAAACGGCACAGCCGTAACCGAAAATTACGATTTTGTTTACAATTTCGGCACTCTCAGCGTTTTAAAGCGTGAAATCACGGTTAAAACGCCCGACAGAGTTAAAGTTTACGATGCAAAATCGCTCACCGAAAGCGATTTCAACGGCTATTCGATAATCGGCAACACTCTCGCAGACGGTCACACTCAATCGCTTGTTTTTGCGTCCTCTCTTATAAATGCCGACTCTGTTCCCAACGCTGTCAAAATCGCCGTCTATGACGAAAACGGCGTTGCCGTTACACAGAACTACAACGTAACTTACGTCTACGGCACCCTCACGGTCGGACAGCGCGAAATTACCGTAACCACGCCGACAAGAAGTTGGCAATACGACAGCTACGCCCATTCCGACAGCGCAATACAAATAGTCTCACCCTACGGCGGAACTCCTCTTGCCGACGGCGAAGAATACGTCATAACGGGAGCTTCCTCTGTAACGTTTGTAACGGAGGGCGGAGTAGAAAATTCGGTTTCGTGTACCATAGTCCGTTCGGACGGCGTTTCAGACGTTACTTCCAACTATAAAATCACTTTAAATTGCGGTACGCTTTCCATAACCAGGCGCCCCGTTACTATAACCACGCCGTCCGTTTCAAAGGTATATGACGGGCTTACTCTGTCGGGGAACGAAGGTGAAATCATTGCCGACAATCTCGCGGATAACGACCGCATTATTTCGAATTATGCTTACGACGTTATATCCGTCAAAAGCGTTGTTGTTAAAGAAAATACTACGAAATTCAAAATTTCCGATTTATCGGCGCAGTTGGGTGACGTACTCACGTCTGCCGATGAAAGGACTCAAAACTATGAGATTACGTATATTTTCGGTATCCTTGAAATAACCAAGCGCGATATTACCATACATACTCCCACGGTTGAAAAGACCTACGACGGCACGCCCTTGAAGGGTGACAGCAGAGGTGCTGTTGCGGATAATCTTGCTGAATACGAGTATCTTAAAGCTTACGAAGTTGCCGAGCGCACACCCGCCGGAACGGTTTTAAATAAGACAAAGTATAAAGTATTCAGACCCGTTGAAGACGAATTTTCAATACCCGATAATTCGCTTTGGGATATGGGAGAAAACGGCGAAGTCTTCGGCTATGAAACTTCTCAAAATTACAATATAATAGCCTACGAATACGGCAATATTACCGTATTAAAACGCTACGTCGGAATTGCAACCCCTTCGGGCAGTAAAGAATACGACGGCACGGCTTTTACTCTTGCAGAGGGTTACGAATATCCGATTCCTCCTTCCGCCGATAGCGAGTCGGCTTCCGCAAGCGGAACGGGACTTTTAGAGGGGCATTCGCTTGTGCTCGACGAAAGCATTGATCCCAATGATGTTACCAACGTTTCAGAAGACAAAGTTATAAACGCCGTCTATTTCAGAATATTCAGCGGCGAAGAGGACGTCACGGAAAATTATGTAATTTTATATAATTTCGGCAAAATTTTCATAACAAAGCGCAACGTGCGTTTGGTAACTGCAAGCGACGAATTTATTTATGCCGAAACAGCTTTTTCAAACCCTTCGGCAACCTCCGCTCATATTGCGCTCGTTGACGGCGAATGGATAGAGGACGGGGAAATTGATTTTGTCCTTGACCACACTTTTAAAGCAGATCATATTTTTGAAACAGGATTAGATATCAATCTTGACGGCTACGAAAATAAATGCGCCTATAAGGTTTATGCCGAAAACGGCAACGGAGAAGACGTTTCTTTAAATTACGAGTTAGAGTTACATATCATTTACGGCAGGCTTATAGTAAAAAGACGCCCGATTTACATAACGGTTGAAGGCGGAAGCAAGGTTTACGACGACACCCCGTACCAAAATATCAACAGCACTGCCGAGCCTTTCGATACAGAAAATCCGAGCGGAATTGTCGACGGACAATGGCTCGTTCTCGACACGGACAGAAAAATTGCTTCCGTGACCTACGTTACCGAAGGGAAAATATTAAACGAGCAATACTATTTTATTAACACCGTGCGCGTCAACGAAGACGGCGAAAGTGTAACCGTTGATGTCAGCGACAACTACGATATCGCATATCATTTAGGCTATATTTTCGTAACCGAACGCCCGATAACCATTAAAACTCTGTCGGGCGCTAAGGAATTTGACGGTCAGCCTTATTCTTTGGCAAGCGTAAATGCAGAGGAAGTAATTTCCGCGGGCTCGCTTGCTCAAGATCACAGCCTATCCGTTTTGAGCAGTACTTCCGTAACGTACGTTACAGAAGGTGAAGTCGACAACAAGGTAACTTATGCCGTATTGCGCGGTGAAGACAACTTGTCCGAAAATTATGCAATTACTTACGATACGAATTACGGCAAGTTAAGCATAACAAAACGCTCCGTTTACGTCTTGACTGCTTCCCGTGAATGGACGTACGACGGCGACGAACACTTCGATTACAGCTACGTCGACAGTCATATACGGGACGGCGTTCCGGTCGGGGAAGACGGACTTGTTTCAGAGCACAAGCTTAAAGTTACACGGTACGCCGCGGTAATAAACTGCGCCGATACGTCGGAAAATAACAATATCTGTTTGTATACGGTAGTTACCTCCGACAGCGAAAGGGATATGTCCGGCAACTACGATTTAACGGTAGAATACGGCACGCTCACTATTTTACAGCGCAATATTATAATAACGACGGCATCTGAAACGCACTGGTATAACGGCGATCCGTTCAGCTGTACGGACGGCTGGTCCGACGTCGGCGGTCTTGATTTAAACGGTGTTCAGCTCGATAAAGGCTTAGTCAAGAATCATACCTTAAAAGTCAGACTTGACGAAAACGGCAACGAAATCAAGACAACCGTCATCGAAGTAAAGCGCGACGCCGACGGCAAGATTGAGAGAGTACCTAACGTTGTCGAGTACGAGGTCTTTGACGGAGTTGATTTCGTCACGGAAAATTATTCGATAGAATATATTTACGGTACTTTAGCGGTAGCTCCCCGTCTGATTATAATCAGAACCGGCAGTTATAAAAAAATTTACGACGGAACTCCGCTGTATTGCGAAGAGTTTTCTTTGCCTGAGTTTAACAATGATAACTACGGTTTGCTGACCGATAAAAACCATTCCGTCGTATCCGGCGATGAGCCTCTCAATAATTTAAGATATCTATATGTAAACGAGGACGGCACGCTAAGAGACGAAATAAATGTTGAACTTACCGAAAGCGTTTCGTATGCCTCGATAACTTATATTACGAAAATCGACGGAAAATTAATAAATTCCGTACGCAATATGCGTTCCTATAAAATTACGGACGCAAACGGTAAGGATATAAGTTATAATTACCATATTTCAATAAACGCCGGTATTCTTACGATACTCGAGCGTCCGCTTACCGTAACCACGCCGACCCTGTATTGGGACTATGACGGAAAATTTCACAGCGGTTTAGAGGAGCAGGATACCGAAACGGGTAAGCCCGTTTTCGACAATCTCGTAGATTCTGAAATCCATCTCGGAGCTGCCGAAGCGGTTATTATCGATTTCGTCGAAGGCGGTATTGAAAATACGATCGCATATTCGTTTTACACTATTAAGAATATTATAACGAATTACTGCTACGATATAGAGTATATTTACGGCAGACTTTATATAAATAAAATTAATCTTGCTATAACAAATTCATCGCCGATGAAAATTTACGACGGCTCTCCGCTGCTCGGAGATACCATTGCGGACGGTTTGCCGTCGTTTGACGGAAAACTGAATTCGGAAACGGTCAAACCGTACGACGTTTCCTCTCTGACCGATTACGGAGTATTGCCGAATACTACGAGATACACGGTATGGGCTGTCCGCGAAGGAAAAGAAGTAGAAACAACCGGCAATTACGTTATAAGCTATACCGACGGAACGCTTACTGTAAATCAACGCGAAATAACTATTGAAACACTGTCTGCAAGTCACGAATACGACGGTGAAAAATTTACTTCTACCGCTTGGAAAGACGTCGGGGATTTGAAGCTGGTTGCAGGTCATACGCTGGCAGTCGTCGACGTCATCGGTGAAATAACAGACGTCGGCAGCGAAGTAGTTAACGAGGTAATTTATAAAGTCGTCGATATAAACGGTAACGAAGTAGTAAACGGCGGCAATTTACCAAATTACATTATTAAATACGTCTACGGCACTCTTACCGTAACTCCGAGAATTATAAGGATAACCACCGCAACCGACAGTTGGGTCTACGACGCGGAAGAACATTTTAACGACTACGCCGACTGCGTACATATCAGGGGCGGAGCGGAGGACAATACGGCAAAAGGACTCGTTCTCGACCATAAACTCGAAACGCTCACTTACGAAACTGTTTTGGACGTCGATTCAAAGCCCAACGTCTGCACATATAAAATAGTTGACGGTTCGGGCATAGACGTTACGAAAAATTATCTTTTCGACGACAATACCTACGAGTACGGCACTCTTACTGTTACAAAGCGCCCCTTAACGATTAAGACCGCAACGGATTATCACGAATATGACAGAACCGCGTTCAGCAAAGAGGACGGTTACATCGTTGAATCGTTCGATAAAGACCGTAACAGGGGATTGATTCCAACGCATACCGCATCGCTTGATACGAATTGCAAAATCCCGTCCGTGACGTACGTTCACGACGGTGAGGTCGAAAACAGACTTATATTCATACTCAAAGACGGCGTCGGCGTCCCCGTAACCGAAAATTACAAAATAGAGTACGTTTACGGTAAAATAAGCGTAACTCCTCATACGATAGCGATAACAAATCCCTCGCTTTCGAAAGTGTACGACGGAACTCCGCTTTACGGCTACGGCGACGGGCATAAACCGGAAGTAATCGGTCTTGTCGCGGGCGACTCACTGACTGCCGATATAATTTCTCGGCTCACCGACGTCGGCGAAATAGTAAACGCCACGACTTACAGAATTACTTCCGCCGACGGAACGCTCATATACGACGGCGACGGCGAAGTCGCGGACAGCTATATCATAAGTTATACCGATGGCGCAACGCTTACCGTAACTTCGGCTTCTCTCAGAATTACTACAGCTTCGCTTGAAAAGATTTACGACGGTCAGCCGTTGTTCGGCGAAAATGCACTGAACGGCGACGAAGCAAAACAGCTTTCGCCTTTTAAAATCGAGTATTACGATATCTGGTCGGGCAGTTGGATAGAGGGGCTTATAGAGGGTGAATACGAAGCCGATAAAAACACCGTTAAAACCCTTATTGACGTCAGCAAAGACACTGTATACAATACCACTAAGTATCTCGTTTTTGCAGACAGGGACGGAGTTCTGACCGACATAACCGCCAACTACGGCGAAATAGAGTACGTTCACGGCACTCTTAACGTTACCGCGCGCAAAATAATTATCACTACCGCGGACGAAAATAAGGAATTCGACGGCACGCCTCTTGTCAATACTGCGGCAGAGGTCACCGCAGGCGATCCCTTGCTCAATTACACGCTTGCGGAAGGGCACAGCCTTTCGGTCAAAGATGGTATTGAAATTCCGTCTGTAACTTACGTCACCGACGGCGAAGTGGAAAATATCCTCGAATACGACGTGGTCGATGAAAACGGAGTCAAGGTTTCCAAGGACAATTACCTTATCGTAAGATATATTTACGGCAAGCTGTTTGTAACAGAAAGAAATATTTCTATTACGACTGTTACGAAAGAGTTCGAGTACAACGGCAAAGCGCAGGGCGACGACAGATATACGGCTCTGTATTTAAACGGCTCAGGCAATGCTTTTGCAGACGGACACACTCTTGAAGTCATAACTCCGTTCAGAATTTCCTGCGTATATGAAAACAGCGCGGAAAACAACGTGATGGAATACAGGATAGTCGACGCGGAGAAAATCGACAGAACGAAAAACTACCTGATAGTCGACTATTTCGGTACGATAACAATCAAGGCGCGCCCCGTAATAATAGTTTTAAACGAAATCGGCGATATCACATACGGCGAAACGCTCGGCGGCTATCCGCTCACTGCGGACGGTAAAATGTTTACTTACGAAGCGGGAAGCGCAAAGACGGTTGAAAACGAAGAGCTTGAAATCGAAATAGCTTACTATCAGAACGGTTCACTGATAAATAACCCCGTCAACGCAGGCGTCTATAACGTCGACGCCGTTTCAAAGAAGATAGTCGGGGGATATGCGGATATTTCAAACTACGACGTTTCCGTCAAGTTAAGCAGTTTCACTATAAACCAAAAAGAAATTACGATTAACCTGCTTGCACCCGAAAACGGCGGTAAGCAGTACGACGGCAAGCAATACGTTTTCCCTCAGTCGCTTGGAAGCGGTTACGAATTCGACGGCGACAGCGCTACGGCTTACGGCGAAGAGCTTACCGTTTCGGTCCTCTATATACAGAACGGTGAGTTCGTAGACAACGTTTTCGTGCCTTTGACCGAAAAGGAGCTGTCTGATTATCCGATTGACGCAGGTTCGTATCTCATAGTATTCGATGCGGAAAACTGCACTTTGAATAACGGAGGACTTATCTCCAACTACAAAATCAACTGTGCAACAGACAGAATCGGCTATGTGATAACGCAGATAGGCGTCGCGTTTAAAATAAACACCGTAACACTGACTTACACTTCCGAAGCAGGGTATCAAATCGAAAACGACGGAATCATTGATTACGAAAATTCCAGGTTGCCGCTCGCCGAAGGCGAAGTTTTGATTGACGTGAATTCCACAGTCAGGAACACGGACGGGTCGTATCCTTCGTCGCTTTGCGTAGGAGTTTACGAAACAATCGTACAAGGTTTTGATATTCACGTCGGCGACAAAGACGGTAAAGCAGTTTCACACAATTACTATCTCGACGAAACGGACGCATCGCTCAACAGGGCAAAGTTCGAAATCGTAAAAAGACAGGTAAATCTTTCCGTATGGTTTGTAGACGTAAACGGCGCAAGCGCTTCGTCCTCGAACGAATATTCCGGCGAAGTAATCGACCTTAACGCTCTATATCCCGACGGCGCTTACAAATCGAATGTTTTAAACGATAATTACAACGATTTCGGCGTCAGCGACAGAGACAGAGCTTATTTAAGACCCGTATTCTCCGTTTCCCAAAACGGCGCACAAGCCGAGTTGAAGGACAGAGGAATTTACGAAATTTCAATTGAGGACCTTGTAGATAAAGACGGCTTCGACGTCCGCAAAAACTATGAAATAATCGGCTGTGACAGCGGAACGTTCGAACTTACAAGGCGTCAGATAATCGTAACGCCTAAGACCGTTCAGACGGATATTGCCTATAACGGCAAGGCGATAGATCAAAGCTGCTTAGATTACGACACCTTGCATAAATTCGAACCTAACGATAAGGGCTTCATAAAGGACAGCGATAAACAGGATTATAAAGCCGTTTACAAGCTTTACGAAAAAGGAACTACGACTGACGTTATAAACGCAGTATTGCAGGCAGGAACGTATTTAATTTCGGTAGAGCTTGAATACATAGGCGCCGAAGGCGAAGAGAAATACGAAATCGTCGGATACAATTATTCAGCGGAATTTACGGTTTTACCCCGAACGGTTTACGTTGCGACTTACGATGACGAGGGCGATTACGTTTACAATAAAACCGTTCACGGCGATAAAAGCGCTTATCAATTCACCGCATACGTATATGAAAACGGCGAATGGTCGAAAGACGCGGCTTTCTGTAATGACGATTTGAATTATGCAGACCCCGAATTTGCTTACGAGCACGAAAACGGCGAAATCTATTCAGACGCGCAGAACGCAGGCAGTTACACAATAAAAGTTTTATCGTTCGGCGGAGCTAATGGCGATATAGATATTTTGCGTAACTACGATATAAAAGATTTTCCCGTGCAGGACGGAGAAAGATCGTACGGTAAACTTACCGTCCGCCCCGCAAACGTGCTCATTGTTCCGCTTCCTTATTCAAAGCCTTATAACGGCGTAAACGTTCTGGAAATGCCCGAAGACAATTTCAGTATAGAGTACGTTGAAGGTTCCGAAGATAAAACTCTTTTCGGCGGAGACAGACTTTCGGTCAGGTTCAGCGGAAAGGCGACGGTGTCTACGGGAATGAGCGTAGTCAGAATTACGGAAGTCAACGTCGTCTATCCCGACAATGTTGCGGACGGAATCGAAAACTACAACGTTATCTGCTCGTACAGCAAACTCAAAGAATATCTTCCGTCGCTTTCGGACGAATATTCCGTAGCTTCGTTTATTGCGACTCTGGAATTTATTCAGCGCACGCTCAAAATTTCACAGTTCGCACCGCCCGACGAGTTTAAACAGGTAGAATACGGTACGATAGTAAAAATCAAAATAGCCGATCAGAGCGGACTTAACGACTGCGTACTAAGCGGGTGTGACGGCTTAATCGAGGGGCATAATATCTCCCTCGGCACCGTGATAGTACCTGCAAGCGAAACAGGACTTATCAAAAACTGGCTCGGATCGGGTTCGATAAAAATTACGGACTCCGCTAACGCCAACGTGACAAACGGCTATAAAATAGAAGTCGTGTACGAGGGCGCAGACTATGAAGACACCTATATACAAGTGGTGCCCAGAACAGTGACTGTCAGAGTTAACTTCGCGCCTTCCGAAGTGGAAGAGGGCGTAGCGATAGACCCCTCGGCTTACAGAATAGAACAGGGCAGTTTCGTCTACGGCGATAAACTTACGGTTTCGGTCGTCGGAAACAAATTCGCAGCGGTTGTCCGCGATTTCAGCGGAGAGAACGACAGAAGCAGTTATTACAACGTCATATTCAATTATATTCAGACGGAAAATCAGGTAAAGGAGGAGAGCATATGAACCGCGGATTTAAATATTATTTCGATGAAGCTTTAACGGCGTCCGCAAAGACTATCTACAAAAACAAATGCTTCTTCCGCTTTATCCTGTATTCGATCGCCGAATTTTTCGGAAGGCTTCTGATAGTTTTCAATCTGCATTTCAATCTCTCTGCCGTAAGGCAGGGTTACGTTGCAAGAAAGTGCAATATGCTCAATTTTTCGTCCTCTTTCAAGGACACGGGCAAGCGCGCTTCCGTCTGGACTTATCTTCTGACAGTCTGTCTTCAAGCGCTCATAGCGTTTGCCGGTCTTGTCGTGATTTGCGCCGCAGCTTCTGCATTCGGCGGAATTGGATACGGAATAAGTAAACTTGTAAACTATGAAAAATACGAAATTTTCGTATTGCTCTTTACGGCTCCGTTCGTACCGCTTTGCGCGGTGTATATGCTGATTGCGTTTCTCATTTTTTCGCCTACCGCATATATAATCGCAAACAACGCAGGAATAAGCGCAGGCGAAGCGATAGCGTCCTGTTTCAGGACTATGCTCGGCAAAGGCAAAGGCGCCGTGTTTGCGGTCTATTTCGTGTCGGGTCTTTTAAGACTTCTGTATTTTACTGCGGTCGGCACTGGCGGATATTTTCTTTTGACCGAGGTTGTTCCGTCAAATATGTTTGCCTTTGTCCTCGTAATCTGGATAATTGCCTCGCTTCTTTTATATCTCACGTTTGCACCCGTACTCACGCTTGCAACCCGTGTGTTTAAAGAACGGCTCTTCGAAGATATAGTTCTCGACCCCGTAACGGCGGTGCGCCTGAATGAAAAGGTAAACGTAAAAGAATGTTGCGGCAAGGTTTTGACAAGCGTCACGGCTGAAAATCTGCAAACGCTTTTCGAGTGCGCGGAAGATCCCTGCGGTATTCTTGAAAAGGCGGAAAAAAAGTCACAGATTTTCATCCTGCCCGACGGCAAAAAGAAAAATATAAAACGGCTTTCGGAGCCGTCACCCGCAACCGAACGGGCGGAATTAAAACCGAGAGAACAGCAAATTCAGGTTGAAAAAACACAGACTGTTCTGCCTAAGGCGGACTCGGTTGTTTCAACTCAGGAAAGCGTTTGATTTTAAGCAAAAATAAATTTTAAGGAACTTATTATGACTTTAACCGTATGGAGAGTGCTGTGCATAGCGTCGGCGGCATTGTTTGTCGCAGGGCTTTTGCTGTTGCTTTTATCACAGCTGTTGAAAAATAAATATTACCATATCTATACCGCGGACGAGTTGATGAGCAAAAGCAAGCTTACCAACGGTAAAAATTCCGTCTATTTCACTTCGGGCGAAACTAAGGAATATATCAGTAAATACGCCGTATGTAAAACCGAATTCGACAGATACCTCGTCTGCAAATTCGTTAAAAAGTTTTCGTACGTCAGATATTTCGTAATGGAATATTCCGCGCACGGCAGAGTTGTAAAGGTTCAGCAGATTGACGAGTTCGACACTGCGTTAAACTCCAAAATAATTACGCTTAGCCGCCGCTGCGCGCACGTCAACGTCGTAATAGGTACTGCGGACGACGCAGAGATTAACACTGACGTTATACGTCCTATGTCGAAAAAGCGTATCCGTCTTTACGCGCTCGTAAAATCGTTCACTTTTTTTGCGTTTTTATTCGCGCTCAGGCATATGCTTATCGAAATATTTTTAAAGGATATTTCCGCGCTGTACTTTAACGATACGCTCAACTACATTTCCGTTGCGGTATGCTTTCTCCTGGCTCTTTTAAGCTACGGAATAACTGTTCTGTGCTTCCGCAAAAAGAATGCAAAAGCTTTAAACGGAGGTGCCGTAGAGTATGAGTTCGTATAACAATATCCGGAAAATCAAGTATTCGAAAACTCCTCAGGACATCGTTTCTCTGCACGAATATATAATATTCGAAGATTCGCACGCCAAAGAAAAATATGTCTTATTCAGATTTTCCAACAACGTAAACCAACGCCTTTTCGAAATCAAATTCGAAGTTTCGCAGTTCAATTCCGAAAACAGGCTTTTGGAAAAGTCGACAGTTATTCATAAAGATTTCACAGCGGAGCCGAACGGACTTTTCGTTCCCGATGCAAAACTCAAAATTAATTACGAATGCGAAAGTCTTGAAGTCAGGCTCGAAGAAGCTTGCTTCGACAGGGTCAAGTGGAGCGGCGGAGAGTTTTCGGATAATTCTTACAGCTTCGCCGAGTATGCCGAAACCGTACCCGTGACCGCGCCTCAGTCCGCGCCTAAAAAGAATAAAACTGCGCCCAAGGCGGAAGCCGGCGTAAAGAAAAACAAATTAGGCTTCAATATCCGCAACATTTTCCGCAGGAACAAGGCTATATTTCCGTCGGTATTCAACGTAATTCTGACCGTCATAGTCGCAGGACTTATAATAGGCTCGGCTTTCTATTTCAAATCGGTATCGGGCGCGTACGCTGTGGACGATTTCATTGTAAAAGAGAGCGACGGCTTCGTTACCGTCCTGCAATACAGGGGCGAGGAAAAGGAAGTGGAAATTCCCGACCTTTTAGACGGAAAGCGCGTCTCGAAAATCGCTTCCGGCGCGTTCAACAGATCTGACGTAGAAAGCGTGACTGTCAGCGTCGTTAATTCGTTCTGTATCGAAACGGGTGCGTTTGAAAATTGTCCGTCGTTGAAGACGGTATCCGCCTCGATGTTCTGCGGAAAAATTACCGTAATGCAGGGCGCTTTTAAAAACTGTAAATCGCTTCAATTATTCGATATGCCTACTGCGGAACTCAGCAAGGGCTGCTTTGACGGCACGAACGCTATTAAATATCTTTCATTCGACAGCCCCGTTTACGAGGGCGGAAAACTTCTCGATTTATTTACGGGACTCAATAAAATAACTCTCGATTACAGGATAAACGCAAATCTTTCCGACGACTTTTTTGCCGGAGTTACAAGGCGTTAAATTTTAAAAGGAGGTAAGCAATGACGATCGCATCGGTTGCAAAGCTCATCAATTTAATACTCGAAAACTGGCTTATCTCCGTATTTGCACTTGCGGTTTTTGCCTCTTTGTGCCTCGGTATTTTCAAAGGCTTCAAGCACGGCGTGCGCGCAATGTTCTTAGTGCTCGTCTTTGCGTCTTTGACTGTCAGCGGATTTCTGGTCTATTATTTTGTCAACAAAGACGTGCAGGGACTCATCAGATTCGGTATTGCGTGGCTCCCGACTATTATATTTTTAATAGCCGTACTTTTGTCAACGCTTACGGGAATAAGCAGGGGACTAAGGAAGAGTCTTATTTTCCTTCTTCACGCGGTCATTGCGGCAGGGCTTTGCATAGGAGTGTATTTCTTCTGTATAACCAGCCCTGCGGTCGATAAATTTTTGCTTGACGCCGTAAATCTTTTTATGGGCGAAAACGGACTTCAAAGCAAACTCGGAGTCAGTTCCGAGTGCGTAAACCTGCGTGAAGTGCTTTTGGAATATTTCAACAATTTCCTGGAAGACAAGAATGAAATCGGCATACTTATTCAGGCGAACGGCGCTTATATTCTTGCGCTTATCAATATGATTTACCGCATCGCGTTTGCGTTCGTTCTGTTTTTTGTATATCAGTTCCTGAAATTTATTCTCTACATAATCTATCTGATTTTCTATTCGGAACGCAAATACAGACGGAAGAGGAACGCGCGTTTCGCGCTCAATCAGACGGACTCTTCGTATAAATCCCGTCCGGTCGGCGGCGGCTGCGTCGGGCTTGCACGCGGTCTTGTTACGGGAATAGTTTCACTCTCGTTTATCGGCAGTATATTCTTTGTCGCAACGGGCGGAGTAAACGCAAGCAGGCTTCCCGAAAACGTCGACTTCGGCAACGGTCAGATAATTTCCATTTACCGCTCGATAGAAAGCTACGGCGATCAGGGTATTTTTAAGGTTCTGAATTCAATCCGTGATCCAGAGGATACTCCGTATTATCTTTACGCCGCCGACATAGTCTTTTCCGGCGGTCTCGACGATGAATTACACGGCGTCAGCGATGACGTCAAATTCCGTAAGGAGCTCGGTGCATACACGGGCTTTGCAAAGGACACACTCGCGCTTTTAATGAAATACGGCGAAACAGAGCTTACGCCGATATTGAACGGCGATGCGGAAAATAAAGATCAGGCGATGGACACCGTCTTACAGGTTTTCACAAATCCCGAATTCAGAGTCGAATTCGATAATCTTATCGATAACTTCGACGAACAGACGTACGTCATAAATTTTGCGCTTTCGCTTGCCGACGCAGTAATTGCGAATATCGACGATATGAAATTTATGTCGAAAGTCAGCGCTGACAACAGAGAGCTGTTGCAGGTTATGTTCAGACGCGGATATCTTACGGAAGTTATTCCCGACGAAAGGGCTTTAAAAGGCGTTTCCGCGGAAGAGCTTACAGAAATACCTCCTTATCTTACGGTTAATCATCTGTTCACGAAGAGGGATGCGCGCGTAGTGCTCGATATCGTTCTGTCCGTGCTTGCAGGCGAAATAGACGTTAAAGACCCCTTGACCGTGGCAAGAAATCTTATTCCGCAGATGGAAGAGCTTTCGATCCTTTCATCAGAGCGCAGTAACGAAATGGATCCCGTACTTTGCAGACTGTACTGTTATTTCGACAATAAATACCTGACGGACGAGGGAGAGGACGGCATTACTTATGCTTCAGTAAAGAACGAATCCGTGCGCTGGACAGACGAAATCAGGGCGCTTTTGCACGTCTCGGATTCTGTGTTCACGATTTACGACCACGTTTCAGGCGGAGGTAATTTTCTTGATAAAGTAGTTTCGGTTTTCGACGAGGAAAATGAAAACTATGCCGAAAATATCAAAGCCTACGACGAGCTTACGGAAGTCGTCACAGATTCCGCACTCATAGGCAGAGTCCTTAACTCCAAAAAAATCACCTCGCTTATTTCAGAACAGCTTCAAAAAGTATCCGAAAACGTATATTTCCCCGAAAATATAGTCTACGAAAACAGATACGACGGCAGCGGCAACGTAATAAACGGCGAGCTTTATCATCTTTTAAAAGGCTTGCGTCTCCTTTGCAACAAATCGAATAAGGAGCTTGTCGACGGTCTTTTGGACGAAACGTCCGAGTTCTCGGCTCTTGCGCAAAAGCTTGCCGAAACTATCACCCTCGATGACCCGAACACTCACGGCAACAATCTTGCTCTGTACCTCACAAAATCTGATATTCTGCGCTCGGTTTTATCTTCGGTCATAATAGAAAGAGCCGGCGACGTATTGATAATTCCGACGGCTTCGCTTGAATGCGACAGTTCGAACAATACGGTAAATTTAATAAACGAAACAGAACTTAAAGAAATCTTCGACGCTTTCCCCGAGCTTGTCGACTACGTCATTCCGCTTGCAGAAGAGGGACTGAATTCCAAAACGGTAAACGAACTACTGCAAAACCCGACGTTTGAAAAACTTATTGACAACGGCAACAAAATTGCCGAAGCAACGGTGGGAAAGGCGTTGATAAAGCAGTTTGCAGGCAATAATACGGTAATTGTTCCCATAGCCTATTACGACGCGGAAAGCTGGATATCAGAATCTGCTGAACGTGCTGGAGAGCTGAGAAGACTGTTAAACGCCGTCGATATTTTGGGACTTGACGTTGAAAGACTGATGTCCGGCGACGAGCTTTTAGACGACGGCATTTTCAATACGATAAAAAATCTCGAAAGTTTCAGCATAGAAGAAATGTTTACTTCCGACGTTTTCCATTACTCTATCTCCCACGTCCTCGACGGCGGAGAATTCAGCTTCGGCGATTTCGATATAATAATTCCCTCGTCTGCCTGCAATTCGTTGAAGGACGACACGCTTTCGCGCGTGATAAGAAAGAGCGAGCTTATTTCCCTTTTCACGGATCTGAAAGAATTCGGCATTTCTTCCGATACGTCAAACGAAAATATTTTGAGAAAACTCATCGAGCAGAAAGATATTTTAGAGAGAAGTACCGTAATTTCGGCTTCGGTCGTCAACTTTATCGTGGACGATAATAACGGCATTTCCTCGGTTCTCGACGTACCTGAAAATTACAGAGAGGCAGGAAAGCGTGAAAATCTTAAAAATTACGATATATCCAACCTCTGGCGCAGGGAACTTCCCTCGATGATAGGCGCGCTCGACGAAATTTTCAATATTTCCCATTCCGCGGACGGTAATGAATTTGAATTTACGGCCGAGGCTGTTTCCGAAAGCACAAACACGCTTTTGCAGACGCTCAACAAAATCTCGTATTCTCAGCCCGAGTCGTCTCTGACGCGTCTTGAAGTTTGCTATGCTTCCGATATAATCAAAAACAGCATAACAAAACAGCTTGACTCGGCTTTGACGGGAGTGGTGGAAAACGAAGTTATCGCAAGCGCGAAGGACGGCGGTTACTATACTCTCGACGAACTGCGTTCGCTTTCCGAAACTGCGGAAATTTTCTCGCTCGATATTTTAAAACTTGAAAACGGCGAACTTGCGGACAAGGTAAAAAATCAGATTATGACCCTCACCGTTCCGCGCGAGGACGACGCTCAGCGCAGATCGGCGCTCGATATTATGTACCCGTCGGCAATAATCCGCTACTTTATCACCGACGAAATCGATAAGGCGCTCTGCGGAGAGGATAAGACGGACGAAGAACTAATCGGGCTGAACGTGCGCGATTCGTTCAAGATGAATAAGGTATATAAAAAGGAAGAGATTTTTGCGCTTGTCAACGCGCTCGAACCTCTCGGAATTACCGATATCGAGAACGGTATCGCAGCAGATAAAGTCGCAAATCTTGCTTCATATAAAGATGGAATAGAACAAATCTGCAAGTCCGGCATCGCAAGAGGAATTATTACTAAAAAGATAGATAAATTCCTGACTGACGACGTTATCGACGCAACCGTAAAAAGCAAAATCAAAAACAACGCTTTAACGTATTCGGAATCCGAAATAAAAAACCTCGTCTTTGCTTTCGACGAACTTGGAATGACCGATTTCGCCGACTTTGAAAACGTAGTGTTCAAGGACAAAATGAAGAACCTTAACGGTCCGAGCATTGCAGAGGCCGGCAAGAGCAAGCTTGACGTAATTTACCGTTCGGATATAATTATCGGCGCGTTCACAAAATCGGTCAAGGATACGTTCGAAAAAGAGGAAGAGCTGGTTTATTCTTATAAAGCCGAACGAAGCGACATTCCCCTGCTTCGTCAGCGTGAAATTTTTGCAATCGTCGACCTTCTCGAAGGCAAGGACCTTGAAAATCTCGACGTCGCCGTCATACCTGTAAGCGACGTCAGAAGACATCTCGTCCCCGACAAGGCGAACGAGCCGAATTCTTATCTGATACTTGCAAATTTTTCAGATACGCTGATAAACAACAGGTCTCTTATAGTTACTTCCGATATCTACGATACGTTTGAAATGCTCGTCGATATCAACGAAGCTCTGCGCTTTATCGACGCAGTCACGGCAATTTGCGGAGAAACTTCGATTGAGGAGTGGAACGTCAGGGACGATCTTCGCCTGCCTGCGGAAGAAAACCGCACCGCGATTTTATCCAGCGCAATAATGCGCGCCACGTTCACGAACGAAATAGTCGAATTAAACGCCGATTCCGTTTTCAAGGCAGACAACGTCGAAACCCGTTATAACAGGATATACAAAAATCAGCTTTCGGAAAAGACGGCGGTAATCTCCGCAGAACAGCTCGACAAACTGTTTAAACTTCTCGAAACAGAAACGGGCGACGGTCAGCTCAAAGTTCCCGTATTCGACAGTATCGCTTCCGTCACAGCGTCGATCGATAGGATAGACGTACTTTATGATTTTGACGTCACTCGTTACAGTATTTCAAGTCTGATGCTTAACAACGAAGCTTTGGGCTACCTGATAAGAAGTCAGTATCCTCATTTCATCGAAACGGAAGATTGCCTTTCGTTCGGCGGAAACAGTACAGTATGGACTCAATCGCAACGTGAAGTATTGACAAAAGAAGGCATAATACTTTTCGCAAACGGCGAATATGTCCGTTAAGGTGCTTATAAATGCATAAAATTCTATTTTCAAAACTTAAAGAAGCGCTTATTTCGGTACTTCCGATAACGGCGATAGTGCTGATTATATCGTTTACACCGCTCGTAAATCTGACAACGGCGGAAACCGTGGCGTTCGCCGTCTGTGCAGTCGTCCTGATACTCGGTATAGGTCTTTTCAACCTCGGCGCCGACCTTGCAATGATGCCTATGGGCAATCACGTCGGCGTCGGACTTACCAAATCAAAAAAAGTTTTGGTGCTGGTTGCGGTTTGCTTTTTTATGGGTGTGCTCATAACCATTGCCGAACCGGATCTGACTGTGCTTGCAAATCAGGTAAAGGACATAATGCCGGGAAGCGGCGACGTAAGTAAGTGGCTCTTGATAATCACCGTCGGTCTCGGTGTTGGCTTGTTTCTTGTAATAGCCGTTATTAAAATAATTTTCCATAAAAATTTAGCGCCGCTTTTAATGTTTTTCTATATGCTTCTTTTCGCAGTGTGCGCATTGCTTATCGAAAGCGGTAAAGGCGGACTGTTTCCGCTTGCTTTCGATTCGGGCGGAGTTACCACGGGACCTATCACGGTGCCGTTCATAATGGCGCTCGGCTTCGGCATTTCCACTACTATAGGCGGTAAAAACGCAAGCGAGAACAGTTTCGGACTTATCGCGCTTTGTTCCGTCGGTCCCATAATTGCGGTAATGCTTTTATCTCTCACGACCACGGGAAGCTTAGATACTTACGATTTTGAGCAGTACTCTATGGAACTTAGCGAAGTGGGAAAGCTCTTCGGCAAAAAGATAGGCGACGTCGCGCTTGCGCTCGGTCTAATCGTTGCATTCTTTACCGTGTTGCAGTTCACTGTTCTCAAACTCCCCAAACGCAAGCTTTTGCAGATGGCGGTAGGCATAGTTTATACTTTCGTCGGTCTTGTAATTTTTCTCGTCGCCGTCGAAGTCGGCTTTATGCCGATAGGCTATAAAATCGGCAGGGAAATCGCAGCTTTCAGCAAACCTCTTCTGGTGGTGTTCGGTCTTGTTATAGGTATGGTCGTTGTGCTTGCCGAACCGGCTATTCACGTTCTGAACAAGCAGGTTGAGGAAGTGACGGGCGGAGGCGTTAAAAAGATAGAAATGCTTATTGCTCTTTCTATAGCAGTCGGAATTTCCATAGGACTTTCGCTTATAAGAATGATTTTCAAGTTTTCACTTCTTTACTATCTCATCCCCGGTTATATGATTTCGCTCGGGCTTTCGTTTTTCGTACCCAAAATGTATACGGGCATCGCGTTCGACTCCGGTGGCGTTGCAAGCGGACCGTTGACTTCGAGCTTTATACTTCCTCTCGTGATAGGCGCGTGCGCAGTATGCAACGGCGAGAACGGCGGTTCTGACATTTACAGCTATGCCTACGGAGTGGTGGCAATGGTTGCTATGACGCCTTTGATTACTATTCAGACGCTCGGTTTTAAGGCAGTACTCAGCGCAAAGGTGCGCTCTAATATCCGTATGAAGCGTATTCTCACCGCCGACGACGAGCAGATCATCTACTTTGATTAGGAGGATATATGGCAGAAAAGAAAAAAGTCGACAGGGTCAGAAAGAAAATAAAGTCGGTTACAGAGACCGCACCTCACAGAGTCACCGCCGAAAAACTCGAATTGCTCGTTACTATCGTCGGCAGAAACAAAGCTGAATACTTTGCCGATCTGTTGCAGTCGCTTGAAGTCAATATGCAGATGACGGTGCTCGGTCACGGCACCGCGGACGAAAAAATGCTCGTCTATTTAGGCTTGAGCGAAACGGATAAGGCGGTAATATTCAGTATAATTCAGTCAAGGAAAGTAAACGATGCCGTTGCGCTTTTAGACGAAAAGTTCAAAACGATAAAAGACGGCAAGGGCGTAGCGTTCACAATACCGCTCACAAGCGTTATCGGAACTTTGATATACAGGTTTTTAAGTAACGTAAGAGTACCCGTCAAGGAGGATAAATAAATGGATTACGAAGTGATTTTTTGTATAGTAAACGCAGGGTATTCCGAACTTGTAATGGATGCCGCAAAGGAAGTCGGCGCCCGCGGCGGCACCGTTTTGCACGCAAAAGGCACCGCCAATAAAGAAGCAGAACAGTTTTTCAAAATCACAATTCAGCCCGATAAAGAAATCGTTATGATTTTGGTGCCAAAAGATATCAAAGACAGCGTGCTTCACGCAATCTATAAAAACGCCGGACTTAAAAGCGAGGGATCCGGTATCGCTTTCTCAATGCCTGTAAATCAGGTCGTGGGTCTTTCAGTGCCTTCTTCCATAGCCCCCGATACTGAAAACAAAACCGAATAATAAAAATTAATAAGCAGAGCGGACACGTTGAAAAGTGTCCGCTCTGCAAAAAAACAGTCTTTCCTGTTCAGGAAAGACTTTGGAGCTGCTAACCGGACTTGAACCGGTGACCTCGTCCTTACCAAGGACGTGCTCTACCTGCTGAGCCATAGCAGCATATTCATTTGATAATTCAGCTTATTAAACACAAACTAAGGTTACTTGAATATTATATTTTAAACTATGTTTATTGTCAATTCATTTTGGAGAAAAAAATGCAAGATTTGCAAAAAGTTGCCGTAAAAGTTTCAATAGTCACGCTTGGCGTAAATGCCGTGCTCGTCGTTTTCAAAACTCTTGCAGGCATTTTTGGCAATTCTTACGCGTTGATATCCGATGCTGTTCATTCGGCTTCGGACGTGTTTTCAACCGTTATCGTACTTATAGGCGTAAAACTCGCGGCTAAAAAAGCCGATAAAAATCACCCTTTCGGGCACGAGCGTTTCGAGTGCGTTGCGGCTATTCTTTTAGCCGTTGTTCTTTTTGCAACCGGCGCGGGAGTGGGCTATTCCGGAATAAATAATATTGTAACAGGCGAATATAAAAATTTTGAAATTCCCGGAATAATCGCGCTCGTCGCCGCAGCCGTTTCTATTGTCGTAAAAGAATTAATGTTCTGGTACACTTACCGTGCGGCAAAGCTGGTCAATTCTTCCGCACTTAAAGCCGACGCCTGGCATCACCGTTCCGACTCGCTTTCGTCGATAGGCAGTCTTGTCGGGGTTGTCGGCGGTTTGTGCGGAGTCAAAATTCTCGACTCTGTCGCCTGTATTGTAATTTGTCTGTTCATTTTCAAAGCCTCAATTCAGATTTTTATCGACGCAATTAAAAAAATGACGGACGAAGCGTGCGATGAAAAAACAGAAGAGGAGATAAAAAATTTTATTTCTTCGTTTGAAGGCGTTTTGCGCGTTGACAATCTTATGACGAGGTTATTCGGCAACAGAATTTACGTCATTGCCGAAATTGCCTGCGACGCGGATTTGCCGCTGATAGAAGCGCACGCCATAGCAGAGGCAGTGCATAGCGGAATAGAGAATAAGTTTCCGGCCGTCAAACACGTTACCGTACACGTCAATCCGTTTAACGAAACAGAAGAGGATGAAGCGAATGAAAATTTGTATAATTAATTTCAGCGGAAGAGTGGTCGGAAATTGCAAATCGATAGCAGATTTTATATGCGAAAAATATAAAGGTGAGGATGTAAAGTATTTTGATTTCAACAGAATAAATTTGACTCCTTGCGGTAAGTGTAATGCCGAATGTTTTCAGAAAAGAGAAAGCTGTCCTTATTTCGCAGAAGGGGCGTACAAGATTTATGACAGCATAACCAATGCGGATTTGACTTACTTTATTCTGCCGAACTATTGCGACTATCCGTGCGCAAATTATTTCATTTTCAATGAAAGAAGTCAATGTTATTTTCAAGGCAGGGAGGATTTGTTGGTGCAATATTTGAGCGCCAACAAGAAGTTCATTGTCATAAGCAACACCAACCGAACTAATTTTACAAAAGCTTTCGAATATCAAATTAATGAAGGCGAAAAGCCCGGTGTGCTGTTTTTAAGCCCCAAGCATTACGGAAAAAGAAGTATTGACGGGAATATTGCCGATAGTTTATCCGCATTGAAGGATATTGAAAATTTCATAAAGAATAAACCCGCTTAAATAAAGCGGGTTTGGTTTTTATAATGTTTTTATGAATTTTTTCATACATTCGCAAGGTGAACCGTCTTTCGTATAACCGGTGTCGTTACAGATCGTGCAGGAGTAACGGGGGATAAAATCGGATTTGTCTATGCAAAGCTCTTTCAGTCTCTTGTTTTCGTCCGTTTCGAGTTTTTTGATTTGCTTTGAAATAATTTCCGCTTCGTTACTGTCTTTCACTTCCGCAAACGCCAAAGAAATTGCAAGTTCGTTTAATTGCCGTCTTATGTTTGCGTACTCGCTGTCGGCAAGCGCAGAATTAAGCGCTTTTTCGGCATTATCCTCCGCCGTATGCCGTAAATTATAATAGTGCCTTTCTATATCGGCTTTCGTTGCCTGACCTTTCGGACGAACGGAAGAGGATACGGCGTCGGGAGTGAATTTACCTTCGTTTTTCCAGGCCGAAAGAATTCCGTTTATATAAGATACGGGGTTTAACTTGTTTTCGGAAAGGCGCGCCGCTTCCAAAATCATTTCGTCGGAAAAATTCCAGCTCTTCCATTTTTCATAGCTAATCCTGTCAAAGTCAATAATCTTTCTCGTCAGACCGCAGGCGCTGAGTATTGTTTTAATGAAATTGTCGCGTATTTTGGTTTTTTCGATATATTCGTCGACGCTTCCGTCAGAAACAATACCGCCGTCGTAGAGCTTTGACACAAATTCGTGCATATCCTCAAACGATTTCCTGCCGTTTTTAAAACAGTAATCGGCAATTTTTTTAAGGCAGTTAAGATTAAAGCCCAAATCGCACCAGACGTTGACGTAAGTTTCTATATACGGCGCCGAGTTCTGCATATACACGCCGAGCGCTTTTGCAATATCAAGAGTTGCGGAATACACCGCATTCTTGTTTTTGCAGAAATCTTCAATTTCCTTGACGTCGAATTTCTTGTTTTTGTACAGTTCTTCGAGGTTTGTATCAAGCTTTTCTACGGTTTTAATTTTAAAATTCTTTGCGCAGGCGATTATCGCCTTATCCTCGAAACCGAGCTCACCCGTCCATTTTTTATAGAGTTTATCGTCGTCGATATCGGGCTGTTTCGTGATGCCGGAAGACTTGAAAATGTTTAAAAGCGCAGGCGTGGAGGAGGTAAAAGCCGAAAGCTTTTCGTCGACTTTCTTTGTTGTCGTAACGCCTTCTTCCGCAAAGTTTTTTGCTACCTTTTTTATGTACGGCAAACGTATATTGTCGCCTTTTAGATTGACGCAGTAAGAAATTATCATAATCAGCGCGGTCTGCTCAAACCCGTATTCTTCAAGCAGAACGAAGTATTCTCTGAACTCGTTTGTAGAGATCATACGCCCTTTTATAATGCTCTGAACGGCTTTTGTGAAATCGGCGTATTTTTCGGGTTTGAATTTTTTCGGCGTTCCGCTCACGTTTTCGGCATCGAGAATTTTAACTTCGAAAGGAGACGCGGAGAGGACGGAGACGAGTTCCAGCTCTTCGAGCGCTTCGAAATGTGCTTTAACTTCTTCGACGGTAAGATTCAGCTTTTCCGCAAGCTCCTCAACGGAACTGTTCGGGCGTCCGCTCTGAAAAAGATACAGCGAATAAAGGTAGACCTTTACCGCAACGGCATTGAGAACGGGCAGATATTTAGTTATGAACTTATTTTCGACGTAAGTGAAAGACTTGTTCGCTACTTCGTCGGAAACCGAAATAAAAGCCATTTTCTTAATCTCCGTTTTATCGCTTGATTTATTTTCCCGAAAGGACTATAATAGTTAAGTAAATTATATTATAAGTGTAAGACGAAAAAAAATCAATTACATTCGCTGTAATTTGCTGTAAATTTTTTTGCGGTTTCGTCTTTGCTTACAAGGAGTAACGCTTTGCCGAATATAATGACTCCTACAACGCTGTGGAGCGATTTCGACGACACGCTTGAACTGTCTGCCGAAAAATTGAGCGAAGAGAGTGTAAAAGGTATAAAATACGAAGAAGTGACCTTTTTGGGAAGGGACACGGGCGCAGGCAGGGTAAAGGCGTACGCAGTTTACGCATATGATGAGGCTGCGCCTTCTGCCGATACCGTTATTATTTTTCCCGACAGCTCCGAAAGCGTCGACAGGAATTTGATAGACATATTCGTTAAAAAAGGTTATTCGGCGTTAATGGTCGACTACCGCGGTGAATGGAGCGGCACGGAGCGTTTTACGGTTTATCCGGAAAACATAGAATACGCCAATACTTTAAAATGCGGACGCAAGAAAGAGTTCGTGGACGAATCTGCGGATAAAACGAGTTGGTACGAATGGGTAGCCGTAGGCATTTACGCGCGTAAATACGCATCTTTGAGAAGCGGAAGCGACAATATAGCGCTTGTGGGTTTACGCGACGGAGGGGAAATCGTCTGGAAATTATCCGTAGCAAGAAAATTCTCCTGCGCGGTACCCGTGTGCGCGGCAGGCTGGCTTGCTTATCTCGGCGTCAGCAAATACCGCACGGTTGAAAATCAGCTCGACAATGAAAGATACCGTTTTATCGGCGGTATAGATTCGCAGGCGTACGCGCCCTATGTTCGCTGTCCCGTGCTTATGCTCTGTTCCACCAACGACGTCCGTTTCGATTACGACAGAGCTTACGATACTTTTTCGCGTATCAATCCCGAATTTGCCGGCGAAAGCACGATTGCCTATTCGGTAAAGTGCGACGCGTCTATCGACGGCGAAAGCACTGCCGATATGTTTATGTTTTTAGATAAGCATTTAAAGGGCAGACAAATGGTAATTCCTCAGCCCGGCGATATATCCGTTTCTGTCGACAGCGAACAAAATCTCGTTGCTAAGGTAAAATTCGACGCCGTGGGCGACATAATTAAAAGCGGAACGTTCATTGCGGAGGATGCCATAGATTCTTCCATAAGGGAATGGATTCCCTGCGCAAAAACGGTCAAAGTATCCCCTAACGAGTTTGTAAGCAATCTCGATATCTATAAGGATACCGCTGTTTTGTTCGTTATAGCGTACGCGACGTACGTCAACGGCTTTACGGTATGGAGCAAAATCGCCGTCAAGAAATTGAGCGGACGCTTTAAAAATACCTGCGATAAATGCAGTCTGATGTTCAGTGCCAAAAACGGCGCCGACGGATTCTGTATCTCCGATATCCGTTCGGTCGCTACGGGCGGGATTTTCTTCACCGATAGCGTTGTCCTTCCCGAAATTTCGGAAAAGGCGAAGGGAATAAAAGGCATTTACTCGGAACACGGACTGACTACTTACCGCCTGAACAGCGCAAGATACGCTCCGTCGCGGGATAAAGTTTTAAAGGTAGACGTTTTCTGCGACAGTACGTGCGAAATGGCTTTTACCTTAGAGGACGCCGTAACGGGCGAGATGTACAGGTATACCCAAAACGTAATAGGCGGAGTATGGCAAAGCCTCGTTTTAAAAAGCAAACTTTTCAAAACGGTGAACGGCACACCGCTCAGCGATTATTCGCATAACGTTCGCTTCTGCGTCTCGTGCGAAGGAAAATATGCAATCAATAACGTAATGTGGCTATAAGGGAATGTTAACGGAAATCAGAAACAGTCTGTATTCAAAAAACGGTAAATCAAAATTAAATATATTTTTGAACGTCGCCATCGCAATAGTGGCAATCGTCGTTGTGTTCGAGATAGTATTCAGTCTAAATTATTCGGGAATCTACGTCGTTCACAGCTCTATGAGCCCGACCTTGACCGGTGCGGACAGCGAGGACGAGATCGGCGGCGATTACGTCTATATCAATAAGAATAAAACGCCGGAACGGGGCGACATAGTCGTCGTGTATTTCAAGGACGGGAACGAATATCTTATTAAGCGCGTAATAGCTCTGGGCGGTGACAGCGTAAAGCTTGACAGGGGTAAACTCTATATAAAATATAAAGGTGAAAAGCAGTTTGTCTTAGTAGAGGAAAACTACGTCGACTCAAATAACAATGACGCTGCCGAGCCGAAAAACACCTTTTATAATAACGATATAGGCTATCCCGTGCCGGAAGGTCATATGTTTCTTTTGGGCGACAACAGAAACGTGAGTCTTGACAGCCGTAATTTCGGCACGTTCCCTTTGAATACGCTTGACGGAGTAGTGACGGAGTGGTCGCTTGAACATAAATCTTTTTGTACTGCAATGTACACTTATTTCAGATTCGAACTTCCGGGCTTTTTTCGGATAAAATAATTTAGGAGCATATATAAATGAAAAGAAACGAGGTAAAAGAAGAATATAAATGGAAAGTCGAGGATCTGTTCCCGACCGACGAAGACTTTGAAAAGGCGTATGCGGATGCGGAAAAAATGATTGATTTTTCGCGTTTTTCGGGAAAACTTTCCGACAGCGGCGTGCTTTTGGAGTTTTTTAAGGCAGACGATAAATTCGGTATGCTGTTTGACAGAATAGCCGTTTACGCCTCTATGAAGCACGCCGAGGATTCGGCTGTTTCCAAATACTCGGCGTACGATTCGAAAATAATGGCTATGTATTCGAAATACGCTACCGAGATTTCCTTTGTGGAACCCGAACTTGCAGAGCAGGACGAAAATTATTTGAAGTCTTTGCTTACGGACAAGCGTTTTGAAGATTACGAATACGTTTTGCGGAAAATAATCAGAAATAAGGCGCATACGCTTTCGGAAAAAGAAGAAAGGCTTATCGGAATGTCAAACGAAATTTTCAACAATTTTTATGAAAGTTTCAGTATGATAGACAACCTCGAAGTTCCCCTTCCCGAAATAGATTTCGAGGGCAAAAAAACCAAACTTTCGCACGGCGTTTACGGTCTTATAATGGACGGCGGAAAGCGCGAAGAGAGAAAAGAAGCGTACGAAAAATACTATTCGGCGTATAATTCGCTTATCAATACGATTACCTCGATATACAGCGGAAACGTTAAAAAGGATGTCTTTTTAAGCAAGGCTTATAAATTCGGCTCCTGCCTCGAAATGGCGCTTTTCAGCGAGGACGTCGACAGAGCGGTATACGATAATCTTTTAAAGACGGTCGACGAAAATCTGCCCAAAATGCACCGCTACGTCGCCGACAGAAAAAAGATTTTAGGCTACGACAAACTGTACTTTTACGATATGTACACTCCGCTCGTTGCCGATACCGAATTTAAGATGAACTATGACGAAGCTTACGCTTACGTCATAAAAGGTCTTGCCCCCCTCGGCAAAGAATATCAGGCTCTTTTAAAGAAAGGCTACGACGAAAGATGGCTCGACGTAGAAGAAACCGACGGTAAGAGGAGCGGAGCATACAGCAACAGCTGTTATGACGTGCATCCTTACGTTCTTTTGAATTATCAGCCCAATCTTGACAACGTATTTACGGTTGCTCACGAAATGGGACACTCTCTGCACAGTTATTTTTCAAACGGCGCTCAGCCCTATGCAAAGGCTTCGTACAAAATTTTTGTTGCGGAAGTTGCAAGTACCGTAAACGAAGTGCTTCTTTTGAAATATATGTTAAAAGACGCAAAGGACGAGAAATTGAAGAAGTATCTTCTCAATTTCTATCTCGATATGATGCGCGGAACGCTTTTCAGACAGACTATGTTCGCCGAATTCGAGTACGAAGCGCACGCTATGGCGGAGAGGGGCGAACCTCTTACCAAAGAAGGGCTTTGCGAACTGTACGCAGGTATCGGTAAAAGATATTACGGCGACGCTATCGAACACGACTACAATATCTCCTGCGAGTGGGCAAGAATTCCCCATTTCTACCGTGCGTTCTACGTTTACAAATATGCAACGGGCATTATCTCGGCAATCAATATTGCACACGGCATACTGACCGAAGGCGAACCTGCCGTTAAAAACTATTTCAGATTTTTATCTGGCGGATGTTCCACCGACCCCGTGTCGCTTTTAAAACTTGCAGGGGTGGATTTGTCTACCGAAAAACCGTTCAGGTATGCAATGCAGGAATTTGAAAACACTCTTAAAGAATTTGAACAATTGATGAAGGTTTAATTTACTATGGCAGAAAAAAGCAACGCTATGCCGAATAATCTCGAAGCAGAGCAGGCGCTCATAAGCTCTATGCTTATCGACAACGAAATACTTTCGGAAGTTTTGGAACAGCTCTCCGACAAAGACTTTTATCAGGCTTCGCACAGACTTATTCTAAGCGCTATGAAAATGGTCTTTGCCGAGAGAAAGCCCATCGATATCGTTACGCTGTGCGACAGGCTCGAAAGCGACGGCAATCTCGAAAAGGTCGGCGGAATTTCTTACGTTACGGAACTTGCGCAGATGACTCCGTCTGCGGCGAATTATAAATATTATTTCGATATTGTCAGGCGTGACAGCGTCAATAGAAGTCTTATCCGTGCCGCAGGCGAAATAGCAGAGTTTTCCCGCAACAGCGACAGCGAGTTCAAAAGTATTCAGCACGCGGAAGCGCTTATTTACGACGTTTCCTCCGTCAACGATACTTCCTCTGTTAAGGATATCCGCGAGGGTACCGGCATCGATGCCGTTATCGAAAAGTTTGAAAAACTTTCCAAGGATAAGGACGCTTTCAGGGGTTTATCCACGGGCTTTACGCGTCTTGACAAACTGACGAACGGACTGCAAAGGTCGGACCTTATAGTCATTGCCGCCCGTCCCGGTATGGGAAAAACTTCGCTTTCTATGAATATTGTCGAACACGCAGCGCTCAGCTGTAACGCGGTATGTGCTATTTTCTCGCTGGAAATGCCGGAAGTTCAGCTCATTCAAAGACTTCTGTGCAGTTCGGCAAACGTGAGTATGGCGGATGCGCTTTCGGGCAAACTTTCGTCAAACGACTGGCGCAAAATTATAAAGGCGAGCGACGCGCTTAAAAAAAGCAGAATCAATATTGATGACTCATCGCGCGTTACTCCTGCGGAAATTCTTTCAAAATGCCGCAGAATAAAATCAAAAAACAACGGCCAGCTCGACCTTGTTATGATAGACTATATTCAGCTTATGTCAAGCGGCAAAGAAACCGCCGAACAGAACAGAACGCAGGAAGTGGCAACCATAACCAGAGAGCTTAAAATTATGGCAAAGGAACTCAACGTTCCCGTAATCGCGCTTTCTCAGTTAAGGCGTATGCAGAACGCCGGCGATCCTCAGCTTTCCGATTTGCGAGAGTCCGGCGCGATAGAGCAGGACGCGGATATTGTTATGTTCATCAGCCGTCCCGACGTCAACGCCACCGAAGAAGATATCTTAAAGAAAAACATTAAAAAAGGTATGGCGGATCTCATTGTGGCAAAACACAGAAACGGCGGTCTTGACAGAATTCCGCTTCGTTTCAAGGGCGAATTGACGAAGTTCGTCAATCCCGATCCGGAAGCAGGTTACGAAGCTCCGCCCGAACGTACCGACTATCAGAATATTCCTCCCGTAAGCGCTTACGATGACGAGGAGCCTCCTTTCGAAGACGATGAAGACTGATATTTTACCCGTAAACGGCGAATCGCTCAAACGCGCAAAGGAAATAATATTAAACGGCGGAACGGTTGCGTTTCCTACGGAAACGGTTTACGGCTTGGGTGCTAACGCCTTTGACGGAGAAGCCGTTGAAAAAATTTATAAAATAAAGGGCAGACCGCAGGACAATCCGCTTATAGTGCACGTTCACAGCGGTTACGATATTTCCGCGCTCGTAGATGAAATCCCCGATTACGCGAAAACGCTTTCAAAAAAATTTCTTCCCGGTCCGCTTACTATGATTTATAAAAGCAAAGGAAAGGTTTCAAAGGCGGTTTCGTGCGGACTCGATACACTCGCTATCCGTATCCCTTCTCATAAAGGCGCGCAAAAATTTTTGAAATTCGTAAATCTTCCCGTCTGCGCTCCGTCGGCAAACGTATCAAAGCATGTCAGTCCCGTCAGCGCCGAACACGTCTATGCTGATCTCAACGGCAGAATAGAGTTGATTTTGGACGGAGGGAAAAGCGAGGGCGGTATAGAGAGTACGGTTCTGGACTGTACGGGCGAAATTCCCGTAATCCTAAGAAGCGGACTTATAACGCGCGAACAGATTGAGAGCACAGTTGGAAAATGCGGTGTATACGATATGAAAGATGGCGCGCCTGCAAGATCTCCGGGTATGAAATATAAGCACTATTCGCCGAATTGCTCAACTCAGCTTTTCAGTTACGGCGAGATGGAAAAGGCAGTCGAAGAATATGCCGCACAGAGCGCAAAGGGCGTCAGGGTTTATATAATGTGCGACAGTGAAACGGCTGAAAAAACCGGTGTTGAAAATATTCTCGATTTGGGAAGCGGAGAAAGTGAAATTGCTTCAAATCTGTATTCCAAGCTCAGAGAAGGGGAAGATGTCGCACAGCTTATAATAGCGATTGCGCCCGAAAAGCAGGACGGCGTGATGGTCGGCGTTATGAACAGACTTACAAAGGCGTGTAAAAGTCAATGAAAAGGAAAAAAATTCTATTTGTCTGCACGGGGAATACCTGTCGCAGTCCTATGGCGGAAGCACTTTTAAAAGCCAAAATCAGAAAGAATAAAATCAAGTGGTGGAGCGTTGCTTCCTGCGGAATACGTGCGGAAGTCGGCTCTGCGATGAGCGCAAACAGTCGGGCGGTACTTTCCGAGCTCGGAATTTCATCCGACAAGTTTACGCCGAAACAGCTTACGCAAAAGATGATATCATCGGCAACGCTTGTCGTATGTATGACTTCGTCGCAGAAACAAATGCTCGAAGATTGCGGCATAGTCACTTGCGTAAAAGATCTGTGCGGATACGATATTCCCGACCCATACGGCAGGGATATATCGGTTTACAGGGCTACGAGGGACGCGCTGAGCTCGGCGTGCGATTACATAGTTGAAAACTATATTAAAAAATTTGAAGAAGAGTAAAATTATGAAAATAGCATTAGCTTCCGACCACGGCGGAATCAATTTAAAAAAATCAATTAAAAATTATCTGTTAAGCAACGGCTATGAGGTTGCCGACTTCGGCACGGACAGCGCGGAAAGTTGCGATTATCCCGATTTTGCACTGCCTGCGTCCGAGGCGGTAGCTAACGGAGAATGTGAAAAAGGCATCGTGATTTGTTCGACGGGTATCGGCGTTTCGATAGTCGCAAATAAGGTAAAGGGCATACGCTGCGCCCACTGTCACGATACTTACTGCGCCGAGTTTACGCGCAGACACAACGACGCAAATATGCTTGCGCTCGGCGAAAAGGTTGTCGGCGAGGGGTATGCTTTAAAAATAGTCGAAATATTTCTCTCAACCGAATTCGAGGGCGGAAGACACAGTCGCAGAGTGGAAAAAATTGCCGCTGCAGAAAAAAGATACTCCCGATAAACGCGAATATTTACCTGCCGACAGCGCAAAATACTGTTACGGAGGTAATTTATGAAGTTGGATTGCGGTGATGTTTGTCCTAAGTCTGGCGCTTATAAAGTAATCGACAGCAAAGGCAACGTCGTTAATTCGGTTTGGGTAGGCAAGGGTGAAACAA
>Ga0137306_100426_pt1 | contig 60806 bp, 44 predicted proteins | sample Inofroosms_March_FD_97187 | JGI IMG/M metagenome (GOLD analysis project Ga0137306, IMG submission 97187) | Mouse cecal microbial communities from Vienna, Austria - N-Acetylneuraminic and N-Acetylglucosamine D2O microcosms_March | ecosystem: Host-associated > Mammals > Digestive system > Large... | reverse complement strand
ATCGATAAGCGAGGCGCTTGTGCATGCCACCACTTATGCCGACCGTAAACTCAAACTCGTGTACATCCACTCAGAAAAAGTAGATGAGAGCAACGTTGAGGAACAGCTCAAAGATATGGACGGCGTGATTGTCGCACCCGGCTTCGGCCATCGCGGCATAGAAGGCAAATTTGTGGCACTGAAATGGTGCCGCGAGCACGATGTGCCCACATTCGGCATCTGCCTTGGTATGCAGTGCATGGTGATAGAGTTCGCGCGCAATGTGCTCGGATTAAAAGATGCCAACTCTACAGAAATGGCTCACGACACTCCCCACAACGTAATCGACCTTATGGAAGAGCAGAAAAACGTATCCAACATGGGTGGCACAATGCGTCTGGGCGCCTACGACTGCCGTCTGCGTCCTGGAAGCAAGGCATTCGAAGCCTACGGCCAGCAGGATGTGCGCGAACGTCACCGCCACCGCTACGAGTTCAACAACGAATACCGCGTACAGTTCGAGCAGAACGGCATGGAGTGCGTCGGAGAGAATCCGGCGGCACATCTGATTGAAGTTGTCGAGATACCTACGAAACGCTGGTATATCGGCACACAGTATCACCCCGAGTACACCAGCACAGTACTCTCTCCGAGTCCTATCTTCAAATCATTCATCAATGCGGCAATCGACTACCATAACGATAAGGCTGCAGACAAAAAGTAAAAACATCTTTTCGCAATGGATAAAAACACCCTGACCGGCCTTGTGTTGATGGCCCTTGTCATATTTGGATTCTTTTGGCTCACCAAGCCTTCCGAAGCCGATATAAAAGCTCGGCAGGAACAGCAGGAACAAGCCGCAGCAAATGCGCTCCGACAAGCCCAAGCCCAAAACGAGAGCACTGCATTCGTAGCCGGCGACAGTGTAGCTCTGACCAATGCCGTGCGTGCCTTAGGCGACATTCAGCCGTCGGGCGCCTATACATTCAGCAACCCCAGACTCAACCTCACAGCCGACAGCATCTCGGGCCTCACAGGCACTTATACCGACGAAGCCGGAAGCGTAGACATTCGCGACATTCTTGCCAACCGTGCCGCAATGACTCACGCCCGTCTTGCCTCTGCTGCGACTGAAATCAAAAATCTGATAGCCAACGTATCGCGCTACGAAGGTTTTGCAAAATTCCTCGGTGGCGACAACAAGGAAATCGTGCTCGAAAACGACCTTGTAAAGGTTACTCTCTCAACTCGCGGCGGCCGTGTCTCGCAGGTCGAACTGAAAAAATACACCACTGAGACAACACCCGAAAAATCTAACATTCTGCTCTTTCGCGATGCCGATGACAACTACGGCTTCCGCTTCAACACCGCCGAGCAGCGCATCGACACCCGCGACTTCAATTTCGTTCCCGTTCTCGAAGGCGACTCGGCAGTGACAATGAAACTCGAGCCGGTGTCTGGTGCAGAATGGGCAATACGCTATGTGCTCAATCCCGACGGATACAACGTGCGCATGGACATCATTCAGAAAGGAATGACCAACATGCTGCCCGGCAACACCTCGTCGATGGAGTTTGACTGGCATCAGAAACTCGGCCGCAACGAACTCGGCCGCACCTTCGAGGAGCGCAACAGCGCCATTCTGTATAAATATATAGGCGAAAGCGTCGACGAACTCGACTCGGCCGGCGACGACAGCAAGAGCCTCAACGGCCGCATGCGCTGGGTGGCATTCAAAAACCAGTTCTTCTCAAGCGTAATCATAGCCCGCGACTGCTTCACTTCGGCAGAGCTGAATTCTCAGGACATAAAGAAAGACCCCAACTTCCTCAAAGTGATGACAATGTCGGCGACACTGCCCTACACTATCGCCGACGGCACAGCAGCTTCGTTCGACTTCTACTTCGGTCCCAACGACTATCCGATACTCAAAAGTCTTGACGACAAACTCGGCTACGACGACGAAGGCCTTTCGCTCACACGCCTCATACCTTTGGGCTGGTCACTCTTCCGCTGGATTAACACCATCATCGTCATACCGGTATTCACCTTCTTAGGCTCGTTTATCGGCAACTACGGCATCATCATTCTCCTGCTCACACTCTTCATAAAGCTCATCATCTTCCCTTTCACATACAAGAGCTTCATGTCGCAGGCCAAGATGCGCGTACTCGCTCCTGAAATCAAGCAAATCAACGACAAATATCCCGACCAGGCCGACGCCATGAAGCGCCAGCAGGAGACAATGGCCCTCTACAGCAAGGCCGGTGCAAGCCCCTTCTCAGGCTGCCTGCCCATGATGCTGCAGATGCCGGTGCTCATCGCCATGTTCTCGTTCTTCCCCTCGGCCATCGAGCTTCGCGGCCAGTCGTTCCTTTGGGCACACGATCTCTCGGCTCCCGACGCCATTTTCACCCTGCCGTTCAGCATACCCTTCTACGGCAACCATGTGAGCCTCTTCTGTCTGCTGATGACTATCATCAACATCGTATATATGAAAATATCGATGCAGTCGCAGCCTACAAGCAACAATATGCCCGGCATGAAACTCATGCAGTATTTCATGCCGATCATGTTCCTCTTCATCTTCAACGACTATGCCTCGGGCCTCAGCTACTACTATCTGCTCTCGCTGCTCATCACCATTATACAGACCTACATTTTCCGACATGTAGTCGACGAGACGAAAGTACGAGCCCAGCTGCTTGCCAACGCTAAAAAGCCCCGCAAGAAAAGCGGCCTCATGGCTCGTCTCGAAGCCGCTCAGAAGCAGGCAGAGGCTATTCAGCGCCAGCAGGCCAAAGAAGCTGCAAAGCGTCGCCGCTAAACAACCGCGAACAAGCTCAGATTGATACACTACCGATTCAAAACCTTTTCATATGCAGAGAATTTCAAACCGCGTACAGGCGCTGGCAAGCTCTCAGACGCTGGCCATGTCGCAGAAAAGCGCCGAGCTGCGTGCTCAGGGCGTTGATGTAATCAACCTCTCGGTCGGCGAACCCGATTTCAACACTCCCGACCATATCAAGGCAGCCGCAGAGAAAGCCATAGAAGACAATTTCAGTTTCTATACCCCTGTGCCCGGCTACATGAGCCTGCGCAAGGCAATATGCGAAAAACTCTCGCGTGAAAACGGCGTATCGTTCGCGCCCGAACAGATTGTTGTGGGCAACGGTGCCAAGCACGCTCTGTGCAACGTGATTCTCGCCACAGTCAACCCCGGCGACGAAGTAATCATTCCTGTGCCGGCATGGGTAAGCTACACCGAAATGGTAAAACTCGCCGAGGGCCAGCCGGTGTTCATACCCACTGATATAGAGCATAACTTCAAAATCACAGCTCCCCAGCTCGAAGCCGCCATCAACGAGCGCACCCGTGCCATAATACTCTGCTCGCCCTCAAATCCGACCGGCAGCGTATATAGCCGCGATGAGCTTGCAGCTCTGGCCGATGTTCTTGCCGGACACCCCGACGTTCTGATTATTGCCGACGAAATCTATGAGCACATATTATATACCGGCGGTGAATTCGTATCGATGGGCTCATTCCCTCTCATCGCCGACCGCACTGTCATTATCAACGGTGTATCGAAAGCATATGCCATGACTGGCTGGCGTATCGGCTACTGCGCCGCCCCTGTAGAAATCGCCAAAGCTGTAACAAAGCTCCAGGGTCAGTTTACCTCGGGCGCCTCATCGATAGCACAGAAAGCCGCCGAAGCCGCATACACCGGCTCGCAGGAGTGCGTCGAAGAAATGCGTAAAGCTTTCGAACGCCGCCGCGACCTCGTTGTTCGTCTCGCCCGCGAAATTCCCGGATTGAAAGTAAACGAGCCCCAGGGCGCCTTCTACCTCTTCCCCGAAGTCACTGCATACTACGGCAAATCGGCCCACGGCCACACAATCAACGACTCGGGCGAGCTGGCCATGTACCTCCTTCAGGTGGCTCACGTAGCCACAGTCGACGGCGGTGCTTTCTGCACTCCGGGATACATACGTCTGAGCTACGCTACAAGCGACGAAAACATCGTCGAAGCCATGACGCGTATCAAAGCTGCGTTGGCCGACCTCAAATAAGACCGGCTGTCGCACTACATATAAGCCGCAAAACCATTATTCGGGTTTTGCGGCTTTAATTTTAGCAATAGTTTTTCTACCTTTGCGTAGAGAATCACAACTAATCTCTGCAACCCGGTTGCGTTTATAATTTCATATCTTTGCCATGTTAAATTATAAACCAACACAAATCTCGATATGGTATTTTTATACTCACTAATCAACATGCTCGCCGAGATGGCACCTTACCTGCTTCTCGGCTTCGGAATAGCCGGCGTGCTCTACGCCTTTGTGCCGAGCGGTTTTTACCGCCGTCACTTGTCGCAACCGGGAGTCCTTTCGGTGATTAAAGCAGCTCTTATAGGTGTTCCGCTGCCACTGTGCTCATGCGGAGTGCTGCCCACCGCCGTGTCGCTGCGCCGCAACGGAGCCTCGCGCGGCGCCTCCACATCGTTCCTAATCGCCACACCGCAGACAGGCATCGACTCCATTGCCGCCACCTACTCGCTATTAGGCCCGGCATTTGCTATAATCCGCCCGATTGCAGCACTTGTCACAGCGCTTATCGGTGGCATGCTCGTATCGAAAGAAGATAAAACGTGCTGCGAGGCCGCCGATACCGAAGTCGATACTATCGACGCACCCGCCGCCGACTCCTTTGGCCACAAGATTGTCGACGCACTCCGCTACGGATTTGTCGACATGATTCAGAACATTGGCAAATGGCTTATTATCGGACTCGTTATCGCAGCAGCCATAACCGTTTTCGTACCCGACGGTTTCTTCACCTTCTTCGCCGGCTACCCCTTGCTGTCGATGATTGCCGTAGTCATTGTGGCCGTGCCTATGTATGTATGCTCCACCGGCTCAATACCTATAGCGCTGTCGCTCATGCTCAAAGGTCTCAGCCCCGGAGCCGCATTCGTGCTGCTCATGGCAGGTCCTGCAGCAAATTTCGCATCGATTATCATAGTGGGCAAATCTTTAGGCAAAAAGACTTCCGCCATATACCTCGGCACAATCATCATCGGCTCGATTCTCATAGGATTGTGCATCGACTATCTTATGCCGCGCAACTGGTTCACTATGCCGCTGACTGCTGCCGAAGCACACTGCCACCTCCATGTAGGAGTGTTCTCAGGCATTTGCTCGGCAGTGCTCATATTGCTGCTTATCAATGCTCTAATAAAAAGATATACCCCAAAGAAAACTGCAAAAATGGAAAACTCACAGACAACGATTATTGTAAAAGGCATGACATGCGGCCATTGCAAGGCAATGGTTGAGAAAAACCTCACAAAACTCCCCGGCGTCGAATCGGTGACAGTAGACCTGGCATCGGGCGAGACAAAAATTAAAGGCAATCCCGACAAAGAAGCCGTTCGCGAAGTAATCGAAGACCTCGGTTTCTCAATCGATCGATAGCCCGAGCATAAGCCACCGAAACATAATCTGCCCCGAATATCCAATGCGCTTCACCGACATAGAGAACACTCTGAAAAACAGAGGTGTGCGGCCCACGCCCAACCGCATTCTCATATTAAAAGAACTGCTCAAGGCCAGCCACCCCGTAAGCCTTGCGGAACTGCACAGCTCACTGGAATACTCTATCGATAAAGCAAGTATATTCAGAGTACTCGAGATTTTTTCATCAAAAGATATAGTTCACGAGATTGAAGACGGCAGCCGTTCTCTCAAATACGAATTGTGCCACAGCAACTCGCGTCACTCAATATCCGACCAACACGTGCACTTCCACTGCGTGCTGTGCGAAGAGACATTTTGCTTCGAGTCGGTAAGGGTTCCGCCGGTCGTAATGCCCGGCGGCTTTCTGCCTCACTCTGTCAACTACATGATAAAAGGCATATGTCCCAAATGCGCCTCAAGGAACGCGCAGGACTGAGACTCCTGCGCAGATATGCGTCTGCGCAGGAATCTACGACTGAATCTCGCGCTGAATCTCTGTGAATCTCTGAAACTTAGTAAAATATATTTTGCAGAATCAAGAAAAATTAGTACTTTTGTGGGCTGAATTTCCGCAATAGGCCAGAAGAAGAGAGAGCGACAACAGACAACGCACTCCGCCTCAGCGGGTTAACTTAATCAATAAGTTTTTTAAATGTACGTAATCGTAGAAATCCAGGGCCAGCAGTTCAAGGCAGAGAAAGACCGTTTTCTCTATGTACACTACCTGGGCGAGAATGTAAAAGAAGGCGACACAGTCGAGTTCGACCGCGTTCTTCTTGCCGACAATGACGGCGAAGTAAAAATCGGCGCACCCGTTGTAGAGGGAGCCAAAGTTGTATGCGAAGTAGCCGAAAGCCTCGTAAAAGGCGACAAGGTGATTGTTTTCAAGAAAAAACGCCGCAACGACTACCGCCGCAAAAACGGCCATCGTCAGTATTTCACAAAGGTTGTCATCAAAGACATCCAGGCTTAATCTATCTGTCTCACTCCTAAAAAACACAAGAACACACTATGGCACATAAAAAAGGCGTCGGTAGTTCTAAGAACGGCCGTGAGTCAGAAAGCAAACGACTCGGTGTAAAAATCTTTGGTGGCCAGTATGCCAAAGCAGGCAACATTATCAAACGTCAGCGTGGCACCGTTCACCATCCCGGTCTGAACGTAGGCATAGGCAAAGACCACACTCTCTATGCTCTCGTCAGCGGTACTGTCCGCTTCTCGTCTGGCCGCAACGGCCGCAAGTTCATCAACATCGACCCCGAAGTTACCGAACAGGCATAAGCGACAAACCTTATTTATGACAGGCAATGCCCGCACAGCTGCCACTTGCAGCATGAAGGCGCTGCCTGTTATTTTTATATAGGCACATATTCTTATCACTGCACTACTATGAAAAAGTTACTTGTAGCTATAATTTCTTTTGCATCGGCCCTCAGCGCACACGCATGGAGCCAGAAAGGACACGACACCGTGGCTTATATCGCCGAGTGCCACCTGACCAAAGCGGCCGCCGACTCGGTAGCCGAAATCCTCGACGGAAAGTCGCCCGTATATTGGGCTAACTGGCTCGACAATGCCAGCCACACCCCCGACTATGCATACACAAAAACATGGCACTATAAGAATATCGATGCAGGCGTGCCCTACGACAGCACTCCCCTCAACCCTAAAGGCGACGTTGTCACCGGAATCCGCGAGCAGATAGTGATTCTGTCAGACCCCAAGTCGACAAAACCGCAGAAAAATCTGGCAATGAAAATTCTCATACACCTTGTCGGCGACCTGCATCAGCCAATGCACATGGGACATCTCTCCGATTTGGGCGGAAACAACGTGAAAGTGAAGTTCTTCGACCGCGACACAAACCTGCACTCCGTGTGGGACGGCTCTATAATGAACTCCGGCCACGCATGGAGCTACACCGAGTGGCAGAATCAGATCGACCGCCTGTCGCCCCGGCAAAACGAAGCCGAAGCCGAAGGCAACATCGACGACTGGGCTCGCCAGACTCACCAAATTGCCGGCCAAGTCTACGACTACTTCCCTCAGGGCAGCCGCATTTCATATAACCATGTGGCACGATGGACTCCTGTAATCGAGCAGCAACTTCTGCGCGGCGGACTGAGACTCGCCCGGATTCTCAACACAATCTACGACCCCTATCGCAAGGGCAACTTAGAAGACTTTTGATTCCTCACAATGATATCTGTCAACAATCTGTCGATAGAGTTCAGCGCTCAGAAACTCTTCGATAACATAAACTACGTAATAAATCCCAATGACAAAATAGCCCTTGTCGGCAAAAACGGTGCCGGCAAGAGCACCATGCTTAAAATAATAGCCGGACTGCAGAAGCCCACCGAAGGCACTGTGGCCGTACCTCAGGGTGTGACAATAGGCTATCTGCCGCAGCAGATGGTGCTTGCCGACTCTACGACACTTATCGAAGAGACCCGTAAAGTGTTTGCTCACGTTCAGGAGATGCACCACAGCCTCGACAGAATGTCGGCCGAGCTGGCCGCACGTGACGACTACGACTCCGACGAATACCACAGCCTCATCGACCGCGTGAGCACTCTCACCGAGCAACTCGCCTTAGTGGCAAGCGACAACTATGAAGCCGACATTGAGCGCACACTCACAGGTCTGGGCTTCCTCCGCAGCGACTTCGACAGAGCCACATCGGAGTTCAGCGGCGGCTGGCGCATGCGCATAGAACTTGCAAAAATACTGCTCCAAAAACCCGACGTGCTCTTGCTCGACGAGCCCACAAACCACCTCGACATAGAGTCGATTCAGTGGCTCGAAAACTTTCTCCGCACCAACGCCAAGGCCGTTGTCCTCGTCAGCCACGACCGCGCGTTTATCGACAACGTAACCAACCGCACCATTGAAATTTCGTGCGGCCGGATATACGACTACGCTGTAAACTACTCCAAGTTCGTAGGTCTCCGCCAGGAGCGCATAGAGCAACAGATGCGTGCCTACCGCAACCAGCAGAAGCAGATTGCCGACACCGAAGACTTCATAGAGCGATTCCGCTACAAGGCCACAAAATCGGTGCAGGTACAGAGCCGCATCAAACAGCTTGCAAAAATAGAACGTATCGAAGTCGACGAAGTAGACACATCGCACCTCAGCCTGCGGTTTCCGCCGGCACCGCGTTCGGGCGACTTTCCGCTCATCATTGAAAATGTAGGCAAGGCTTACGGCGACCATCAGATATTCGACCACGCCACATTCACCCTCCGTCGAGGCGAAAAAGTGGCTTTCGTAGGCAAAAACGGACAAGGAAAATCGACGCTCGTAAAATGTATAATGAACGAAATACCATTCACCGGCGACCTTCGCATCGGCCACAACGTAAAGATAGGCTATTTCGCTCAAAATCAAGCTCAGCTGCTCGACGGAGAAATAACAGTGTTTGACACCATCGACCGGGTAGCTGTAGGCGACATCCGCACAAAAATACGCGACATCCTCGGAGCGTTCATGTTCGGAGGCGAAGCATCCGACAAAAAGGTAAAAGTTCTGTCGGGCGGCGAAAAAACACGCCTTGCCATGATTCGCCTTCTGCTCGAACCATACAACCTGCTCATTCTCGACGAGCCGACCAACCACCTCGATATGAAGACCAAAGATATACTCAAGCAGGCTATCAGAGACTTCGACGGCACGGTGATTGTCGTAAGCCACGACCGAGATTTCCTCGACGGGCTGGTGCAGAAAGTATATGAGTTCAACAACGGCGAGGTGCGCGAATGCCTCGGAGGAATTTACGAATTCCTCGAAAAGAAAAAAATGTCGTCGCTGCGTGAGCTCGAAATGTCGGAAAGCGCTAAATCGCAACAATCAAAAAGCAAAGCACCGACAACAACCAAACCGGCCGACACTCCACAGCCTCAGGCTTCGCCGGCGCGTCTGTCGTATGCAGAGCAACGCGAGCGCGACAGAGCACTGCGTAAGGCTTCGAAAAAAGTGGAAGAAGCCGAGGCTGATGTAAGCCGGCGCGAAAGCGAACTTGAAGAAATCGAGGCAAAGATTGCGGCAGGCGACGTAGCTACGGAGATTTTCACCGCTCATGCCGATGCTACAAAAGCCGTCGAAAACGCCATGAGCATGTGGGAACTCGCTCAGACCGAGCTCGACGAACTCAAAGAGCGCTATGCCGCCGGCTGAAAAGCTGCTGCATAGACTTGCATCCGACATCAAATACGAAAACAATCAACACTATCACTATAAATAAAATGAAAAAAAACAACATTCTTTTTCTTATGGCAGCAGTAGTTGCTTCGGGAGCCTACACCGCTTGCACCAAAAGTGCAGCATCTCCCAAGGGAATCGAGGCGGCCAACCTCGACACCACTGTGTCGCCAAAGGTCGACTTCTACGAGTACGCTTGCGGCGGCTGGATGAAAGCCAATCCCCTCAAGCCCGAATATTCACGCTACGGCACTTTCGACGAACTGGGCGAAAACAACCGTGAGCAGCTCAAAGAACTCGTGCTCGGCCTCGACCCCAACGCCGCCGATGGCACAAACGCTCAGAAAGTACGCGACCTCTACGCTATGGGCATGGACAGCCTCCGACTCAATGAAGAAGGCGCTGCGCCTCTTGCTAAAGACCTCGCTACAATCGCAGCCGCAAACCGCGACAGCCTCGTTGAGCTCATGGCCACGATGCCCGGCTTAGGCATTTTCTTCGGCACCGGCGTTTCGTCTGACCTCGCCGACAGCAATGTGAACACCATGTACTGGGGGCAAGGCGGACTCGGTCTCGGCGACCGCGACTACTACACCGAAAAAAGCGAGCGCAACGACAAAATTCTTGCAGCCTATCGCACATATCTCGAGACAGTAGCCTCACTCGCCGGCTACGACAAAGCTGCTGCAAGCCGACTTGCCTCAAACGTTATCAAACTTGAGACAACTCTCGCAGCCGACCAGATGACTCGCACCCAGCAGCGCGATATCGCCGCTCAATACAATGTGCGTGCCGTGGCCGACCTCGACAAGGAATACCCCTCGGTAAACCTCAAACGCTATTTCGAACTCCAGAATCTCAATGTCGACACCATTATTGTCGACAGCCCCAAATACTACGCAACAGTGGCCAAGGCCCTCGCCGAACAGCCCGAAGAAGTGCTCCGCGACTATGCCGCGGCTTCGTATATTTCGAGCGCCGCTCCCTATCTGAGCGACGACTTCATCAATGCCGACTTCAAGCTCTCGCAGGTTCTCTCGGGTGTTGAAGAGCAGCGTCCCCGCTGGAAACGCGCACTCTCAGTGCCCAACAGCGTGCTCGGCGAAGTCGTGGGTCAACTCTACGTAGAAAAATACTTCCCCGAAAGCTCCAAAGAGCGCATGCTCACTCTCGTTGGCAACCTCCAGGAGTCGCTCGGCGAACACATCGACAGCCTTACATGGATGAGCGACACCACAAAAATGCGTGCTAAAGAGAAACTCGCGTCCTTCCGTGTGAAAATCGGATACCCCGACAATTGGCGCGACTACTCAGCTCTCGAAATCAACCCCGGCAAATCGTACTGGGAAAACATTCAGAGCGCTATTCTCTTCAATCAGGACTATAACAACTCCGACTATGGTAAGCCCGTTGACCGCGAGCGCTGGCTCATGTCGCCTCAGACCGTCAACGCATATTACAACCCCAGCACCAACGAAATTTGCTTCCCTGCAGGCATTCTCCAGCCTCCGTTCTTCGACCCCGAAGCCGACGACGCTGTAAACTACGGTGCAATCGGCGTTGTTATCGGTCACGAAATGACTCACGGCTTCGACGACCAGGGCCGTCAGTTCGACAAAGACGGCAACTTCGCCGACTGGTGGACTCCTGCCGACGCAGAAGCTTTCAATGCTCTCGCCGACAAACTCGTAGCTCAGTTCGACTCTATCGAAGTAGCTCCCGGACTCCGGGCAAACGGTCGCCTTACCCTTGGTGAGAACATTGCCGACCAGGGCGGTCTCCGTGTGGCTTACACAGCATACAAAAATTCGCTTAACGGCATAGAAGGCCCGGTGATTGATGGCTTTACCCCCGACCAGCGCTTCTATCTGGCTTACTCAAACGTATGGGCCGGAAATATCCGTGAAGACGAAATTCGTCAGCGCACTATGAGCGACCCCCACTCGCTCGGCAAATGGCGCGTGAATGCAAGCCTACGCAACATCGAACCCTTCTTCACTGCCTTCGGTATCACAGAAAGCGACCCGATGTTCCGCCCCGCAAGCGAGCGCGTAATTATCTGGTAATCCGATTATATTCCATATTTAAATAAAAATCAGCCCTGCAGCGGTATACTGCAGGGCTGATTTTATATTCTTATGTTTCAGACAATTCTTAGAAAAGGCTCCAGCTTACGGTGAGGCCGGCCATTACAATCGACACCATCGACATAAGCTTGATAAGTATGTTGAGCGACGGACCCGATGTGTCTTTGAAGGGATCGCCTACAGTGTCACCGACAACTGTGGCACGATGCACTTCCGAACCCTTGCCGCCGAAGTTGCCTTCCTCGACGTATTTCTTTGCATTGTCCCACGCACCGCCTGCGTTAGCCATGAAGATAGCAAGCACGAAACCGGCCGAAAGACCGCCTACAAGCAGGCCAAGCACGCCGGGCACACCGAATACGATACCGGTGATAATCGGAGCGATAATTGCGAGCAACGACGGGAAAATCATCTCGCGCTGTGCGCCTTTGGTCGAAATCTGCACGCAACGTGCATAGTCGGGCTCGGCTTTTCCTTCGAGGATACCTTTAATTTCGCGGAACTGACGGCGAACCTCGTCGACCATGTGTGCGGCAGCGCGGCCTACGGCATTCATGGTAAGACCACAGAAAAGGAAGGCCATCATTGCACCGATAAACATGCCGGAGAGCACTTTCGGGCTCATGAGGTTCACTTCGTAATAGGTCATGAAATCGACAAACGACATTTCGTGAATATGTACTGTGCGGCCGTCGCCGAGTTCGAGGAATGTGGTGCCGAGACGTTCGAGACCGATGCGAATTTCCTCGATATACGATGCGAGCAGGGCAAGGCCTGTGAGAGCTGCCGAACCGATAGCGAAGCCTTTGCCGGTGGCGGCAGTGGTGTTGCCCAGCGAATCGAGAGCGTCGGTGCGACGGCGCACTTCCTCACCGAGCGAACTCATTTCGGCATTACCGCCGGCGTTATCGGCGATAGGCCCGTAAGCGTCGGTGGCAAGAGTGATGCCGAGTGTGGAGAGCATGCCAACAGCGGCGATACCGATACCGTAGAGACCCATGGCGACGTTAGAGAAATCGAAACCTGAAGCAAACCAGTAGCTGAGGATGATACCCACAACAACGGCGAGCACCGGAATGGCGGTCGAAACCATGCCTAAGCCGATACCCGAGATGATAACTGTGGCAGGACCGGTCTTGCCGCTCTCCGAAAGCTTACGTGTGGGTTTGTAGGACTGTGATGTGTAGTATTCGGTCGAGCGGCCGATGACTATGCCTACAAGCAGACCAATCACAACCGAACAACCGATAAGCGCCCAGTTGTCGAGGCCGAGGAGCCAGAGAATAAGGAATGAGGCTCCTACAATCAGCACTGAGCTGAGGTTGGTGCCGAGCGAGAGCGCGCCGAGCAGATTTTTCATCGACGCATCTTCTTTGGTACGCACCGAGAAAATGCCTATAATCGAGAGGAAGATACCCACGGCGGCAATAAGCATAGGCGCAATTACGGCTTTGTACTGCATCACTTCGTCGCCGGAGAGCAGATAAGCTGCCGCACCGAGAGCCGAGGTGGCGAGAATAGAGCCGCAATACGATTCGTAAAGGTCAGCACCCATGCCGGCAACGTCGCCCACGTTATCGCCCACATTGTCGGCGATAGTCGCAGGGTTGCGGGGATCATCTTCGGGAATGCCGGCCTCAACCTTGCCCACGAGGTCGGCGCCAACGTCGGCGGCTTTGGTGTAAATACCACCGCCAACACGTGCAAAGAGAGCCTGAGTAGAGGCACCCATGCCGAAAGTAAGCATTGTTGTGGTAATCATCGCAAGTTTGGCTGTTCCTTCGATATCCACGCAATAGTCGAGAAGAAGATACCAGAATGAAATATCAATAAGACCCAGACCTACTACGACCAGACCCATGACAGCTCCCGAACGGAAAGCCACACGAAGACCGCCGTCGAGCGACTTGCGGGCTGCGTTGGCCGTACGGGCCGAAGCATAAGTCGCGGTTTTCATGCCCAGAAAGCCCGACAGACCCGAGAAGAAGCCGCCGGTGAGGAATGCTACTGGCACCCAGGGGTTCTGGAGTTGGAATCCATATGCCATGACGGAGAAAAGCACCACAAGGCAGAAAAACACGATTCCTACGATTTTGTACTGTTGTTTGAGATAAGACATCGCGCCTTTGCGGACATGCGATGCAATTCGTGCCATTGTATCGGTGCCTTCACTAAGGCATATCATGCGCTTGTAGAAATACCACGCAAGACACAATGCCGTAACTGCCGACAAGGGCACGAGCCAGAAAATCAGATTTTCCATGTGTTATATTAGACTTTGATTAAAAAATATTTTGCTTGCTACAAATTTACGGTTTTTAATGCAAAAAATGCTCTGAAATGTCAAAAAAAATGCGCCGCTGGATAACCAACGACGCATTTTACGATATTTCAGTAAATTTTACTTGATGTAAACTTTGCTGTTGTTGACAATGTAGAGACCGGGAGTGAGGGCAAGTACTTCGGCAAAATCAGCCGTGGTGAGCACCTCTACACCGGTAATTGTATAAACGTGGTAGAGACCATCGGGAGCTACTACGACACCGGAAACACCGGCACCCTCGCCAATAGTATATGTGAGAGTGAAGGCAGGCGACTCTTTGCCATCCGAACCCAGCATGAAGTAGCCTGCGGGGAACGAAATCACATAAGTACCGTCTTCGGTGTAGGTCTTGCCGAGGGGCTGTTCCATCTGATTAAAATCAATGCCATACGAGGCGTCGGGCAGATTCTCAGCTGCGCCGCCATTGATAGAAATGGTAGCTTTGCCAAGACCGCCACCTACTTCTTCGTAGTCAACGAATGTGAGTTCAATCGACGAAAGGCTTTCGACCTTGCCCTGAGCGGGGTCGGTGCTCACATTGAAAGCCTCATTGGCCTGGATTGTCCACACAGCCTCGTAAGCGGGACTGCGCTTGCCGTTGTCACCGAGCATGAAATAACCTGCGGGGAAGTTAACCTTATATTCGCCGGGCTCTGTGTATTCCTGCGGAAGAGTCAGAGTGCACTGTGTATAGATGTCGGAGTCAACATCTACGTCGTTGAGCTTTACAGGCTCACCGTTGTTAATGGTGAGAGTGGGGCGACCGCTGCCGATCATGATGCCGTTTGTGCCCACGAAGTTCATCACGATTTCTTTGGGCAGCGATGTAACCTCGCCGGTAGCAGGGGTGTACTCTATAGAAACTTCATCGTCGCCTTTACCTACGATTTCAAACTCGTAAGTAACCTGTGCGGAGTTGCGGCTGTCTGATTCCTCGCCGAGGATGAAATAGCTCTGAGGAATGAAGAGACAGTAAGCGCCGGCTTGGGTAATTTCAGTGTCGAGAACAAGAGTAACTTCATTGCAACGTTCGCCCAATTCAGATTCTGCAGACAATATATCGACCACGCGGGCAACAATTGCACGGCGACCGTCGGCCACGTAAGCCTCATTGTAGGGTATGATGTAAGAGTAATTGATGCCGCCGCGCTCGGGTGCGTAAGCGGTGAATCCCTTCACAGATACATAAGGCTTAGTACCTATGGCCGACACAGTGTAGGACTCGTACTGCGAGTCTACTTCGTAGTTAAATTCAAAGAGGCTTTCGTCGTCGACACCTTTATTGCCCTGCACACGGCGTCCTTCCATGTCGTCGGCAACAACAGTGAAGAAGATTGAACCGGTAAGATTCTGATAGTAGTCTTCGGGAACAGCGAGTTTCCATATAGAAGCATATGTAATGTCGTTCTGCACGTCGGGGTCAACCGGAGTGATCGAAGCGAAGTTGATATTGTCGGAAGCGACACCGCCGCTAATCACGGTCTGCTTGGCATCGATTGCTACCATACCGTCGAAGTTGAGGGTGAACACGGGAGTCTCCTCGCCGAGAACAGAGCCTTCGGCCGGGTCGATGCTCTGAAGAGTGATGTTGCTGGGAACATATGCCGGAGTTGTGCCGTAGAGTGTGATGTAGGCGCTTCCGAGCGGATCGTTGCCATAATTCTTATCGTCGGGAGTAGCCCATGCGGTAAACTGCATCTGATAAGTGTGGCCGGTAAAGAGCTTGTAGTTGCCATAGATAGAGGCCTTGTACGAGTCGTCGCTCTGACGTTCAAGATAAGACTCTGTCTTGATTACAGCGTTATTGGGGTCAGTCGGGTTCATGTCTATTACTTCATAGACAACGGTCATTTCGGGATACTTCTCAGAATAGTTTGTCTCGATAGCAACCACCTGATTATCTTTGAGCATTTCGAGGCTTGAGTTGTTTTCCGGGTCGCAGTATGTGATGACGAATGCATCATACTGGGCAATTACGTCGGTAGTGTGGTCGAGGCCGTCGTTGCAGACAAGATTTGCAAGGGTGACGGTCACATTCTTGTGGCCCTTTACCTGCTCGGGGATGGCAAATTTATACGAAGCGACATCGTCGGCAATCAATTCATTAGCATCGGCTTTGGCGATGGTCACTTTTTCGGTTGTGTTGTTGTCGCCCTGATATGTAATGTCAAACCCGGTGAAAGTATAGCCGGTTGCCGGATAAATACTCACTTCGATGTTCTCGGCACCTTCGAGGCTCTCGCCGTTTGCGGGAGTGAACTCCGACACGAAGTTGATTCGCTCAAGTTCTTTGTAGGGAAGAGTCCAGCCGAACGAACCGATAGATACATTGTCGGCAGCCTTCACAGGATTGCCGTACATGTCGGAAATACCCTGGATACCTACTGAAATTGTGGTATAATCGGCCGACGTAGAGTTCGGAATCATTACCTGGGGAGTGCGCAGCTTGCCGGTGAAGTCTGCATAAATGGTGAGACCGTCTTCCGACAGAGTCGGACTGAAAGTCTCGTAATAATAGCTGCTTTCGCTCTCAAGTTCTCCGTATCCGATTACCACGCGGCTGCTCTCTTTGAGAACGATGCGGTTGTCGACATCGGGCAAGGGGTTCTGGAAAGTGATAGATATCACACCTTCGGGGTTGCCGGGAGCGTAATACGAGAGGAATGTCGAGGGCACCTTCTGCGAAACGGCGGAGAGAGGCTCTGAGCCGACTTTAAATGTAAACCAGAGGTTGCCGTCAGCATCAGCGCCCTCGCAGGTAGCACCTGCCGGTGTGCGAATGCCGGTGAGCATTACACGGATTTCGTCGCCGGGATACAGTGCGCCATTGGCAAGCTGCGCGCGGCACGGGGTATAGATATCCCAGCCGGCAGCCGAGTAAGGAAGCGCTAATTCAGCCATACCGTCGGTAAGGCGGCTCTTGAAATAAATCATGTGGCCGCTCGAAGGTATTGTCGAGATTGTCTGGTTGAATGTGATAGTAAGAAGGGGTTTGATGGCGAAGTTAATCATCGAACCGGGCGCAATATTGATATACTGAACGTCGAGCGGCTGGGTCGATACGCCTTCAAGGAAGAATGCCACATTGCCGCCGCTCATAATGTAAGATTCGTCGATATCGAGTACATCGCCCGGGAGCACTTCGTAATCGTTGAGTTGGCCGTAGGCGCCGCCATAGCCCTTGAAGATATTCTGAACTTGCTCACCGCTCCGCTTGAGGTTGAGGCCCATAAAACCGGGCGCCACACCATCCTGGGTAAGACGGGCTTTGCCGTTTTTGTCTGTGGGGACATCTTCCGGGATTACAATCGTACCGGTAACAGACGAACCTCTCGGAATCTCATAGACCTTGCCGAACTCTACGGTACCCATCGCCACTGCGTCGGCATAAGCGTTTGCCGAACCGAAAGCAGCGCAGACAACGAGAGCCAGAAGACCTGAGCCTTTCCGGAGTGCAGAAGTAAAAAGTTTTCTCATTGCGGTTTATTTAAATTGTGAATAGATTTTCTATAGATAGTGAAAAGACCTGTGCCGACATAATTGTCGGCACAGGTTTATTGTGGCGGGTTTATTTTACAACCACTTTCTCTGCAACGGCAACACCGTTGGCCGAGGCTTTGACGATGACTACACCGTTGTAGCCGCCGAGTTCAACTGCTGCAGCACCGTTTGCAGCGGCAGAGCCGAGCAGAGTGCCATCGACAGCGTAAACATTTACGCTGACCGCACCGTTGGCAACGGCAGTAATAACGCCGTCGGCAACGCTTACAACGGGAGCGCCGGCCTCGTCAATGACAGCATCTTCAACACCCGATGTATTGCCGTTGATAGCACATACGTTGGCATTGATTACAGAGCCTGTGCCCGGGTCGATGAGCATGAGCACAACCTTGCAGTTTTCGGGGACGGCAACAGTCTCGGGAATGCCGACCGAAACAGTCACGGGATATTCCTCACCGCTGTTGAGAGTCGAAGGAATAAGATTGCCCGTACCATTGTATGTGATACCGTAGGTGCTACGGGCCACGTCGTTGATGATGTAGCCGAACACATAGGGAGAGCCGTAGATGCCACCCTTGCCCCATTCGCCGAGGTTTTCGTCTTCCGACGAAGAAAGGTTGTTCTGCTGATATGTTTCGAGTTTGTCTTCGAGGAGCACTGCAAAGATGTTTATGGGAGTGTTCTCGAGATTGAGGGCGCTTCGTACTGTAGCCGATACGTTGGCCCTGTTGTTTGCTTTGTCGTATACCGATGTGAAGTTAATGTCGGCATCGGCGGGCTTGCTCATTTCCTGCACAGCGATATCATACCATGTGGTAATGGGCTGACCGGTGTTCGAATCTACATAGCCGGCACCGCTGAAGAGGTATTTGCCGTTTGCAGCAACCATAGGCGACTCGATACCGCCGCGGTTGATACGAGCTGTAGGAGCGGCACTGAGTCCGAGGAACGAAGTATATGAAGCCATGCCTGTGCCGTGGGGGTCACTGCCGTATGTGCGGATGAGAACAGGGATTACACGGCCGGGATAGGTGCGCTCAAGATTTTCCATTGCCACGAGACCGAGAGGACAGTTGGGACAGTCGCGGCCCGAGAACTCTTCTACAACGATTTTCTTCACAGGCTCGAAGCTGAGGCTGCTGATAGCGCCGGCAATTGTCGACTCTTCGTTGTCGAGTTTGACAATCACAGAGTATTTGTTCCTCTCGCCGATAGTGAGCGGAAGCTCTTTGGTGAATGAGAAGGGATATACATCGCCTTTCGCCAGTGTGATATTATCTTCGCCAATCACTTCAATCACAGTGTCGTCGGCGTCGCGGAGTGTGAGCGAGATGCTGTTGTAAGTGTCTATTTCGCTTGAAATAGCAATGTTACCACTGATTATGATGCCGTTTTTGGCAACAACACGGTCGCTGTTGACAAATGTAGTGAGGAAGCTTAAGTCGCGGATTACCTGAATATTGTCGAGGAAGATGGCGCTGGCGTCGGTGTTGTTATTCACAAACGCGATATATACTTCCTTGCCTGCATATTTGTCGAGCTGGAGAGTGATATTATCCCAGTCGCCTTCGAGGCCTTCTTCGTCTTCACCGGGGGAGAGCACTTCGTCGTAGATGAGGTCGCCATTGGCGCGGATATCATCAATAATGGTCTTGTTCAGTGTATTGTATACATTCTTCGACTCATATACATATACTTTGAGATTGTCGGTAGCGAGGAAGCTGTAGCTCTGGGCGTCGAAAGTCAGATAGCAGTCTTTGTCGGGGATGAGAAGCTGAGGAATTACCATCCAGTCGTCGGAGGTACCGCCGGTGGCAAACATCGAGTGTGCTGCGATGGCCATATCGGTACTTGTGTCGCTTGAACGAACAATAAGCCAGGGGTTATCTTTTGTGAAGCCCCACGATGCAGGACCGTCGGCAGGCACGAGATGGTCGCCTTCGTAGAAGATAAATTCATCGTAGCTGTCGCATGTCGAGCGGAAGAGATATTTGTCGTCCGACGAAATCTGACGTACATACGAGCCCTTGTAGTTGAGCACGATTTCTTCGTTGGCACCGGCACCGGAAATATCGGTTACAGAACCTGCGGGAATCACCACCTGGTAGTCGGTACCCGAGTAGAGGTGCTGGTCGGTAAGCGGATAAACAAGAAGCTGGTTGCCGTTGTCTGCGTTCTTGCCGTTGAGCATTGCGAGTCCGCAGAAGGGAGCAGACTCGCCTTTGCGCCAGAGCTGACCCACGGCATTCTCCACAACCTGGATTTCGGCGTTGAACTCCAGCAGGATAGGATTGGTTTCGAGGCTGAGACCTGCAACAGAGTTGCCGTCGGCCGGCGATGCGGCTACAAGTTTCACAGAGCCGGGTTCGCGGCCGGTGAATTTGATGGCAATCTCGGGAGAGGTAATTTCGGCATCGCCGGCCATACGGATACGGCCGGCAGGAATGGTGATAGTATATGTCTCACCGGCGGCGAGTTCGCGCGGCATGTAGCCGAGTGTTATTTTGCGGCCATCGGCCTTCCATGTCGATACTTTCCAGCCGGTGTCGCTGCCGTCGGATTTGGTGCACTTAATCTGAGTGGAGCTGCCGTTTGTCTCTACCTTGCGTGTGAAATTTAGAGTTACAGTAGAGAGGCGTCCCATAACACTACCGCTGACAGGGCTCACTGTGTAGTCTGCGAGCATATCGACACGTTTTGCGGCATCGAGAATGTATTCGTCAAGTTTTAGCAGATAAGAGTCATTCGGCGAGGGAGCGAAGATGAATGTGCGGCCGTCGGTGGTAGCGGTCCATGGAGTACCGGTGTTAACGTCGCCGGTCACGGCCTCGAAATCGATGCCGTAAACCTGCTTGAAGATATCGGCCAGTGCTATGTAATAGTTGCCGCAACGCACGTGTGCGTAGCGGTAGGGTGTGGAGGCAGGGCTACCTGCAATCACAGTACCGTCGTTGAGAATCAGAGATGCGAAATAGTCGGAATCGTCCTCACCGTTGAAGATTTCAAAGTTTTTGGTCTTGAGGTTGTAACGGAAAACAACGCTATACTCTTTGGGAAAGTTCGAACCAGGCACGGGCTCTGCCATATAAGCACCGCCGACAATCCACTCTCCGTTCGGGCTGATTGTGGGATTTTCAACATGGTTGAGGTTTTTCACCAGTGGCTCCCAGTCTTTGTCGTCATAATCGATAAAGCCGAGCATTTCGTAGTCCTCGGCTTCGCGGTCGTATACGAAGGCGCACTGTTGGGGAGGCATCACGTAGCTGAACGACATCTCACCGATGATATAGCGGCCGTCGGCCGAAATATCGGTAAAACGTGTCTGGTCCATGTTCTCATGAAGCATATCAAGCTCGGGCAGATTGCTGAGTTCAAGATAGTCGCGTTTGGTAAGGTCGTAGCAGATAGCACGACGCGCATATGCGCTGTTCTGAATGGGCACAGCATAACCGACAGCATATTTTCCGTCGGGAGTAACAGCCGAGAGGTAGCCGGCCTGGCAGCCGGGGGGAATCGGGAGCTGAATCCAACCTTCGTCGGGAGTCCACATAGCAGGACGAGTCTGGAACGAACCGACAACAATCTGGCCGTCGTCGGTGACATCGCTGACACCGGCAAAACCATCAGCGGGCGAAAGGTCGCGGTTTTCCATCGTCTCAAGATTGAGCAGATAACCGCCGGCGGGTTCAATAGTGCCGTCCACTTCACTGCCTTTCTCGCTCACCGCCCATTTGCCGTTGTCCGACATACGGGAATAAAGAGCATGAAGGCCGGTAATTTTGGGAGCGGCAACTTCTGCCGACAACACGAAGGGTGTTACGGCAATTGCGAGTGTTAATAATCTGTAAATAAAATTCATATGTTATATAATTACTGATAATATCCAATACGAAGTAAAGGCCGCCTTTAACCTCTGTGTGGCGGTATCTGTTTTCTACTTTTTAGCCATAATGTCAAAGAAAAGCAGCTGATTTTTCAATTAAGCGAGCAATCAAGTACCATTTCGGCTCCAAATTTAGTAATAATTCTCCAAAGTACCACATTTTTTTCGATACTTTTATTCAATCTTTGCATTTATTTCTCTACCTTTGCATCGTTAATAAATTCCCTACCGAATCGGCCCTGCCACGAATCTCTTGCCAGGAGTCGCCAAAACAACGCAAAACCAGCAAGTTAACATGAAATTAGCTAAATTTTTCTCGCTTATCGCAGTCTTGTTTGTAGCATGTGCTGCAAGTGCTCAGCTCCCCTCGATTGAGCTAAAAAATCTTGAAGGCAAAGTAGTAAACGTATCACAGCTCTCTAACGAAGGCAAACCTTTCGTCATCAGTTTCTTCGCAGACTGGTGCCACCCCTGTAAGCGTGAGCTCCGCGCCATTCACGAAGTTTATGCCGACTGGCAGGACGAAACCGGCATGAAGCTGTTTGCCGTTTCGGAAGACGAAGCCCACAATATTAATAAGGTGAAACCTACCGTAGAGTCGGAAGGCTGGGAGTATGATGTGCTCCTCGACCCCAATGGAGACTTCATGCGCGCAATGGGAGTGCAGGCAATTCCCCATGTTTTTGTTCTCGACGGCAAAGGCAACATCGTTTACTCGCACAGCGGCTACACCGAAGGCTCCGAGCAGGCTATCATCGACAAAATCCGCGAAGTCATCGCAAAACAATAAGCCTTTAAAACCGGTAACTATCGCATCATGAATAAAACAAGCCGGCTCTTACTGCCTGTTGTCCTCTTGGCATCGCTGCCTGCCGCCGCACAGTATGCAGGCGACGGCATCGCCAACAAAGTGTCTGTGCACGGAAGTGTGCAGGCCGATGTACTCTTTCCCGAAGACGACTACGACATCGGCACCGAGCACTATTCCGACAAAATTCTCGGCAATTTCTACGCCAACGCCAGCGTATTCAGCAAATACGTCGACGGTGGCGCTCGCATCGAATATCTGCAGCATCCGCTTCCCGGCTTCGAACAGGCGTTCAAGGGCTGGGGCCTCGCAAATATTTTCGTAAAAGGAAAATACCGCAACTGCGAGCTCACGCTCGGCGACTTCTACGAGCAGTTTGGCAGCGGATTCATACTCCGAACCTATGAGGAGCGCTCTCTCGGCATCGACAATTCAATCCGCGGCGCTCGCGTAAAGGTAAATGCCGTCAAAGGTCTGCGACTCACCGCTCTCGGCGGTGTGCAACGCCGCTTCTGGGACTGGGACATGCGCACCAAAATAGCAGGTGCCGATGCCGAAGCAGCACTCGAACAATACTCGCAGGCTCTGCGCGACCGCAACATAAGCTGGAGCATAGGAGCATCTTATGTGTTCAAACACGAAAAAGATGAAGATATCATAGTGCCCGGCACAAACTACAAACTCAATCTGCCGCTCGACGTGCATTCGTTCGATATCCGTACTCACTTCAACCGTAACGCATGGGATTTCCTCGGCGAATTTGCATGGAAAGGTTCCGACCCCTCGGCCGACAACAACTACACTTACCGCACCGGTACGGCCGTGATGCTTTCGGGCTCTTACGCTAAAAAAGGATTCAGCGCCCTCGTGCAGGCAAAGCGCAGCGAAAATATGGCGTTCCGCTCAAAGCGCACCCAGACTCTCACTGCCGCCTTCCTCAACAATATGCCGGCTTTCGCCTATCAGCACACCTACGCCCTCGCAGCCATGTATCCCTACGCTACCCAGGCTGCCCCGGGCGAATGGGCATTCCAGGGTGCCCTTGCCTATAATTTCAAGCGCAAAACAGCCATCGGAGGCAAATACGGCACAAAATTCAACCTGAACATGAGCTATATCCGCGGCCTCGTCCACAAACCCGGCGAAACTTTCAACGGCTCGCTCTACGGCACCGACGGCGGCTCGACTCCGTTCTTCAAAATGGGAGGTCTTTATTATCAAGACTTAAACCTCCAGATGGAAAAACGCATCACATCTGACTTCCACCTCAACGCCATGTACATGTATCAGCGATACAACATGGATGTTATTGAAGGTCACGGCGGAATGGTCAACGCTCACATCGGCGTTATCGATGCTAAATATCGCTTCAACCGCAAGCTCACACTCCGTGGCGAGGTGCAGTATCTCGGCACAAAGCAAGACAAAGGCGACTGGTGCTTCGGTCTCCTCGAACTGTCGGTACTCCCCTACCTCATGTTCTCGGTAAGCGATATGTGGAACTGCGGAGAAACCGACCTCCACTACTACATGGCATCGGTGACAGGCAACTACAAGTCGAACCGCTTAATGGTGGGCTACGGACGTACCCGTGCCGGTTACAACTGCTCAGGCGGTGTGTGCCGCTACGTGCCCGCAAGCCGTGGATTCCAGATTTCATATAGCTACAACTTCTGATTAATCTTCATTTACTCTCACCTCAAAACAATCACACAGTGAAAATTAATAAATTTATAATACCATTTGCTGCAGCAGCCCTTATCGTGAGCGGCTGCGACAGCATATCGCCCGACGAGCGTTACATCGAAGTCGAGGCCGTAAAGCCTAAGCGCGCCGTTCTCCTCGAGGAGTTCACCGGACAGAACTGCACCAACTGCCCCGAAGGCCACAAAATCGTGGCGCAGCTTCGCGAGCAGTATGGCTCGTCGTTCATCCCCGTCAGCATCCACGCAAGCTCGCTCAGCATACCGACTTCCAACACCACTCTAAACGGTCTCGGCACCCCCGAAGGCGAGACATACTACAACAACGCCGGCAAGCCCGTGCTTCCCACAGGTGTTGTCGACCGTCGCACCAAGGCTCTCGGACGCGACGACTGGGCCGCTACAGTACGTCAGCAGCTCGAGCGCGAATCGCCCCTCACTCTCGAAGTAACCACCGACTTCGACGAAGCTACAAAAAGCCTCTCGGTAAATGTAAATTACAAGCCCACAGCCGACATCGACGGTAACATTCAGCTATGGCTCATCGAGAGCGGAATCGTGGGTTTTCAGCTCAACGGAGGCAAATACGAGTTTGACTACGTGCACAACCACGTTTTCCGTGCGACAATCAACGGAACCAACGGCGAAACTTTCAAAGCTACGAAGAATGTATTTGGCGATAAATCGTACACATACACCCTCGCTGAAAACTGGAAGCCCGAAAACATGGCTGTAGTAGCCTTTGTATACGACTCAACCGGAGTGCTCCAGGCCACCGAGGCAGAGCTGATTCCCGACGACGAACCTACCGAAGAATAACAAACGACAATACTCTCTGCACCGCTCTGCCGGTGCAGAGAAATAACCATAAAAAAGAATACTACATATATGAAAAAACTCTTTACTCTTTTTGCAGCCGCACTCCTCGGAGCTTCGGCTGCCAACGCTCTTGTCACCGTAACTGCCAACGGAAAGCCTGTTGCAAACGGAGAAACATACTCGCTCTACTCCGATGACTTTGTACAGCAACAGGGCGTTGTGTTCGAAGCGAATTTACAGCTGAAGTTCACCACAAACATGAATCAGCTCACTTTCTCGTATTCAGGCACAAGCTCTGGAACAACCCCCAACATCATGGCTATCTGCGAAGAGACCGGCACATGCTTCACCGCCGACACGCCCTATACTTTCAACGAGAAATCGCTTGAATATGAGGCTCACATCAACTTCCTTCCATACCCTGAGCTTCCGGCTTCGAACGGCGAAATGACTGTAACCGTAAGGGATAACATCAACTCTACTGTCACTTTCAAAATTGCCTACGACACCACTCAGGCAGGCGTTGAAAACGTAGCTACAAAAGACAACACATTCACATTCAACGGCAATGTGCTCGGCTACAGCGTGAATACGCCATCGACACTCCGCGTTTACAGCATCGCCGGCAACCTCGCTTACAGCGAAAACATCGAAGGTGTAGGCAGCGCCGACCTCGGTCTCCTCACTCCCGGCATCTACATCTACAATGTAGCAAACAAATCGGGTAAAATCGTTATCCGATAATCATTTTTCTGCATATACCTGCAAAAAGCCCGGCTGCTTATCGGCGGCCGGGCTTTTTGTAGTCTTTTGGCGAGTGTCAGAGTTCAAGCTGCACCATCACGGGGAAGTGGTCCGACGGAGTGCGTGCAGTGTACTTCTTTGCACGGATTTCGCGCGGAGCGGCATTGAGCTTCACGTCTTGCCCGGGGCCGTCGGGAGTGCGGTAGGTATCGGTGAGAACGCCGTATTTACGTACCTTGATGTCCGGTGTGACAAAAACATGGTCGATACGCGAATTCGTAAAGCCATCGGTGTGATAGCCGTTGAATGTGCCGTTGGGCGCATAGCGGAGCTCAGCGGTCTCGTAGCTGTCGACAAGCTCGTTATTGGCAGTCATTGTGCGGTATGATTCATGAGTCTGGTCGACATTAAAGTCGCCGGTCACGATAGCGGCGCCGTCGCCTACGATGTCTTTGATACGGCTGCGGACAAGCTTAGCGCTTTCGACACGGGCAACTTTACCCACGTGGTCCATATGGAGGTTCATATACACGAACTCCTTGCCGGAGGCACGATGACGGAATTTACCCCATGTGCAAATACGCACGCACACGGCATCCCAGCCCAGACCGGGCTTTTCGGGCGTTTCCGAGAGCCAGAAATCGCCATGGTCGAGAAGCTCAAATGTGTCGGGACGATAGAAAATAGCCGAATGCTCGCCTTTGTCCTTGCCGTCGTCGCGTCCAAGACCTATATATTCGTATCCCGGCATAAGCGACTTGAGGCCGTCGAGCTGCTCTTTAAAGCCCTCCTGAGTGCCAAAAATATCGAAGCCGTGGAATTTGATAAGGTCAGCAATCACAGGCATACGACGTGCCCAGCCATTACCAGCCACAGAATCACTGCTGTTTTTCTGGCGCAGGTTGTAGCTTGCGGCTGTGAATGCCGCTGACTGCGCCCACACAGTTGCCGTAGCGCAGATTAGCAGCGCAATAACGGCAAAGCGTTTGATAAAGTTCATAGGAAACAAATTGGATAAAGTTTTTTATACAATATAGGCGCCGGTCAAGCTGCAATAGATTTACCGGCGCCTGAGTTGAGTGAGCGTATTATATGATTACTCCACAGTCCAGGTATCGCCGGCAAGAATCATATCGCGAAGCGATGCAAATCCCTTGCGAGCCTTTACTTCATCTACCTGCTGCGACACAGCTGTGTCGTAGGTAGGAGCCTCCACATCGCGAATCACGCCAACGGCAAGCGGCAGCTCGTGACCGTCCATCATGGCGAGCTGCTGATGCAGGAAGTTAGAGGGAGTGTGAGCGTCGTGAATGAGCACATCGTCGATAGTGTATCCGTCCTCACCTACTGTCACGGCCTTGAGCAGAAAACCATCCTGCACAATGCCACGGTCCATATTCTTGCCGAAGAGCATTTTTTCGCCATGGCGGAGAAGAATGGTGCGGTCGGCGCGGAATTCACGGTCGGTGATAGCGTTGTGAATGCCGTTGTTGAAAATCACACAGTTCTGAAGAATCTCCACAACAGAAGCACCTTTGTGACGGGCAGCAGCCTCGAGAACTTTCACAGAAGTGTCGAGCTCAACATCAATCGAACGAGCGAAGAAATTGCCACGGGCACCGAATACGAGTTCGGCAGGAATAAAGGGGTCTTCAACAGTGCCGTAAGGGCTCGACTTGCTCACAAAACCACGGTCGCTGGTAGGCGAATACTGGCCTTTGGTAAGACCGTAGATTTTGTTATTGAACAGAACGATGTTGATGTCGACGTTGCGGCGCACCGCATGAATGAAATGGTTGCCGCCGATTGCGAGACCGTCGCCGTCGCCCGAAATCTGCCATACGGTCATTTCAGGATTTGCCACTTTGTAGCCTGTAGCCACAGCGGCAGCGCGTCCGTGAATGGTGTGAAAACCATATGTGTTCATATAGTAAGGGAGACGCGACGAGCATCCGATACCCGAAATGACCGCTGTCTTGTGAGGAGCGACACCCAGAGCTGCCATCGCTTTGTGAAGAGTATTGAGAATGGCGTGGTCGCCGCATCCGGGGCACCAGCGCACGGCCTGGTCGCTTTTGAAATCGCCGGGAATAAAAGTCTTTTCGTCCATGATTATGCCTCCTCCATTATTTTACGGGTTTTCTCCACGAGTTCGCTCACAGAGAAGGGCTGACCCTGTATTTTATTGATACGGGAAATGCGTGTGTCGGGATAGCGGCACTGCAGATAATCGGCGAACATGCCGGTGTTGAGTTCGGCCACAATCACTCGTTTGTAGCGTGCGAGCACCTCTGCGGTGTTTGCCGGCATAGGATTGATATAACGGAAGTGGGCAAGCGCCACAGGCGTGCCCTGAGCGTTGAGTTCTTCACATGCCGAGCGCAGATGTCCGTATGTACCGCCCCAGCCTACAAGAAGGGTATCGGCATCGGCGTTGCCGCAGATATCGAGCTGAGGTATGTCGTTGGCTATATTTTCCACTTTACGACGGCGTAACATCACCATACGTTCATGGTTCTCGGGGTCGTTTGATATGGCACCGGTATTGGTGTCTTTTTCAAGACCGCCGAGACGGTGCGTAGTGCCTTCGGTACCGCTCATAGGCCAGTAGCGGTGTAAGTCCTCGGCGCGCATATAGGGGCGCCACGAGCCGTTTTCTATGAATTCTGCGGGCACGTCGGGTGTTTTGATTGCGGGATATTCGGTTTCCTCGGGGACACGCCATGCCGAAGAGCCGTTGCCGATAAAGGCATCGCTCAGCAGAATCACAGGCGTCATGTGCTCTACTGCTATACGGCAGGCTTCGAACGCCATGGTAAAGCAGTCGGTAGGCGAAGCCGGAGCCACTACGGCTACGGGCGACTCGCCATTGCGGCCATAAAGAGCCTGCATGAGGTCGGTCTGTTCGGTTTTGGTAGGCAGACCTGTCGAGGGACCGCCGCGCTGCACATCAATCACGACAAGCGGCAGCTCGGCCATTACGGCAAGACCTATGGCCTCGCTCTTGAGTGCCAGACCGGGGCCCGAAGTAGAAGTCACGGCCAAATCACCGGCAAACGATGCGCCGATAGCTGAGCACACACCGGCAATCTCATCTTCCATCTGGCAGGCCTTCACGCCGAGGTCTTTGCGTTTGGCGAGTTCATGGAGAATATCGGTGGCCGGAGTAATGGGATAAGAACCGAGGAATAGCGGACGCCCGCACTTCTCCGAAGCCATAATCAGACCCCATGCCGTGGCGGTATTGCCGTTGATGTCGGTGTACACACCCGGGCGCGGGTCTTCGGTCTCCACACGATATGTAGAAACGGAAGCATGTATATTCGAGCCGTAGTCGAAGCCGGCCTGAAGCACCTTGGAGTTGGCTTCGTATACGGCGGGCTTTTTGGCAAATTTCTTATGCAGATGATGCATGGCGCTTTCGAGCGGACGGTCGAAGAGCCAGCATACAAGGCCGAGTGCAAATATATTTCGGCATTTGAGTATGCTCTTGTTGTCGAGACCGCTATCGGCAAGAGCGGCCTTTGTCATTGAAGTGACAGGCACTTCCACTATCTGGGCTTTGATGCCGAGCTCCTCGAAGGGAGTGTTTGTGCTATACTGAGCCTTGCGAAGGTCGCTTTCCTTGAACGAATCGATGTCGACAATAATCACACCGCCGGGTTTAAGAAAACGGTGGTTTGTCTTAAGTGCGGCGGCATTCATGGCAATGAGCACGTCGCATGCGTCGCCGGGAGTATGCACGCCCGTGCCAACGCTTACCTGAAAGCCGGAAACTCCGCCGAGCGAGCCTTGCGGCGCACGGATTTCGGCAGGATAATCGGGGAAGGTAGACACCTGATTACCCAGCCCGGCCGACACATTGGTGAAGATATTGCCCGCAAGCTGCATTCCGTCGCCGGAATCGCCCGAGAAGCGCACTACAACCTTGTCGAGTGTCTTTACATTGGTATTCTCCAACATGACTGAAAATTTGACGTTGTATTTAAGTTACTGGTTTTAGTTTTTTCGATGGTGTGGCACCGGCCATGGGGCCGGTGCCACAAAGGTACGGAGAATTTTTTAATATTCCTCTTAAAATTTATTCGAGCGAATGTACAACCAGACCAGAGCGCAGTTTAGGCTCGAACCACGTGGTCTTGGGCGGCATAATGTTGCCCGAGTCGGCAATATCCATAAGCTGCTTCATGCTCACGGGATAGAGAGCGAGTGCAAATGCCATTTCGCCCGAGTCTACACGACGCTTGAGCTCTTCGAGACCACGGATGCCGCCTACGAAGTCGATGCGTTTGTCGGAGCGCAAATCGGTGATACCGATTATGTCGCGCAGAATGTAGTCAGACGAAATTGTCACATCAAGCACACCAATGGGGTCATTGTCGTTATATGTGCCGAGGCGTGCAGTGAGTTTATACCAGCGGCCTTCGAGATAGAGGGCAAAGGTGTGCAGAGCCTCAGGATGATATATATCGGTGCCTTTGTCTTCGATTACAAACGATTTCTCGATTTTTTCGAGGAATTCGGCAGGCGAGAGACCATTGAGGTCGCGCACCACGCGGTTGTAGTCGATTATACGGAGATGCGAGGCCGGGAATGCCACTGCGAGGAAGTAGTTGTACTCCTCGTCGCCGCGGTGCTCGGGATTGGCAAGAGCTTTCTCATGGCCTACAAGGGCTGCGGCTGCCGAGCGGTGATGTCCGTCGGCAATGTAAAGCGAGGGCATCTCTGCGAATGCTTCGGTGATGGCGGCAATGGTGGCGCCGTCGTCAATCACCCAGAAATGATGTCCGAAACCGTCGGGAGCAGTGAAGTCGTACTCAGCCGGTGTGGCGGTCACTTTCTTTATTATTTCTTCAAGAACAGGATTGTCGGGGAAGGCAAAGAACACCGGCTCAATGTTGGCGTTGTTCACGCGCACATGTTTCATGCGGTCTTCTTCTTTGTCGCGACGTGTGAGCTCGTGCTTTTTGATTCGGCCGCTCATATAGTCGTCGACATTGGCAGCCACAACAAATCCATACTGTGTGCGGCCGTCCATGGTCTGGGCATAGATATAATAATGGTCTTTCTTGTCCTGCACAAGCCAGCCGTTGCTCTGGAATGCATCGAAATTACGGCGTGCACGCTCATATACACATGGGTCATGCTCGTCGGTGCCCTCGGGAAAATCTATTTCGGGCTTTATGATATGGTAAAGCGATTTAGGATTGCCGTCGGCCTCAGCGCGAGCTTCGTCGCTGTTGAGTACGTCATATGGACGCGAGGCCACTTCAGTGACCATTTCGCGCGGCGGGCGAATGCCCTTGAATGGTTTTACTTTAGCCATAGTTTTTCAATAGTGTATGTTTAAGGAAAATATAAAAGAGCAGATAAAAAAACAATAATCCGGCGGCGTCACCGCAAAGGCGGCAAAAACGCACCGCCGGACTGTATATGTCATTTAGCTGCGTACAATTGTCTCCTCACGGTCGGGACCTACAGAGATTATGCTCACAGGCACGCCTACATGCTTCTCTATATAAGCGATATAATCGCGGAATGCCTGGGGCAGCTCGCTCTCGCGACGTGCGGCCGAGATATCGGTGAGCCAGCCCGGGAGTTCGTCGTAGATAGGCTCTACGTCGGCTTTGCCTTCGGCATTGTGGCCCACGCAGTAGGGGAAATCCGATGTGACTGTGCCGTCGGGCAGACGATAGGCGGTGCACACCTTTATGGTGTCGAATGTGTCGAGCACGTCGCTCTTCATGAGAATGAGGTCGGTAGCACCGTTAATCATCACAGAGTAACGGAGAGCTACCAGGTCGAGCCAGCCGCAGCGACGCTCTCGGCCGGTGACTGCGCCGTATTCATGGCCTATCGAACGAATTTCCTCGCCGGTGGCGTCGAAAAGCTCGGTAGGGAAGGGTCCGCTGCCCACACGTGTGCAGTATGCTTTGAAGATGCCGTAGACCTTGCCAATGCGCGATGGAGCGAGACCGAGGCCTGTGCAGGCTCCGGCAGCCACGGTGTTGCTCGATGTCACAAAAGGATATGAACCGAAATCGATGTCGAGCATTGTGCCCTGAGCGCCCTCGCAGAGTATGCTGTTGCCGTTGGAGAGGGCTTTGTTTACATAGTGCTCTGTATCGGAGAGATTAAATGAGCGCAGATACTCGAGCGCGTCGAGCCACTCCTGCTCGTTCTTAGCCAGGGCCTCGGTGTCGATTACGGCATCCATGTTTTTGAGGGTGCGTAAGTGACGGTCGCGTGCGGCGGCATAGATAGTGTCGAAATTATCGTCGAGAATATCACCTACACGAAGACCATGACGCGAAATCTTGTCGGAATATGTCGGGCCGATACCTTTGCCGGTGGTGCCGATCTTGCCGGCGCCCATCTGAGCCTCGCCGGCAGCGTCGAGCAGACGGTGCGTAGGCATGATGAGGTGAGCCTTCTTGGAGATACGGAGAATTTCGTGAAGGTCGACTCCGTCGGCTTCAAGCTCGGCAGCTTCCTTGCGGAACAGCACGGGGTCAAGCACAACGCCGTTGCCGATAATATTTGTAATGGCCCCTTTGGCGAAAACGCCCGAGGGTATTGAACGCAATATATGCTTGTGTCCGTCGAATTCGAGGGTATGGCCGGCATTTGGGCCGCCCTGGAAACGAGCTACAATATCATAATCGGGAGCGAGCACATCGACAATTTTGCCTTTGCCCTCGTCGCCCCATTGGAGTCCTAAAAGAATATCGGCTTTCATTTTTTGTTTTTTGATATGACTGATTTAGACTGTTTTTTCTGTTCTGTATTTGCTTTACGCGTCTTTCGTGCGCACGTAGAGCAAACGCCATACACCGAAATAGTGGCATAAGCAGGCGTAAAAGCTGAAAAACGGCGTTTACGCAGCATTTCGTCGAACTCCGGGTCTTTCATTTTCTTGATTTTGCCGCATTTTGTGCAAACGAGGTGCTTGTGGCACGCCATTGCCATCTCGTATACTGTAGCGGCATTGTCGATATAAAGCTTGCGGAGCATGCCGCAGTCGACGAGCATCTGCATCGTGGAGTAGACAGTGGCCATAGACACATGAGTCGAGTTTCGCTGCAGCACATCGGCCACGACACGTGCCGTGAAATGCCCCTGAAGGCTTTCGGCAGCCGAGAGCACCAGAAAGCGCTCGGGTGTACATCTGCGGCCGGCCTGCCTCATGTATTCGGCAAAAGCGGCAGCCGATGCTGTGGGTGGTATGCTGACTGCTGTCATTTGGTGCGTTGCGTTTCTTCGGGCAAAATTAGTAATTTTTTTCATAGCGTCCATAAAAATGCTTAACTTTGTGCACTCATATTTGCATACAAATACGATGAACGACTATTACAAAGTGACCTTCACTCTTACGCCAGGCGACAGTGACGCCTGCGACCTGCTCGCCGACACTCTCGCCGAAGCCGGATTCGAGAGTTTCGAACCCGACGACAACGGCTCGTCGATGGTAGCCTACGTCCCTGCCGCGAGCTATAGTCCCGAGGCTGTGGCCGATGCTGTGGCAGCCCAGCCGATACCCGTCGAAATCAGCTATGCCGCCGAGTTTGTCGAAGGTCGCGACTGGAACAGCGAGTGGGAGAAAAACTACTTCAAGCCCATCGTCGTGGCCGGCCTTGTGGCCGTGCACAGCTCGTTTCACACCGATGTGCCCCAGGCTAAATACGACATTGTCATCGACCCGCGCATGGCATTCGGCACCGGACATCATGCAACCACCACATTGATGATGACTTACCTGCTCGAAAACAAAAACGTGAAGGGAGCCAATGTAATCGACATGGGCTCCGGAACGGGCATACTCGCAATCCTTGCCGACATGCTCGGCGCTGCCTCAATACAGGCAATCGAAATCGACCCATACGCCGCCGAAAACGCACACGAAAACGTTACCCTCAATCTGCCCGAAAGCCATGTGAATGTAATTACAGGCGACGCCTCGGCTCTCGACGGCCTCGACGGCTTTGCCGATATTTTCCTTGCAAATATCAACCGTAATATCATCACTTCCGATATCTGCCGCTATGCCGCTGCAATGAAACCCGGCGCAACCCTCACCGTTAGCGGCTTTTATGTCGACGACCGGCCCATAGTAGAGCAGGCAGCGGCCGCCGCAGGCCTGTCGCTCAAAAGACTTGCCGATATCGACAACTGGTCGTCAATGACTTTCGAAAAGACAATGGCATGACTCGCTGTATAGTATTCATATCTCTCATCTTAGCATTCGTCATTCCGTGCCGGGCTATGATGTCTGTCGCGCCTGCCGACTCCACCGAAACCGCTTCGGGCGCGACAGCCGCACCCGCCAAAGAGCGTGTGTCGGACTTCGCTTTCTACGAGCGGTCGGACTCGCGCGCTATTTTCTCGTGGGGCGCCGAGGCCGGTGCCAACATCGACCTTACGGGCAACGACATGAGCACTGTCGCAATCAATCTGTCGACGGGCTTGCGCTGGCGCTGGATACGCTTCATCGGCATTGGTGCTGAAGCCGATATCACAGTGTCGAACTCAAACCGCTTCTTCCCCATTTACGCTGCTTTGCGCACCAACTTCCGCAACCGCCCGTCGCGCGTTTTCTGGGAACTTCGCGGCGGCGTGGCCCTGCAATATTACGAAAACACAGAAAACACAAGCGGCACATATCTCTACACCGGAGTGGGCATGCAGCTCGCCTCCGGCGCAAGCTTCTCATCTTATATGTCGCTCGGCTACACATACATGCAGCGCAAATCAATCGTTGTCAACGAAGAAACCGTGCACCAGCCCGATTTGAGCAACGCATCGCTCCGCATAGGAGTCATTTTCTGACAGCACCACCTGCATGGCAAGTCTGAATCTTTTCTTTCCGGAAAACGACCTTGCGCTTGCGCGCGACCTGTCGCGATACACCGCACCGCCGGCCGCCACTCTGCTTCGCCGCTCGGGATACACATTGCCCATATGGTATGCCGACAGCGGCGACATCTTTTATTGCGAGGGAGTCGGCAGACAATGGATGCAACACGTCCGCGACTCTTTCGGCACGGGCGTAGAGCCATTCGCACACAATATCGAGGCACTTTCGCCTGCGCCCTGGGGCTGGTCAAAGGCAGCCCGTCAGTTTTTTGCCGATTTGGGATACACGCAGCAGCAGTTGCCCTCCGACAGCCGGCTCGAAGCCATACGCGCTCTTTCGCACCGTCGCACAGCGGCAAAAGTAGCCGGGCTGCTCGCCGACACTCTGCCCTTCGACACAGCCCCTCCGGCACGCGAACTGCACACTATCGACGAAATAAACAACTTCATCAAAGCACATCCGCAGGGAACGGTGCTGAAACTGCCGTGGTCGTCGTCAGGGCGAGGAATTGTTGCCACCGACCCGGCGACCGCCACAGCCCAGACCGGAATGTTCGAAGGCATGCTCCGTCGGCAAGGCTCTGTCATGGCGGAGCCGCTCTATAAAAAAGTACTCGATTTCGCCATGCTCTTCAACATGCACAGTGGCAAATGCACGTTTGCCGGGCTCTCGGTTTTCACAAACGTGCAGTTCGGCTCATACGCCGGCAACCGTCTTGCCTCCGACAGCGCCCTCATGGAGCAGATAGCCGCTCTCGCCGACAAAGATCAGCTCGAAACCATACGCGACAGACTCGCAACAGCCATCGGGCAATGTGCCGGAGCAGACTATGAAGGTCCCTTAGGCGTTGATATGATGATAGCCGACAATGCCCCCGGCCGCATCGTGCCCGTAACCGAAATAAATTTCCGTATGACGATGGGACATTTATGCCGCCGTTTTTACGACCGCTATGCCGCTCAAGGAAGCGAAGGCACCTTCTCGATACGTGCAAACCGGCCGGGCGACACATCGGGAGTTTTTGACGCACACCTGCACAACGGACGCATGGATGGCGGAACTTTCGACATGGCACAGCCCGGAAGCCATTTTTCATTTATTGTAAGCCTCGACGATTGCCGAGCCGCAAAAAATTGCTAATTTTGCAGGAGCTTTTCAACAACAGCAACAAATATATGGACGTCAAACAGTCAATGCGCGATATACTGCGGGCCGAAAGCTCGGCCATAAGCGCTATTCCGGTCACAGACGACTACGAAAAAGCAGTCGAAGCCATTGTTGAGCGTGTACACCGCCGCGGCGGCAAGCTCATAACTGCCGGGATGGGCAAAGCAGGTCAGATAGCGATGAATATCGCCACCACATTCTCATCAACAGGCACTCCGGCTGTAAACATACACCCCAGCGAAGCTCAGCACGGCGACCTGGGAGTGGTGCAGCCCAACGACATAGTGCTTCTCATATCCAACAGTGGCAAAACCCGTGAGATATTAGAACTAATTGAACTTCTTCACGGCCTTTACGCAGACATTCCGGTGATTGTGATTTCGGGCACGCCCGACAGTCCGCTGGTTCATGCGGCCGACATAGCGCTCCTTACCGGCGGCGCCCCCGAAGTGTGTCCTCTCGGCCTCACACCCACAACATCGACCACAATGATGACTGTGATTGGCGACGTTCTCGTAGTAAACGTGATGATGTCCATAGGCTTCTCTGTCGAGGATTATGCCAAACGACACCATGGCGGCTATCTCGGCCACCTCTCCCGCAGCAAAAGCAACTGATACCGCATAGATGAAAAAAATTATATGCATCGGTGAATGCTCACTCAATATTGTGCTCGACCCCATGGGCAGGCCGCTCGGCTCTATGCCCGGCGGACGCGTGACCAACGCCGCCGCTATTCTGGCCGGCATGCACGATAACAAAGTGTTCGTTGCCTCGGAGGTCTCTGCCGACCCCGTGGGCGACATTCTGGTCGATTATCTCAGCCGGCACGGCGTAGACATCTCTTCGCTCGACCGCTTCACCGAAGGCCGCACAGCTGTGAATATCTTCACGGCATCCGAATCCGGACCGGTGTCGCTCACACGATATGAGCAATATCCCGACAATTGTTTCGATATCATATGGCCGCGTATCGACGAAGGCGACATTGTGCTCTACGGCGGATTCTACACCCTCGACCACCGCATGCGTCCACGTATGAGCCGCTTTCTGGCCAATTGTGTGGAGCGCAAGGCAACCCTCATATATCTGCCGGGCTTCCTGCGGCAACAGGCTCCGCGGACAACACACGTGATGCCGGCCATTTTCGAAAATCTTGAGATAGCCGATATAGTGATTGCCGACAGCGACGAGTTGAAATATATATTCGGCTCCGACACTCCCGAGAGCTGCTACAGAGACCATATCGATTTCTACTGCCGCTCTCTTATAGCCATCAACCCCTCGAAGGGCTCGATTGACTATTATACTGGCTCCGAACATACTTCGGCCAACATTCCCGAGCAGAGCCGCCTCACCATGCTCTGGAAAGCCGGAGCTATAGCCGGTGTGGTGTCGGCCGTCATAGCCGACGACATAAGCACCGAGGCTCTCGGCTTGCCCGATGCGACTCTCCGACACGCCATACTCGACTCAGCAGTCGACTGCGCACACCGAGCCGTTGAAAACACCTCCGGCCAATGGCAGCACATTTTCTGACAGACAGCCGCCGACAATACGATTAAAGACACGTAAAAAACAGATACAACTATGTCTACAACCGCCAATGCACCCCAGTCTCTCTCATCGAAAGCACGCGACATGCGCGTGGCAGTGGTGCGCACATTGTGGAACAGCAAGATAACCGAGCCGCTTATGGCCGGAGCTCTCGAAGAATTCAAAAGCGCAGGTCTCGAGGCCGTCGACGTCGACACCTTCGAGGTGCCAGGAGCGATTGAACTCACCTTCGCTGCATCGAAACTCATCGAAACAGGCCTCTACGACGCTATTGTCGTTCTCGGCTGCGTCATACGCGGCGGCACGCCCCACTTCGACTATGTATGTCAGAGCGTCACTCAGGGAATCACTCACCTCAATGCCGAGTGCGATATTCCCGTTATATTCGGCGTACTCACCGTCGACAACGAACAGGACGCTATCGACCGCGCCGGCGGAAAAGAAGGCAACAAAGGTGCCGAAGCAGCTCGTGCAGCACTACTCATGTACGACTTCGTGGAGCAGGTCGAAGACATCTGATAATATTGTAACCAAAACCACAAAACTTTGAAGGGTATTGTTTTCATAATCTTCGGCTCACTGCTTGCGCTCATGCTGCATGCCGCCGCGGTGTCGTGCTCCCGACAGGAGACCGGCTCCGGCGCTTTGCAGAGTGCCGAACTCGCCTACGCCAACAGCCACTACGACGCAGCGCAGTCGCTTTGCGACAAACTTGTGAACGACCAAGAATTCTTTTCGTCGCTCAACACCGACGAACTTTGCCGTCTCGCTCTCCTTTTCGTACGTCTGGCAGAGAATTACGGCGACGAGAACGCAAATACAGCATTCGCATCGAAAACCCTCGACGCCGCAATAGAACGCAACGCCGATTCGACGGCGCTTTTCCTTGCCCGTGCTCCTATGGAAGACCGGGCAAGGCTATCGCTGATTTCGGCCATATCGGAAAGCCGCCGCAATCCCGTATCGGTCGACAGCCTCGAATACGACCCGTCTGACTCTATAATCATATACTGATCGACAATGAGCACCGACAATTGGCTCGACCGACTGGCAGCTCTGCGCCAAAGAATGCCCGAGAGCGAAGAGACTCCGGCCATAGAGCCCGAAGAAACACAGGCTCCTACCGCCGGACAAAGCGGACGGCTCGACATTGTTTTCGAACGCAAAGGACGCGCCGGCAAATGCGCCACAATCATTGCAGGCTTCACAATCTCCGACGATGAAATCGATGCTCTCGCATCCGAAATGAAGCACACGCTCGGCACCGGAGGCTCGGCACGCGGAGGCGAAATACTCATCCAGGGCGACCGCCGGCAGGATGTGCTCAGCTTCCTCACAAAAAAAGGTCTGAAAGCACGCATCATATGAGCGCCAAAGCTCTCAAAACAAACGATATCTGTGCTCTATTTATGAGCACGGCACGTCGCAAAGCCATCAAAAGCCTTTGCGACCACTGCGGCAGCGCCACCGGGCTGGCCGGGTCATCGGCCCCGATAGCGCTTGCGGCCATAGAATCGAAAGTGCCGGTGATTGTAATAGGCGACAGCCTCGACGACGCCGGATATCTTTACTTCGACCTCTGCCGTATTCTCGGCGAGGAAAACGTGGCTATTCTGCCCTCGGGATTCAAACGCGACATAAAATACGGACAGGTCGACCCTCCCAACCAGATATTGCGCACCGAGACCCTCACACGTATCTCGACCGGAAATGTGCGCTTCGTTGTCACATATCCCGACGCGATTGCAGAGTGCGTTGCCTCGCGCGAAGACATAAAGGAGCACACCATCACTCTCCGCAAAGACTCCCGTGCGAGCATGCATCAGACCGAGCAGTGGCTCAAAGAAAACGGCTTCAAAGAGACCGACTACGTATACGAGCCCGGCCAATATGCCATTCGCGGCTCTATATTCGACATTTACGGCTACAGCGACGAGCTGCCCTACCGTCTCGACTTCTTCGGCGACGAGATTGATTCGATTCGCACATTCAATGTAGAGACACAGCTGTCGGAGAGTAGGCTCGATAGTGTCGACATCACGGCCAACGTAAGCCACCGCGGACAACTGCAGTCAATTCTCGACTTCATAGACCCCTCGAGCATCATTGCCTTCCGCAACATGGATCTCACCCTCGAGCGACTGCGGGCCATCAAAGACACGAATGTGTCGGCATTCACCCTACTAACTGACGAAGGCGACCCCGCCGCGCTCGAACTCGTAATAGACCCTTACGACTTCGAAAATCATCTGGCAGAATTCAAGCGCCTCAGCTTCACCGCCGCAAAACCCGGAGAAGACCACACACCGGCTCGCAGCCGTGCCACCACGACCCTCGCGTTCGACTGCACTCCGCAGGGCGTATATCACAAAAACTTCGATATCATAGCCGAATCGTTCAGCCGTTTCATAAGCGAAGGCTACAGGCTATTCATTCTCTCCGACAACGAAAAGCAATTCGACCGTCTGCGCGAAATTTTCGCCGACCGAGGCGACAAAATCGAATTTGAGGCTGTCGAAGGCACCCTGCACGAAGGCTTTGTCGACCACAAAAGCCGCATATGTGTGTTCACCGACCACCAGATTTTCGACCGCTTCCATAAATACACCCTCAAAAGCGACCGGGCTCGCTCGGGCAAACTCGCCCTATCGCTCAAAGAACTCGGCCAGCTCGAGCCGGGCGACTATATCGTGCACGTCGACCACGGCGTAGGCAAGTTTGCCGGCCTGTTGCGCACCGACATAAACGGACGCAAACAGGAGGTAATCAAACTCATATATCAGAACAACGACATTCTGTTCGTTTCAATCCATGCCCTGCACAAACTCGCCAAATATCGCGGAAAAGAAGGTGTGCCCCCAAAAGTGAACCGCATAGGCTCGGGAGCATGGCAGAAAATAAAAGACAAGACAAAGGCAAAACTCAAAGACATAGCTCGCGACCTCATACAGCTCTACGCCAAGCGCCGCGATGAAAAAGGCTTTGCCTTTTCGCCCGACACATATCTTCAGCACGAACTCGAAGCATCGTTCGTCTACGAAGACACCCCCGACCAGACTACCGCAACCCAGGCCGTGAAGACCGACATGGAGAGTCCGCGGCCCATGGACCGTCTCATCTGCGGCGACGTAGGCTTCGGAAAGACCGAAATTGCCGTCCGTGCAGCCTTCAAGGCCGCTACCGACGGCAAGCAGGTGGCGGTGCTCGTGCCCACAACGGTACTCGCATATCAACATTACCACACCTTCTCCGAGCGGCTCAAAGACTTCCCCGTGCGCGTCGACTATATATCGCGTGCACGCTCTGCCAAAGACGTGAAAGCGATTCTCGCCGACCTCGAAGCCGGCAAAATCGACATAATCATAGGCACCCACAAGCTTATAGGCAAATCTGTGAAATTCAAAGACCTCGGCCTGCTAATCATCGACGAAGAGCAGAAATTCGGCGTCGCTGTCAAAGAACGTCTCCGGCAGATGAAAGCGAACATCGACACACTCACCATGAGCGCGACCCCGATTCCACGAACGCTCCAGTTTTCGCTCATGGGTGCCCGCGACCTGTCGAACATCACCACTCCTCCCCCCAACCGCTACCCGATTATCACCACTGTCGACACTCTCAACGACAGCACTGTTGCCGAAGCGATAAACTTCGAACTCGCACGCAACGGCCAGGTATTCTTCGTCAATCCGCGTATCGAGGAACTACACAACCTCGAGGACATGATTAAGCGGCTCGTGCCCGATGCCCGCACCATTGTGGCACACGGTCAGATGCCTCCCGAGAAACTCGAGAAAGCAATCAACGACTTCTCGGCCCACGACTACGACATACTCCTGGCCACCACCATAATCGAGAGCGGAATCGACATGCCCAATGTCAACTCCATCATAATCAACGACGCCCATCGATTCGGCCTTAGCGAGCTTCATCAGCTCCGCGGACGTGTCGGACGCTCGTCGCGCAAGGCATTCTGCTATCTCATGATTCCTCCGGGCAAGCCACTCACGCCCGACGCGCACCGCCGCCTGCAAGCCATTGAAAGCTTCGCCGACCTCGGTTCGGGCATACACATAGCCATGCAGGACCTCGACATACGCGGTGCCGGAAATCTGCTCGGTGCCGAACAGAGCGGCTTCATTGCCGACCTGGGCTATGAGACATACCAGAAGATTCTGCGCGAGGCCGTTGTGGAATTGCGCACCGAGGAATTCCCAGAGCTCGCCGAGGCCGACAACAGCGGCGACAACGGCGATTTTGTGGCCGACTGCATCATCGAAAGCGACCTCGAGCTACTTCTGCCGGTATACTATGTGCCCCAGGAAAGCGAGCGCATAGCTCTCTATCAGGAACTCGACAACATAGAGCGCGACGACCAGCTGCAGGCTTTCGAAGACAGGCTCACCGATCGCTTCGGCAAGATTCCCGACGCGGCTCGCGAGTTGCTCCTCGTGCCCCGTCTGCGCCGCTTGGCACGCCGCTTGGGCATAGAGAAAGTAGTACTTAAACAAGGACAGATGTTCCTGTTCTTTGTCGACAGCACCAACCAGGCATATTACCAGTCGCCCATGTTCGGCCGTCTGCTCAATTATCTGCAGGCGCATCCTGCCAGAGTGCAAATCCGCGAACGCAACGGACGCCGAAGCTTCGCCTTAGCCAATGTACCTACGGTTGCCGAAGGACTGTCGATTCTCGACACTATTCTCAATCTCGAATCCGTTTAGACTTACCGTCTTTGTTTTCGTCCTTATCTGTCTTTTTTTGACATGATTTTTTGATTAAACATGTCAAAAAGTTGCCTGGTAATATTTTTTTATATTACTTTGCGTCGGCATTTACACCAAACGAGCCAATCATCTAAAAACACGATTAAATGAAAAAACTTTTACTTCTCGCCACGGCAGTACTCACGAGCCTCAGCCTCTGTGCCAACACCATTCTGCCATTTACCCAAGAAATCAAAGCAGAGAAGCAAAGCTTCACACAGACGAAGACTTCGCTAAAGAAATCCCGTCCGCTCATGCTTTCGGAAGCCAAGGGTTCAAACACCTTCACTTTTGATGCCGCAGAACACGGACGCAAAGTTATGCCATCGCGTGCGGGCGAAACAGCCACAATGCCTTTCGCCTATGCCGGAGCACCCTACTCGCTCAACGTAATCCAAAGCTTAGGCAGCGGAACAAACTCTGTGAATATTGCTGCCGGTACGCGTGTATATCTTGCATTAGGCATGCTTTCGGGCGATATCCAGGTACTGGCCGGCAATAAAGTGTCGGAAGTCACTCTTGTCACTTCTGCATCTAACGACATTTCGACCAATCCCATTCCCGAAGTTGAATTCTTCATCACCACCGGATTCGGCGAACCTATCCTCTACCGCCAGACAATGAATCTCGGCGAAGAAGCTTTTAAAGAGGTAACAATTCCTCTCACAACCCCTTACGTCATCCCTGACGACCAGGAATATATATTCTTCGGTTACTCGTTTGTCGTTCCCCAAGGCGACAATTACTGGCTTCCCTACGACTTAATAAATCCTCCCACAAACTTTGCCGGACTTATCGCCGCTACCAACGATGAGGCTCTCGTCACGGACATGGGACAGACCAGCCCCGAAAACTGGGCATCATTCACAAGTCTCTGTGGCTCACTCTGCATGTACCTTACTATCGAAGGCGATAACCTTCCGAAGAACCTGCTCTCACCCGTTACTTTCCAAAGCTCGAGCTACACCACGCCCGGTGAAGACAGCGAGCTGCTCATTGTGTTCGACAACAAAGGCTCGAACGACATTGAGGAAATCGGTATCAGCGCAAGCGTAAACGGCGGCGCGACAAGCTCCATCACCAGCGCTTCAATCATCGACTACAACACCGACGAGAAAGCTGCCATAAAGCCCGGCGGAACAGGCATAGCATTGTTCAACATTCCCGTTCCGGCCGATGCCAACGGTTCGATGAATATCGCATTTACAATCGACCGCATCAACAATGAGCAAAAAGAAGTTATCAAAGGCGAATACCAGACACTCAGTTACAACAACGGATATGACCGCACTGTAGTATTCGAGGATGCCACCGGCACATGGTGCGGCTGGTGCCCCGCAGGTATCTATATGCTCGAATATCTCAAGGAAAACTACCCCGAAGCTCTGCTTATCGGTGTTCACGCTTCCAACGGCGGCACAACCGACCCGATGAACATAACACAGTATATCAATGCCCTCAACGTTTCAGGCTTCCCCAAAATTTTCATCAACCGAAACGAAGAGTTCTCTCCCGGCGGTAGAGATGAAAACAATCTCAAGATTTTTGCCGACGAATACATGCGTTTCATGACTTCATATCCGTCATATGGCAAAATCGAATTCACTTCGAGCATACGCTCATCGTCGACACTCAACATTTCGGCAACAGTCAATTTCAGCATCGACTTAGCATCGCCCCACAGCGTAAGCCTCGTTACGATACAAGACAAAGTAGGTCCCTACGACCAGACCAACTACTACAACGGCATCAACACAGCTCTCGGAACATGGAACACAGCCGGAGAATTGGTGTCGACAATATTTGACGACGTGGCACGCGGTTTCAAACTCGGCAGAGCATTTGCTCAAGAAGTTAAAAAAGACGAGAATTATACCGTAACCAACACTGTATCTTACTCTAAAGTAGATGCAACCAAGCCCCACCGTGTGGCAGCCCTGCTCATCAACGACACAACCGGCGAAATTGTCAATGCCGCTGTGATTGACTGCCTTGAAGGCGACTCGGCAGGAATTGAAGACGTAGTTGCCGGCGACAGCAATGCCGACATCACTATCGGAGCCGGCTCAATAACCGTTGAAGGCGCAAGAGTGGTGAGCGTTTACTCGCTCGACGGACGCAAGGTCGCCGACGGCAACGCCACCGGCCTCGCTGCAGGAATTTACATTGTTGTTGCCGACGGCAACAGCACCAAAGTAGCCGTATATTGACACCCGATAAGCCTCGACTGAATAAACGATTATAGCGGTCGGTCGAGGCCTACAAAAACCAAATAAAGAAGCGTGCCGCACTCGCGGCGCGCTTCTTTTTATTTTTTATCAAAAAAAGCAATGCGCAAAAAACATGCATACGGCATTTTTTTATTAATTTTGCAAATCAATCCAGAGACAAGGAAAATAAGCAAATGTCGACATTAAAACCCATCCGTACAGCACTCGTATCGGTCTATAACAAAGACCGTATCGCCCCCATCGTAGAGAAACTTCATTCGCTCGGCGTAGAACTCCTTTCAACGGGAGGCTCACGCACATACATCGAGAGCCTGGGCATTCCCTGCAAAGCAGTGGAAGACCTCACCGGCTATCCCTCGATTCTCGGCGGCCGCGTAAAGACCCTTCACCCCAAAGTATTCGGCGGCATTCTCGCCCGCCGCGACAATGAAGGCGACCGCGCCGAGCTCGCACAATACGAAATTCCCACAATCGACCTCGTGATTGTAGACCTCTATCCGTTTGAAGATACTGTTGCCTCCGGAGCTTCGGAGCAGGCAATCATTGAGAAAATCGACATAGGCGGCATCTCGCTCATCCGCGCCGCCGCCAAAAACTTTGCCGACACAATCATCGTGGCTTCGGTCGACCAGTTCGCACTCCTGCAGGGTGTGCTCGACCGCAACGGCGCAGCCTCCACTCTCGAAGAGCGCCGTCTCTTCGCCCAGGAAGCATTCGCCGTATCGTCGCAGTACGACTCTGCCATTTTCAACTGGTTCAGCCTCACGGGCAACGCTCCCAAAGAGCACCTGCGCGTGGCTATCGACGGCTCGATGTCGCTCCGCTACGGAGAGAACCCTCACCAGGCAGCCCGTTTCTACGGCGACTTCAACGCTCTCTTCGACCAGCTCCACGGCAAGGAAATAAGCTACAACAATCTGCTCGACATCGATGCCGCATGCGCTCTAATCGATGAATTCGACACCACCACCGTTGCTGTCATCAAGCACAACAACGCCTGTGGCCTCGCCTCGCGCGACACCGTGCTCGACGCATGGAAAGACGCTCTCGCCGGCGACCCAGTATCGGCATTCGGCGGCATCATCGTATGCAACCGTGCCATTGATGCAGTCGCTGCCGAAGAAATCGGCAAGATTTTCTTCGAAGTGATTATCGCTCCCGACTACAGTGACGACGCCCTTGCAATCCTCTTCCAGAAGAAAAACCGCATCGTGCTTCGCCGCAAAGCCGTGGCAGCTCCCGAAATGACAATGCGTACCATACTCAACGGCGTGCTCATGCAGGAGCCCGACAGCAAGGTAGAGTCGACCGACGACCTCAAGCTCGTAGCCGGCGACACTCTCACCGAACAGATGGCCGCCGACATGATTTTTGCAAACAAAATAGTGAAGCACTCGAAGAGCAACGCCATTGTGCTGGCCCGCAACGGACAGCTCCTTGCTTCGGGTGTCGGCCAGACCTCACGCGTCGACGCACTCCGTCATGCCATCGAAAAAGCCCACAGCTTCAATTTCGACCTCACCGGTGCCACAATGGCATCGGACGCATTCTTCCCCTTTGCCGACTGTGTAGAGATCGCTCGTACAGCCGGTATCGAATACGTAATACAGCCCGGAGGCTCAATCCGCGATACCGATTCGGTGGAGTACTGCAAGAACAACGGCATGACAATGGTTATGACCGGCTTCCGCCACTTCCGCCACTAATCAACGCCGACAGGCTACAATCTTTCACATTCACATACTCAGCTCCCCTTCCTCTATCTAAAATGAGACTATTCTCACTCACAAAAGAAATTGCAATCGACCTTGGCACCGCCAATACTGTAATCATACATAACGACAAAATCGTTATCAACGAGCCGTCGATTGTCGCTCTCGACAACCGCACCGACAAGCTCATCGCCGTTGGCAAGGAAGCCCACCTCATGGAGGGCAAAGGCCACCCGGGCATCCGCACCGTGCGCCCTCTGCGCAAAGGCGTGATTGCCGACTTCAACGCCGCCGAGCTCATGATTCGCGGCCTGGTAAAGAAGGCGTCGACAAAAAACAACTGGTTTTCGCCATCGCTCCGCATGGTGGTAGGCATCCCCTCGGGCTCGACCGAAGTGGAAGTACGCGCCGTGCGCGACTCGTCGGAGCATGCCGACGGACGCGACGTTTACATGATTCATGAACCGATGGCGGCAGCGCTCGGCATCGGTCTCGACGTGGAGGCGCCGCAGGGCAACATGATTGTCGACATAGGCGGCGGCACAACCGAAATCGCTGTGATTTCGCTCGGCGGCATCGTGAGCAACAAGAGCATACAGATTGCCGGCGACGACCTCACCGACGATATCCTCAACCACATGCGCCGCGCCCACAACATCAAAGTGGGTATCCGCACCGCCGAACAAATCAAGATTCATGTGGGATCGGCTCTTACCGAACTCGAGAATCCCCCCGAGGATTATATCGTACACGGCCCCAACCTGATGACATCGCTTCCGCTCGAAGTGCCTGTCAGCTATCAGGAAGTGTGCCACTGCATCGAGAAGACAATCAGCAAAATCGAAGCCGCAGTGCTCAGCGCACTCGAGCAGACCCCTCCGGAGCTCTATGCCGACATTGTTAAAAACGGCATATACCTCGCCGGCGGCGGTGCTCTTCTGCGCGGCCTCGACAAACGTCTCATCGACAAAATCGGCATACAGTTCCATGTGGCCGACGACCCTCTGCTCTGCGTGGCAAAAGGTACGGGCGTAGCGCTCAAGAACATACACCGTTTCTCGTTCCTCATCCGCTAACATTCTTCCGGTCAAAGGATTGTGAGCGAGCTTATAGGCTTTCTTATACGGCACAGCAAGTGGCTTGTCTTCACGTTTTACGTGGTGATAAGCTGCATGCTGCTGTTTAAGGACGACCCTTACCGCCAGCACGTCTACATCACATCGGCCGGCCGTCTGGCATCCACAGCCTACAAGGGTGCCAACAACGTGACCTCGTATTTCAACCTCCACGACATAAACGACGACCTCAACCGCCGCAACGCGCAGCTACAGGCCGAGATAGAAAGCCTGAAGGAAGAAATACAGGAGCTCCACGAAATGGGCTTCAACGATACTCTCGTGCCCGACTCGGGAGTGCCTCACTTCGAATTCATCGTAGCTCACGTGATAAGCAACTCTATAGCGCACCCCTACAACTATCTGACAATAAACAAGGGCTCAGCCGACGGCGTAAGACCCGAGCTCGGTGTGATTGACCAAAACGGCGTGGTGGGTATCGTGAGCAACACCGGCCCGCACAGCGCACGCGTGATATCGCTCCTGAATCCACACTTCCGCCTCTCCTGCAAAATCAAGCGCAGCGACTACTTCGGCTCTCTGGTGTGGACAGGCGACAACCCTATGGAAGCCTCGCTCGAAGAATTGCCGCGGCACACGGTGTTCAAGCAAGGCGACACCATTGTCACCTCGGGTTATTCGGCGGTATTCCCGGCCGGCCTCCCTGTGGGTGTGGTGCTCGACGAAGACACCGACAAGAGCAGTGACTTCTTCACCCTGCGTGTCGGCTTGTTTGCCGACTTCACAAGGCTGGGCAACGTTCAGATAGTGATTAACAACCGCGCCGAAGAGCTCCGCAAGCTCAAGGAAGGCGAAGAAAACGACTCGAAGAAGAATCCCTTCGGCCAATGACAAAATTTTTCATTAAATACGCCATTTTCTTTTTGTTGACGATGCCTGCGCAGGCCATCATCTTCAATCACGCCATACTCTTCAATGTGGCGGTGCCGCTGGTATTCATATGGCTTATAATCATGCTTCCGGTGACTGTTGGCGTGAATCTGTCGGTGACACTCGGCTTTTTTGCCGGCTTTCTGCTCGACATTTTCTCCGACACTCCGGGTGTAAATGCGCTATGCTGCACCGTGCTGGCATTTGCACGCAAGCCTATACTCCACCTCTATGTGTCGATGGACGACGACCTTGCAGGCCGCAGCCCCTCGGCACAGTCGATGGGTCACGGCCCGTTTATGAAGTATCTCTCAACCATGGTGCTCCTCTACTGCACTATGGTATTCACAGTGGAGGCATTCCAGTTCTTCAGCTTCCGGCTGCTGGTGCTCCGCATTCTGGCATCGACGGCATACACATTTGTGTTGCTCTATGCGTTCGACAGCATAGCCCGCAGCCGTCGCGAGTCCTACAACTGAGCTGCCCCCGGCATAGTGGCGGCTCTTCTTCTCCCCGATAGTCTCTCCCACATATAATATTCAGTAAATTGAGAAAAAACTACAATCTTGAGAAGCGTAAATATGTAATCGGCGGCTTTCTGGTGATTATAGCCCTTATATATCTTGTGCGGCTCTTCGACCTTCAGCTTGCCGACGAAAAATACAAGCAGTCGGCCGACTCGAACGCTTTCCTCAAGAAAACCATATATCCGTCGCGCGGCCTTATCTACGACCGCAATGGCGAGCTGGTAGTATTCAACCAGCCTGCCTACGATGTCATGCTCATACCCCGTGAGGTGCAGGACTTCGACACACTCGATTTCTGCGCCACTATCAACATAACGCCCGAAGCCCTGAGAAAACGCTTCGCCGACATGAAAGACAAGCGTCTCAATCCGGGCTACTCCACATACACGCCCCAGCGCCTCATAGCCCAGCTGTCGGTGGAAGACTATGGCCGTCTGCAAGAAAAGCTCTACCGCTTTCCGGGCTTCTTCATACAGAAACGGATACTGCGCCAGTACAAGCACCAGACGGCAGCCAATGTTCTCGGAAACATACGCGAAGTATCGCAGACCGACATCGACCGCGACAATTACTATGCTCCTGGCGACTATACCGGCGACCTCGGCGTGGAAAAGAGCTATGAGCCATATCTTCGCGGCGTAAAAGGCGTGGAAATTCTCATGCGCGATGCGCGCGGACGCATTCAGGGCCGATATGAGGACGGAGCCAACGACATTGCCCCGATTGCCGGCCGCGACCTGCGTCTGAGTCTCGACATAAAGCTACAGCAATATGCCGAATCGCTCATGGTTGGCAAACGTGGTGCCGTTGTGGCCATCGAACCCTCGACAGGCGAAATATTGTGCATGGTGTCGATGCCGACTTATAATCCGGCTTTGCTCGTAGGGCGCCAGCGCGGCACAAACTACAAGATGCTGACGCAGGACGATTCGTGGCCACTCTTCGACCGCGCCCTCATGGCAGCTTATCCGCCCGGCTCCACATTCAAGCCCACACAAGGTCTGATTTTTCTCGAAGAGGGAATCATAAATCTCTCCACCGCTTATCCTTGTTCACACGGATACATAAGCGGCGGTCTACGCGTAGGCTGCCACTCACACGGCTCTCCACTGCCCCTTAAACCGGCTTTGCAGACATCGTGCAATGCCTTCTTCTGCTGGGGCCTTAAAGGCATGATTGACAAGCGGAGCAAATACGGCGCCAGCGACAAGGCCTTCGAGGTATGGAAAAACCATCTCGTGTCGATGGGCTACGGATATAAGCTCGGAGTAGACCTTCCGGGCGAAAGCCGCGGCTTCATACCCAATGCCAAATTCTACGATAAATTCTACTCAAAAGGACACTGGAGCGCAAATACAATCATTTCCGTTGCCATAGGCCAGGGCGAAATACTCGCCACGCCCCTGCAGATTGCCAATCTGTCGGCGACCATTGCCAACCGCGGCTATTTTATCACACCGCATGTGGTGAAGCAAATCAAAGACACCGTGATGTCGGAAGATGCCTTCGAACTGCGTCGGCCCACGATTGCCGCGCACTGGTACGACGATATAGCCGAAGGCATGCGCATGGCAGTGACCGGCGGCACCTGCCGGCGCGCGGCCATTCCGGGCATAGAGGTGTGCGGCAAAACAGGCACAGCCCAGAACCCCCATGGACCCGACCACTCGGCATTCATGGGCTTCGCACCATATCACGACTCTAAAATCGCTGTTGCCGTCTATGTGGAGAACGGCGGCTGGGGAGCCACATACGGTGTGCCTATAGGATGCCTTGTAATGGAGAAATACCTCACAGGCACTATTTCGCCCGAACACAAGGCAATGGAGGAACAAATGCTAAAATCGTCGATTTACTATGCGCCTGCCAAGAAGAAGTGAGTCCGGCTCCACATTTCGCAATCTCGACTGGATTACAATAATTATATATCTGGTCATGGTATTTGCCGGCATGGTGAGTATATATGCCGCATGCTACGACTTCGACAATGCCTCGATGTTTGCCGTCACAGAGTTTTCGGGCAAACAGCTTCGCTGGATAATACTGTCGACAGTACTTGCGCTTGTACTTCTGCTCATCGACAACCGCATGTATGAGACATATTCATACCCTATATACATAGGCGTGATGCTATTGCTGCTAATCACGCCATTTGTGGCGCACAACATCAAAGGCTCCCGCTCATGGATAAGCTTTGGCTCGGCAATGAGCCTTCAGCCGGCAGAGTTCGCCAAATTTGCCACGGCTCTGGCTCTCGCCAAGCTCTTCAGCAGCTATCACTTTGTGCTCAATGCGCGCTGGATAAACTATGTGAAGGCGCTCGCCATAATATTGACGCCTGTAGTGCTTATCCTGCTGCAGAACGAAACAGGCTCGGCACTGACGTTCATGGCACTATTCTTTGTGCTTTACCGCGAAGGCATGAGCGGACTTGTGCTCTTTGCCGCACTTTTCGCCATTGTTATATTTGTAGTGGCTATCAAATACTCCGAGACTATGATACTCGGCATACCGACGGGCGAGTTCACCGTGTTCATAATGATTATGACGGTAATGGCAGGCATGGCGATAATCTACTCGCGCCGCATAGAAATAGGCCGCAACCTCGTATTCTGGTTTGCCGGCTGCGGTCTGGTGATGTATCTTGTCGACTTATGCGAGATTATCGTTCCTGCCCTGCCCTGCATCTTATCCATGCTTTTCATTGCCTGTGTGTATATAGTTATTGAGGCTATCAAATACCGCCGGCCCAAGCTCTATATCTCCGTCGCTACGGCAGTGCTTGCGATAGGTTTCATGTTCTCGGTAAACATGGCCTTCCAGAAACTTCAACCGCACCAGCGGCTCCGCATCGAAGTGGCTTTGGGCATTGTGGAAGACCTTCGTGGCGCAGGATACAATGTCAACCAGTCGACAATAGCCATTGGCTCGGGCGGCTTTACCGGCAAAGGCTTCCTCAACGGCACCCAGACAAAGCTCAAATATGTGCCCGAACAGCACACCGACTTCATCTTCTGCACAATCGGCGAGGAAGAAGGTTTCATCGGCACAATGCTCGTCACACTGCTGTTTCTGGCTCTGATACTTCGTGTCATTGCCATAGGCGAACGACAACCGACCACTTTCGGGCGTGTCTATGCCTACTGCGTGGCCTCGTATTTCATATTTCACTTCTGCATAAACATAGGCATGGTCATAGGTCTGTGTCCGGTAATCGGAATTCCGTTGCCGTTCTTCAGTTACGGTGGCTCGTCGCTGTGGGGTTTCACTATACTACTCTTCATACTCCTCAAGCTCGATGCGTCGCGCAAAAACTATCTGGCCTACTGATACGTACCCCCAACTTTCAACACGTTTCAATCGTTTAAATACCAAATAAAAAGCAACAAAGCCCATATCAGCGGCCTTGCTTCACAATAAAACACAACAGCAACCATGGCTGACTCGAATTTCATAGATTATGTAAAGATACTTTGCCGCTCAGGCCGCGGAGGTGCCGGCTCGCGGCACTTCTATCGTGCCAAATATGTGCCTAAAGGCGGACCCGACGGTGGCGACGGAGGCCGCGGCGGACATATCATACTCCGCGGCAACCGCAATATGTGGACCCTTCTGCCACTCAAATACCGCCGTCATATCTTCGCCGGCAACGGCCAGAGCGGCTCAGGCGGCCGTTCGTTTGGCAAAGACGGAGAGGATATCGTTGTAGACGTTCCATGCGGCACTGTCGTATATGATGCCGAGACCGGCGAATATCTTACCGAAGTGACCGACGACGGACAGGAAATAAAGCTGCTCAAAGGCGGCCGCGGAGGTCTTGGCAACTGGCACTTCAAAAGCTCTACAAACCGCACACCGCGCTACGCACAGCCCGGCGAACCGGCAATTGAAAAATCGGTGGTGCTCGAACTGAAAATGCTCGCCGATGTAGGTCTCGTAGGTTTTCCAAATGCCGGCAAATCGACTCTTCTGTCGGCCGTATCGGCCGCCGAGCCCAAAATTGCCGACTATCCTTTTACCACAATGGAACCTCAGCTCGGCATTGTGAGCTATCGTGACAACCGCTCATTTGTAATGGCCGATATTCCGGGCATCATCGAGGGCGCGAGCGAAGGCAAAGGACTCGGTCTGCGTTTTCTTCGCCACATAGAGCGTAACGCGGTGCTTCTGTTCCTCGTTCCGGCCGATGCCGACGACATAGAGCGCGAATATGAGATTCTGCTCGACGAACTCCGTCGCTTCAATCCGCAGCTGGTCGACAAGGAGCGTATACTCGCCATATCGAAATCGGATTTGCTTGACGACGAGCTGCGCGAAGAAGTCGAGAAAACTCTTCCGCAGGGCGTTCCCCATGTATTCATATCGGCAGTCACCGGCTACGGTATCGACAAACTCAAGGATGTGCTCTGGACAGCCATCACCGACGACCGCAACCGCATCGACTCGCCCGACCTTGTACACCGTCCGCTCGACAGCCGCCACCGTGTGACTGAAGAAGACAACTTCATCTTCGAATACGAGCCCTCGGCTGACGAAGCTGATGAAGAGGCTGAAGACCTCCGCCGCATCAGCCCCGAAACATGGGGCGAGGATATAGACTGGGACGATGCCGAAGTCGATACTGCCGACGAAGACAGTTTTGACGAAGAAGTCGACGATGACGATGACGACCGTCCGAGCGACGACGATATTTTCGGCTACGAAGCTATCAACGACGACCGCCAATGAGCACAAGTGTAGCACAACTCTTCAAAGACACTGTGGACCGTCTCACATTCTCGCTCGGAAAGGGCGAGGGTGAGGCGGCCGCACGAATCATCTTTGAAGATGAGGCAGGCTACGACCGCAAGTATATTTTCGTGAACGGCGACCGCGAAGTTCTCGATTTTGTGCAAAAGCGGATAAATGATGCCGTCGACAAAGTGATTGCCGGCGAACCGGTGCAATATGCCGTTGGCCGGGCTCTGTTTATGGGCAACAACTATGTCGTGTCGCCGTCGGTGCTCATACCACGGCCCGAAACGGCCGGGCTGGTCGATATTATCACTTCTGATTACAAAGACCGCAGCGACCTGCGCGTGCTCGACATAGGCACCGGCTCGGGTTGCATAGCCATATCGCTCGCACGCGCACTGGCATTTGCCGATGTCACCGCCATGGACGTAAGCGGCGAAGCGCTCAAAGTAGCCCGACGCAATGCCGAAGACCTGTCGGTAAAAATCAGCTTTGTCTGCGGCGACATTCTCAATACACCTTTCCCCGGCAACCCGTGCTACGACATAATAGTGAGCAATCCGCCGTATGTGTGCGCTTCGGAGGCCAAAGACATAGAGCCGCGCGTGCTCGACTATGAGCCTCACACGGCTTTATTCGTGCCCGACGACAATCCGCTGCTCTTCTACAAGGCGATAAGCGCCTATGCCCGCGAAGCCCTCGCTCCAGGCGGAAGACTTTATTTCGAAATCAACTCCCGCTTTCCGCAGGAAATGCGACAACTGCTGCAACACGATGGCTTTGAGGATGTCGACATCCGCCGCGACTATCTCGGCGCATACCGCTACGCCATTGCCATGCAGCCCGACAATCGATAGAAACGATGCCGCGCAATTTTTCAAGTTCCAAAACAGTTCTGCCCGAAAAAGCGCTCATACGCTGCGAAGAACTTTGTGCCCGTGCCGAACGCTGCGAGCACGAACTCCGTGAGAAAATGTATGCCTGGCGTATCAACGGTCGCGACATCGATGCGATAATAAACTCGCTCACCACACGCCGTTTTCTAGACAACAGCCGTTTCGCGCGCGCTTTTGTCCGCGACAAATATCGCTTCGCCCACTGGGGTCGCCGCAAAATAGCTCTCTCACTGAGACAAAAACGAATCGACAACGACACTATCGACGAAGCACTCGATGAAATAAATCAGGAAGAATATGCCGCAATTCTGCACGGCCTTCTCAAAGCAAAGGCCGCCAGGATGGAGCAGCCTCTCTCGTATGAAAGCCGTGTGAAACTGTTCCGCTTCGGAGTGTCGCGCGGATTCGAGCCACAGCTTATATCGTCGACGCTCAAAACTCTCTGAGCCTCGACACTCTAGAGCAAAGCCGGCAGACGGCATCACCGGCCAGGAATATCACTCCTACTTCCGGGCTATTTTTTTCTTTACCCGTGCAGGGTTTCCTGCAGCAAGACAATCGGAAGGAATGTCGTCGACCACTACCGAACCGGCTCCAATCACACAATTGTCGCCTATGGTGACTCCCGGGAGTATTGTCACATTGCCGCCGAGCCACACGTTATCTCCGATAGTCACAGGCTCGGCCCACTCCACAAACTTATTGCGCTCCTCTGCCTCCAGCGGATGGCAAGCTGTGTAAATCGATACGTTTGGCCCGATGAAACAGTCGTGGCCGATTGTTACAATGGCCTCGTCGAGTATTGTAAGATTGAAATTAGCAAAGAAATTCTCTCCGACCAGAATATTGCAACCATAGTCGCATCTGAAAGGCTGATTGGCATTTACTTTGTCGCCGCAAGCCCCGAGAAGACCTTTGAGAATATCTTTTAGCTCCGGAGCGAAGGGGTCGAGCTCGTTGTAGCGCTTCAGAGTGCGACGTGTTTTTTTAAGAAGCTCGGCAAAGGGCGGATACCCGGCATCATACACTTCGCCGGCGAGCATCTTGCGCCATTCCTGAGCAAAATACTCATCGCGCTCCACTTCTTCGGGAATATTATATTCGATTTTATTCATTTTAAGTGAATTAAAAAAAAGATGTGAATTTTATTAGTCGCGATACTGAATCACGATGCAAAATTAGCACTATTTCACCAATTTAACATAGTAATCGGCCCCGGAATTTTGTTATACTGATAAAGAAAGCATCAAGCATCCCTCGTCCTCAGTATCGAGTAGTGATTATTGGATGCTGGGGCTCTCATAAATAAATAGTTGAAACGTGGGAACGTCCCGGTACTTAGAAAGCGCCGGGACGTTCTTTGTTTAAGTTCTATGGATTAATCCGATTATTTAATTGGCTCGATTCTGAAAGTGAAAGAGTATTCAGTATCGGGCTGGAGACGATACTGGTTGAGCGGGCCGGGTCCGCAGCTGGCATTTCCGAGGCCATACTGTGCGGCATCGAGCGAGAGAATCACTTCGTTGCGGCGCACCTTGTCGAGCTCATGGTCGTATTTTGCATTCCATATGTCTTTGTCGGTATAATGGAGTGCACTGAAGGCTATGGGCCTGGCAGCTGTGATGCGTATACCCTTGCCGTCGTTGTCGGTAAGCGACAGATAACGGGTGTCGGTGCGATTGCCCATCGACTGTGTGCGGATATAGTGCTCACGCATGCCGTCGACAGTGCTTGCATATTTGCCGACGAATGCGGCAGCATGACGGTCGGTATAGTTTTCAATCGGACCGCGGCCATACCAGCTTACATTTTCAAGCGAGGGAGAGAATGCTGCTGTGAGACCCAGACGCGGCAAAGAGAATTTGTCGGGAGTGGTGAAGTCGGCAGTTACATCTATTGTGCCGTTGCCATAGAGGATATATTTCACTGTGTAAGGCACGGTCTGCTTGCCGACTGTCGCTTTGAGCGCAGCCTCTACTGTTACCGATGTGCCGTCGGGGGCAAGGGTGTACTTGAAGTTCTCCAGAGCCACACGAGCATCTTCATAGTTGGGATGCATGTTGCTGATGCTGCGGAACCAGTTGAACGTGAAGCCGTCGAGACCGTGCATATACTGGCGGCCGTCGACATCCATGCCTATAAGCGAACCCGTGCGGGTATTGAAGATGTATTCGCAGCCGTAGCCGTCGATTACCAGACGGTCGCCAGGCTCTTTGTGCATCTTCATGCGTGCTGTTGAGCTCACAGGAGCAAGCTCGGGCATATATTCATTGAGCTTAAACTGCGCCATAGCCACAGAGTGACCGGCCTGTGCCCATACTGTATTTTTCTTGAGAACGATGTCGAAATTCACAAAGTACTCTGCCTTGTCGGTAGCCATGCCGGCCACTTCAATCTGGGGCAGCTCCATAGTAACGGATTCGCCTGGCTTGCAGAAGGGAAGGGCAACAACACCGCGGCTCAGTACTTCGCCGTCTTTTTCAACGGTGTATACCATGTCAAATTCGTCGAGGTTGGTGTCGGTGTATTTGTTCTTGAGGGTGAGCTGACGGTTTGAAGGCATCGAGAAGTCGATGTATTTGTATACGTTCTTCACTTCGAGCAGCTTGGGTGTTACCTGTCGGTCGGAGCGTATGATGCCGTTGCAGCAGAAATCGTTGTCGTTGGGAAAGTCTCCAAACGAACCGCCGAAGTAAAATTCATTGGCCGGACGACCAGGTTTGTTTATAGTCTGGTCTACCCAGTCCCATATACAGCCGCCAATCATGCGTTCGGAGTGGTTCTCGATGTAGTCCCAGTATTCGGGGAGATTGCCGATTGCATTGCCCATAGCATGGGCATACTCGCAGAGGAAGAACGGCTTGGTGGTATTCTGACGGTCCTGAGCTATCATGCCGTCGAGCGAGGGATACATGCGCGAATCGATGTCGGCGGTCTCGTTCATGCCTTCGTAATGGATGATGCGGTTGTCGAGAGCACGCACGGCATCACGCTCGGCCACGATATTGCAGCCGCCGCCCGACTCGTTGCCCAGCGACCAGAAAATGATAGAGGGATGGTTCTTGTCGCGCTCAACCATGCGCACGGCACGGTCGACATAAGCTTCTTTCCACTCGGGATTGTTTGATATAGACTGATTGCCGTGGCACTCCTGGTCGGCTTCGTCCATCACATAGATGCCATAGTAGTCAAAGAGCGAGTACATCTTTGGCGATTTGGGATAGTGGCTTGTGCGGATGGTATTGAGGTTATGTTGCTTGAAGAGCAAAACGTCTTCGAGCATTGTCTCCACTGGCACAGCCTTGGCCTCAGAGGGGTGTACGTCGTGGTGGTTTGAACCTTTGAAGTATGTGAGTTTGCCGTTGACATACACTTTTTTGTCTTTTATTTCAATGCTGCGGAAACCATATTTCTGAGTTGTGGCTTCGGTCACTTTGCCGTCGGCGTCGAGCATCTCAATGTTTACGGTGTAGAGGTTGGGCTTCTCGGCGCTCCAGAGAGCCGGCTTGTCGACAACTGTTTCGAGCATTACTTCGCTCTCGGCACCCGGCTTCACAACAACTGCCGGAGAAGAAACTGCTGCCACTACTTTACCGGCGGCGTCGAGAACTTCGGCCTTAATGGTGCGCGACTCGGCACGCTTTCCGCGGTTGTCTACTTTGGCGTTGATGTCGAGAGTGGCCTTGCCGTAGTCGGGAGTGAAAGTAGATGTAAGATACAAATCGCGAAGATAGGTCTTGGGCGTGGCGGTGAGATATACATCGCGGTATATGCCGCTCATGCGGAACATATCCTGGTCTTCGAGATACGAGCCGTCGCTCCAGCGGTATACCTCGACAGCGAGCACATTCTTGCCTGGTTTCACATATTTGGTGATGTCAAAGCGAGCATCTGTGGTCGGACCCTGGCTGTAGCCCACTTTTTTGCCGTTCACCCATAGATACATGGCGCTGTAAACGCCCTCGAATGTGATGAACACTTCTTTGTCTTTCCAGTCTGCCGGAAGTGTGAAGTCGCGGCGATAAGAGCCTACGGCATTGGGTTCGTTGTTAATTGTATAGCCGCGCTGTCCCTGAATGAAAGGAGGATTGTTGCGGAACGGATATGTTATATTGGTGTAGATGGGTGTTCCGTAGCCTTTCATCTCCCAGTTGGATGGCACCGTTATCACATCCCAGCCCGAAACATCATACGACGGACGGTAGAAATTGAGCGGACGCTCTTCGGGCGATTTAACCCAGTTGAATTTCCAGTCGCCGTTCAGGAGCATATAGCGCGACGAGCTGTTCTGCACCCAGGGTAATTCATACGAGGGATCGGCTTTCATCGACTTGCTGTCGGCAAAAGGAACAAAAGTGGCCGTTGCAGCTTCTTTGTTGATGCCGATTACATGTTGGTTCTCCCAGTCGTTGGTGCTCGATGTTTTCATCGGCTCATAAGTCACTTTGACATCCGACTGTTTGAGAGTCCATTTGTCTTTACTGTTCTTGCTGTTTTTGGGGAGTTGCATCACAGGCTCTCCCACGGGCTCAGCATCGGCATAAGCAAGATTGTAGTCGCTTGCCAGAGAGGTGAATGTGTATGAGCCGTCGGCATTGCGTGTGGCGTGCCACTGCTGGTTGCGGTTGTTTTTCTGCGACTGCCACTGAATAACGCGACACTCAGTGGCTCCTTTGCCTGAGTTGTCGATTGCCATTTCGGAAACGGAGTTAAGAATGAGATAGACATCGTTTCCGAGGTCTACAAACGACCACACTTGCGAGCCTTTGTCTTTCACGGGTTTGTTGATAAAAAGGTTGGCATCGGGCGACAGACTCTCGTTATTGTCGAGAGCGAGACCGGTCGTTGTCAACATCTCGTAGTTCTTGCCCGTGTCAATCACACCGGCAAGAAGGCCGAGAGGCGCCATAATCAGCGCCGTGCACAATGATAATATATTTTTTTTCATTAGTAAATATAAAGGTTGTTTCGAAAATTTAAGGTATATGGGCACGTCTGCCACACCGTGTTGATTTTATTTGAGCGAGGCATCGGTTTTATATACTCCGAACGTATGCAGCGCCGGACATGCCAGGCCATCGGTGAGGCGCAGCCGCACATAGCGTGCGGTGACGGGCTCAAAGCGGACAATCCACTTGTGGCCTATGCTCTGTAGCGCCGATGCTTCGGGTATTTCGTTCCACGTTTTGCCGTCGGCCGACCAGTCGACAGCCCATCCCGTAGTGCGGTGACCAAGTTCAATTACCTCGGCAGCCATGAGGCAGTCGAATGTCTCGGCACGGGGAAGTGTGAACACTACTTCTCCGGTATTGACACCGTCGCGTCCGGCATAATATGTCGTGGGGTCGTTGTCTAAGAGGTTTTTGGCTCCATAGCGGCCGCCGCGACTGTTTGTGACGCGTACTTTGCTGTTTTTAAGCAGATTGTTGCCAAAGGTAGCGTCGAGACCCTTGCGCAGAGCCACTACATTTGCCGAATCGGCAGGATGCAGAAGGCCGCGACGGTCGGGCGGGAGATTGAGCAGAAGAACACTGTTATGGCCCACGCTGGTGCAGTAGATGTCAAACAGCTCAGCGACACTCTTCACCTGATTATCCTCTTCGTGATGATAAAACCAGCTCGGACGTATCGACACGTCGGTTTCGGCAGGTATATATGCGTTGCCGCCCAACACACCGTGGTTGAGGCCGTCGATATGGCCGGCTTCATCGCGGATACAAATCGAGTCGGTCGTAGCCCAGCAGGGATTGCCGCAGTTGCCGGCTTCGTTGCCCATCCAGCGCACATCGGCAAAGGGATATGAATTTTTAGTGCCGAAAATCACACAGTCGGGCTGATTTGAGCGCACTATCTTGTACCACTCTGCATATAAGGGAGTGGTGAGTTCATCGGCACCGGCTCCGTCCCACCAGGTTTCCCAAATGGGGCCGTATTGTGTCATAAGCTCCTCTATCTGCGAGGCATAGTACTTCTTGTATGATTCGGTGTTATAGTAGGGATGCAGATGCTCGTGACGGTCGTGCGGACCGAGATAGATGCCGGCTTTCACTCCATATTCGCTACATGCATCCACAAACTCACGCACCACGTCGCCTTTGCCGTCTTTCCAGGCCGAATTTTTCACACAGTAATCAGTGTATTTACTGGGCCAGAGACAGAAACCGTCGGCATGCTTTGCCGTGATGATACCGGCCTGAATTCCGGCTTCTTTGAGGGTACGAATCCACTGCCGGCAGTCGAGTGCCGTGGGGTTGAAAATAGCTGTAGATGCTTTCCCCTCTCCTTCGTTTACAAAATCTTCGTATGTATTTATGCCATAGTGAAAGAATGCAATAATTTCACGGTCGAACCACTCCTTCTGCCGCTCGTTCGGCACAGGGCCATAGGGCTCAGGAGCTTTTTGCGCAGAAACAGCGAGCGAACAAGCCACTGTTCCACATAACATAGCTGATTTTAAATTCATTATATATTGATTTTATGGTAATTACATCAATTGCGCCTACTGTGCTCAATTTCATGAACAGAACAAAAATAGGCACTTAGAGCTTGTTTAAAAACAAATGTGAATAATAAATTAAGCATCAGTCAATATTTCAGGCATTTATGCTTTGGTGATTGTTTAAATAAATGAATAACCAGAAACAAAACCAAAGAATTATGTATCTGACAGATTTGACTGATGCTCAGAAGGAGTATATAAAAGGAACAATTCTCATGGACAATTGGCGCAGCAAATATGATTTTTTCCTCATACTTGACGCGATAATTTACATCGATGTAAGCG
>Ga0137306_100425_pt1 | contig 60847 bp, 49 predicted proteins | sample Inofroosms_March_FD_97187 | JGI IMG/M metagenome (GOLD analysis project Ga0137306, IMG submission 97187) | Mouse cecal microbial communities from Vienna, Austria - N-Acetylneuraminic and N-Acetylglucosamine D2O microcosms_March | ecosystem: Host-associated > Mammals > Digestive system > Large... | reverse complement strand
TCCCTGTTTTGAAGAGTACGAAGCACAGCAAGCACCGTGTACCCCACGCAGGTCCAGATGGCCTCCATCAGGTCGCCGCCCACCGCGACGCGATACCCTGCACCAGAACGGCATAAATAGCCATGCAGACCATGATAAGCATCCCCTGGAACCCCACGGCGAAAAGAGAAATAATGGCATCAGAATTTTACATATCTAATTCTTATCGGAAATTTTCCTTTTTCACAGACACAAGATTTTTACACCCTCTCGATTCCCTTTTGCATATGTGAGATTTTGAAAAATACTTTTAATGCATATACCAATCAAATGAATAATCTTCATAATTTGTTCCGGACAAATATAGATAAATACCTTCCGGAACATTTTCATACTGTTTCAGCCGTTCCTCCGTAAGACACTCTCCCAATTTTTCCAATGGATTTTCACCCAGACAAAGACAATATACCGCATTTTGGGTATCACAAAGTAATCTGGTTTGCATAGCTGTGAGAATTGTAGCATCTTTAATCTGATTCCAGGGCAAATCCAATCTCCTCGGATAAAAAATATCATCCCCCAAATCAGAGAAATCATCCTCTGTAATATTGCAATTCGCTAAAACAATCTTCTGAAAAGGATGGGAAAATAAAGGAGATAAATCGTCCGGCAAATCAATGTTTTTTAAAATCAGACTCGTCAAATTTGGCATCTCACAAACAAAAGATAAATCATCTATCTGATCAGCAATATCCGAAAATGACGAAGTATTCCCATTTAATGAAATTTCTAAACTTTCTAATTTTTTCAATTTTATCAACTCATCATAGTGAATGATATATGTTTCCGGATGAGTCGTATAGTCTAAATTAATTTCCAAATTTTTTAAATTACTGCACTTCACAATATCCTGCATATCAATCACATCATACTGCAAATTTTCAAATGGAACAACAGAAGTTCCGCTTTTTCCTCTTATAACAAGTTTTACAATGTTATTTTGAGGACAATACACTTCTTGTATATTTCCTCCATAAACAGCCAAAGACTTTATCGCCATATAGTCTGTCTCCTTCAATTCCCCCGGGTTCTTTCCTAACACTTCCGCCACCGCCTGATCCAGCCAAGTAACTTCCTCCTGACCGACATCATCTGTATTTTCCGCCATATCTGTTTCCATCTGGCTTTCTGGCTCCATCGTCGTTTCTGTTACTGTTCCTGTTTCTACCTCCATTGTGTCTATAGCGGTTTCCGCCTCTACCTCCTCCGCTGTCACATTTTCCATCATTCCTTCCGAAACCTCATCAGAAGTCTCTGCGATTGATATCATTCCAACTTTCCCACCATCACCTTTATGACATGCCGTCAACAAACAAATCATTAACAAACATCCACACATCAGAATCTTTTTTCTATATTTCATACTATCTTTTCCTCCATCATTCCAATCATATAATTTAATTATGATAACATAATTTCTTGAAGATAGATAGAAATTCATTTAGAATGGGTTAACGCCGGATTCCTTCTTGCGCTCCGCACAAAATAAGCGCTGATTTCCATCGAATTTCATTTGATTTTTCCCCGGCAGCCGCATATAATATAAGTAGGGAAATCCCTACTTTCCATATTTCAGGAGGTGAAAACTATGTTAGCAAATGCTTTTGTTGACAATGCAAAGGTCATGGCGAAAGGACAGATTACCATTCCGAAAGATGTCCGTGAAGTGCTGGGCGTGGCAAGCGGCGACCGTGTTTCTTTTATTGTAGAGGGAGGCACTGTTCGTATCGTTAACTCGGCCGTCTATGCCATGCAGATGCTCCAGGAAGAAATGTCCGGCGAAGCGGAAGTGTCTGGCGTTACATCTGATGATGATGTTATGGCACTTGTAAAAGAATTGAGAAATGAAGCGGATATTCAACAAAAAATTCCCCAAACGTCTGGCGGCATTGGATAAATTTCTTTCAAAGGCTGGTGTCCTGCTTACCGGCGATAAAGATTTTCTGGAATCAGGCTTGCAGAATCCGGTAATCATAACACCGGCTGAATTTCTCAACATGGAATAAAACAGCTTTGTACGGCAGGGGCTGCCGGGAAACAGCCAACTCTATACAGGGGCAGGTATGAACCATGCGGATCACACCTGCTCCTGAAATTCACCCATGAAAAACATCCTAAAATTTGCCCTGGGCCATCTGCTCGAATACCCGGTACAGATCCAGAATGCCGTAGCCCCATTCCCTGTTCGGATAGGTTAACGCCGGATTCCTTCTTGCGCTCCGCACAAAATAAGCGCTGATTTCCACCGAACTGATATTGGGCTGATTCCCCCTGACCACCGCCCATTCCATCATCAGCGCTGATGCCCCGGCCGCGTGGGCCGCGGAAACGCTGCTGCCGGTGCGGGTGGTATAGCCGCCTCCGGCCCTGGGACCATACACATCGACGCCGGGCGCCGCAAAATCCGGCTTGATCACGCCGCCTGCCGTAAAGCCTCTGCTGGAATGCAGATACAGGCTGTCATTGCGGTGGTCATAGCAGCATACCGCCATACATCCCAGAGTGTCCGCCGGCATCGTCAGGGTGATATACGGGTCCGCCCGCAGAAACACGGTTCCTGGTTCGATAAAACCATCAATGGGCAGCCAGATATTATAGGTGCCGGTCAGAAAGTTGGTATTATAAATCCGAAATGTCCACAGCCCCGGTGTGGGGGAAAACAGGCGAAGCAGAATCAGAAACAGGCCGGAGGACTGGTTGACAATCTCATAATCAATATATATTTTGGTCTGCTCAAATATAAAGTCGATCTCCTGTCCCCGACCAAAACGGACGGAAATCGGCGGAATCACTTCACCGGAAGGGGAGGTAATGGAAATCGCATAGGTTTCCGCCACCTGGGCCCAGATTTCCATGGAAAAGCCTTTTTCCCCTTCTCCCACCCGCACTTCCACGTCCTCATACGCCGCCTCGGAAGCGATTTTCCCCTGAAAATGGTGCTGACGCCCCGCCTCATCCCCCGACGACACCGTAACCGCCACCTGAGGCATCTCAGCAGCCCAGCGAAGCACCGACGACAGCGGAGAAAAACCGCTGTGATTTCCCTGATTCGTTCCGAGACACAACATAATGACAATGGGTTTTTTCGCCTCGTAGGCCATGGCCAGCAAATAGATCAGCCCCTGCATAATATCATTTTCCTGAAACGCCGGCACACCGTCTTTAATCTGAAAAAAATCCCGCAGATACTGTTTGGCCGGCTTCAGTTTTACCACAATCAGAGAGGACTGAGGCGCCGCACCGGTAAAGCTGCCGTCTGCCTCCGCGCTTCCGGCCGCAATCCCGGCCATAAAGGTTCCATGGCCGTTCTCATCCCTCTGGGGAACAATATCATAAGGGTTCTCCGCCTGCAATGCCTGGTTGATATCATTTTGCGTATAGATATGTCCATATCTGCCATATTGCAGCAAATCCGGCTCATTTTCCGTCTGATCCCAGATGCTTAAAATCCTGGTGGTGCCGTCAGGATTCCGGAATGCGGGATGGGTATAATCAATCCCCGTGTCGATCACCCCGACAATCGTATCCTTCCCGGTCAGCGCCAGCCCCGGCTGCGTCTGCACTTTGAGAATCCCCGATGCCTCCATGCTCTCCGTATTCATCAGACCATACAGCTTCGGAATGGCGGTATATCCGGCATCCTCCAAAAGCAGATCCCGATCCTGGGGCAGTTTTGCGTAAGCCACTTTATAGGTTTCATTCAGGACAAATTCACATGATATGGGCAGTTTCAAAGGATTCACGCCCGCCAAATTCCTGATCAGAATAAAATCCCCATATTCCTCCGACATAATAATCTCTCTGCAATTCAAAAGCTTCACCCTGTTATCGCTGATTGTTACAGCATATGCGGCGGAAAAGAGATTCGTGCCAAACCGCTTGCTAATTTGTTAACAAACATGTTATCATAAGAACATATCACAGCATCCATATCTATACGGCTCTATACACAGGGAGGATTTTATATATGAGAGAAAATTATCTGAATACGGACCCCAAAAAGACGAAAGACAATTACGCCCTGGTCTGTGAGAAATGGCGGAAAATTTTTCTGGAAATGGATGTGGAAGAGTTATCAGAGCGGTTTGGGCTGGAACTGGATGGAGAAGCGCTTTACATTACATACTTCTGCGAGAACTACCGTCTCGACCGGCGGACCGGCATGATTACGCCCGCGAACGACCCCAAGAAGCGTCTGAGCTTTAACACGCTGATGTGCATTTATCATCTGTTTTATTACTCCAAACCGGAGGCCAGGATCAAAGGAGAATTCATTCCCTTCCGCCAGGTCAAAGGCGCGGCTCCCTATGACCCGGCGTTCCAAAAGACTGTATTAAAGCCGCTGGCTGAAACCTTCTCCGGGCACCCGGACGCTCTCAGGCAGGCCTGCCAGCGGCTGCAGGGCCGTCCCATCCGGCAGGGAGACGCAGGCTATGTCATTGATGCCACTGACTGCCTTCCCATGACCGTCGTATTCTGGGACGGCGATGAAGAATTCGAGGCCCAAGCCAACATCCTGTTCGATGCCGCCGTCACCGACTTTCTCCATGAAGAAACCGTGGTATGCCTTGCTTCCTGGCTGGTACAGAGACTGACCGAGGAATCCGGCCTGACCCCGAAAGGAGCCCTGGCAGGTCAGGAATATTAGGACCGGTTACATCACGTTTCCGGTTCGCCCACATATTTTTTAAGCGTATTCCGCACCGCTCCCGGCCCTGCTGCCAGCTCCCGGAAATACCCGGCCACACACCCGGCCAGCCCGCCGGCATACAGATCGACGCCGAAAATTTTCCGATTGGACAGCAGCGGCCGCAGCGCTTCGTCAAAAGGCCCCTGATCCCCCAGCCGGATTTTCTGCACGATGGGGCAGACCTCCGGCAGCATGGGATCAGGACTTAACTGAAATGCTTTTCCTTCGTCATCAATTCCCATCAGATACCGGCACCAACCCGCCAGAACCAGCGGAATCATCTTCAAATCATCCGTTGACAGATCGGCTCTGTCCTGATAGGCATTTATGGTCTTTCCGAACCGAACCGCCAGCTTCTGAGAAGTGTCACAGGCAATCCGCTGCGGCGCATCCGGCATAAAGGGATTGGGCATCCGCACCTCCAGCACCTCTTTCAGAAAATCAACGGGACGGATAATGCCGGGGTCTGTCACCACCGGAAGTCCCTCCTGGTATCCCACCAGCTCCACCAGCTTTTTCAACTGAGGGTCCTTCATTTCTTCATAAATCCGGGTATACCCCAGCAGGCACCCGAAAACCGCCAGCGCCGTATGCAGCGGATTCAGGCAGGTACACACTTTCATTTTCTCCACTTTGTCCACGGTTTCCCGGTCCGCGAACATCACTCCGGCCTTTTCCAGCGGAGGACGGCCGTTGGGAAAGACGTCCTCGATCACCAGATATTCCGGTTCCTCCGCATTGACAAAGGGGGCCACATAGGTGTTTTTGGAGGTTACCACCGGCTCCACGTCCTCAAATCCGGCATCTGCCAGCATCTTTTTCACACTCTCGTCGGGCCGGGGCGTAATTTTGTCGATCATGGTCCATGGAAAGGAAACCGCATCGGAGCGGATATATGCCTCAAACCCCTCCTCCGCCAGCCCGTTTTCTGTCCATGCCCTGGCGAAAGCGCTGACCGCCTCATACAGCCGGGTACCGTTGTGAGAGCAATTGTCCATGCTGACAAGAGCCAGCGGAAGCCTGCCGTTCAGATACCGCTCATAGCACAGCGCAGCCACCTTGCCCATATAGCTTTTGGGCGCAGATGGCCCTGCCGCGAAATCGGCCTGAACATCCGGCAGCAGCTCTCCTCTGCCATTTGCCAGACCATACCCTTTTTCGGTAATGGTAAAGCTGGCCATCCGCAGCGATCTGTTACGGAAAATCTCCTTCAGTCTGCCAAAATCCGCCGGATTCTGACTGTCCGCCGTCAGCGACTCCACCACGCTGGCCACTACCCGTTTCCCGATGGTTCCGTCCGGTTTTAAGGTGACGGCCAGACAGAGATTGTCCTGGGGTCTGACCGCATTTTCCACAATCTCATAGTCATAACCCTCGGCTACAATAATCCCTGTCTTCATATCCCCCTGATCCAGCAGCCTCTGACAGAGCACCGCCGGAAACGCCCGGAACAGATTTCCGCATCCGAAATGAACCCATTCCGGCCGTTTCTCTGTTTCTTCCCTTACCTGTTCTCTGTCAAAGGCAGGCAAAATAAATCCGCCTGCCTCCCACGCGGTTTTGTCTTTTAATGCTTTTTCATCTAATTTCATGTCCGCAGCCTCACCTTTCCCTGATCTTGCCATTCAAAGGGCCATTTGTCGATCTTTTCAGGTTAGTATGCCGCAAATCTTCTATTTTATGCGCAGAGCTTCTGCTGAGTTTTTCCAGGATAAATATTATTGAAAATGTAGTTTATTGAAATGTTGTATTTAAAATGACTTTTCAGAAATTCTGGCATTATGCCTTGGATATCGCCGAATAACCTCATATGAAATTCCCTTTTGCTTCACCGCATAATATGTATTTTTTATACATTTTTTATTCTTCAAAAACTCCCCTATTGTATTCATGACAATTTCATAAGTTTTTTTAGTCACCTGAAATCCTCTGAGCCAGATCAATCCATAATGCGGTTCCAAATCAGTCCTTGGCGGAATGAAAACAATAAAATCTTTTCCATTTAATGTTATCAATGCACGCTGTTCCCTTAATGCCAGCCGAAACACTTCCTTATCACTTTCTCCCGCATGAAACCTGTCTAATACATGAATGACATCATGATTATATTTCTCTAATACAGGTATTGATTTCTGCGTAATATTCTCATCCAAAAGTATTTTCATTCCAGACCCTCCTGATAAGGGGCATCTAAAATTTGAATTACAAATTCCACGGCATCTTCGATATCTTTCTTTGTCAGTCCATATTCTTCACATATTTCTCCAAAAGTCATTTCGTCCTTTAAACAGGCCATAATCAGACTGATCGGTATCCTTGTGCCCTTCACTGCCGGCATACCGCTCAATTTTTCTTTCTGCGTTTCAACACGGTCACATTTATTTGCCAACTCACTATAATACTTTTCAATCTCTCTATAATTTATATATTTTTTGTTCCAGGCCTCACCAGTCTCACCATTTATTTTTATCTCGCCAACCGGCAGGATCACCGGTTCACATATTTCCACCCGTTTTATGCCCTTAACATGTAATTGCTTTCGGGACAAATCTGCCGTAAGCTTTTCTTTTAATAATTCCGTCTCTTTTCCTCGACCCACTACCGCCACACTCCTTTTTCATAGACATTATTCCATTTTCTTCCTCCTGATGATTTCGTATTATACCATAGTTTTCCCCCTCACACAAGATATCACACAACCTTTATCCCCCAAGCAGTACACTCTATATCACAAGTCCCATCTTTTCCTTTGAGCCTTGATACAGAACAGATAATGAAGATATTTTACAAGACTTTCAGATGTTTTGGCGGTACAATATATATAAGGAGTGAGAACGAATGAAGAAAGAAACGAGAACGGTCGTTTATGATGATGCATTGCGGATTGAAGCCTACCGTTTTGAAGGAATTGTACAGCCATTCCCCAATCATTTCCATGAGCATTATGTGATCGGATTTGTAGAGGACGGGCAGCGTGTTTTAACCTGTAAAAATAAGGAGTACAACATAGAAAAAGGAAATATAATCCTATTTAATCCGGGTGACAATCATGGGTGTGTCCAAAGTGACAACGGCACCTTTGATTATCGGGGTTTTCATATTTCTAAAAGCATCATGATTGACTTAGCGGAAGAAGTAACAGGAAAACGGGAACTTCCCGGTTTTTCAAAGAATGTCATTTATGATGAAGAAATCACCTGTTATCTGCGCCCGCTCCACGAAATGGTTATGAACGGCACTTCTGATTTTGGAAAAGAAGAAAGCCTTTTGTTACTTATCTCTGCTCTGATACAAAATTACGGACAGCCCTTTGAACGCTGTGTGCCGGAATGCCGGCAGGAAATTGAAAAAGCCTGCGAATTTATCCGGCAGCATTTGAATGAACGGATTTATTTAGACCAGATATGCCGTTATGCCGGATTAAGTAAATCTACCCTGCTGCGTGCATTTACAAAATCGAAAGGGATTACGCCCTACCGCTATTTGGAAACAATCCGTATCAATGAGGCAAAAGCTCTTTTGGGAAAAGGTGTGCTGCCCATAGACGCTGCCATGCGGACAGGATTTTCAGACCAGAGCCATTTTACCAATTATTTTAACAGCTTTATCGGGCTTGCCCCCGGCGTTTATCGGGAAATATTCTCTGACAAAGATAAGGACAGGGAGTGACGGTATGAAGAACAGAAAAACATTGGGACATTTAGCGGCACTACTAACGATTGTGATTTGGGGAACGACTTTTATCTCAACAAAAATCCTGTTAGCGGATTTTCAGCCTGTGGAAATTCTTTTTGTTCGCTTTGTTATGGGCTTTTTCCTTTTACTGGCAGCATATCCCCATCCATTAAAGACCGCGGACGATAAACAGGAATTGACCTTTGCTCTTGCGGGACTGTGCGGAATATGTCTGTATTACCTGCTGGAAAATATCGCCCTGACTTTTACGTCAGCGTCCAACGTGGGCATGATTATATCCGTTGCCCCGTTTTTTACGGCAATACTGGCGCATTTTACCATGAAGTCAAAGGAACCCTTACGCGCACAATTTTTTATCGGATTTGTTGCCGCAATGGCGGGTATTCTTTTAATCAGTTTTAACGGACAGGAATTAGCGCTTAATCCTTTCGGAGATTTGCTTGCGGTTGCTGCGTCTCTTGTCTGGGCCTGTTATTCCATATTGACAAGGAAAATCGGCAGCTTTGGCTATCCTGTCATACTTTCCACACGCAGGACATTTTTTTATGGAATTTTATTTATGATACCGGCACTGTTCATTTTTGATTTTCAGACAGATTTATCCCGGTTCACAAATATAACATACCTGTTCAATATCCTGTATTTAGGGTTAGGGGCTTCCGCGCTCTGCTTTGTCACATGGAATTTTGCCGTAAAAGAATTAGGCCCGGTAAAGACAAGCGTATATATTTATATGGTTCCTGTAATAACCGTTGTTGCCTCTGTTCTGATTTTACATGAGCAGTTGACTTTATTAGCAGGAACAGGAACGCTTCTGACTTTGATCGGGTTATTCCTGTCAGAATATAAGGCGGAAAAGTAGAATGCCGCAAGGCGGCCCGCCGCAGACGCAAAGGGAATTGTCGCTTGAAAGCGACGCGTCTGCGGCAGCTCCTATTTCACACCCTGTTCGGCCCTGTTCTCTCTACTCGACCCGTATCACCTGCCGCACGCCGGCCAGTTCCGTATAACCCACTTTCACCTGATCCCCGATTTTATAGAAAGGCAGATGATGAGATACGGAGATACCTGCGGTATATACCGTGTCGCTGTCTTCCAGCATAAAGTAATATACGGTATTTCCGTCCACCACCGCAGAGGAAATGGCAGCTATTTTGCCCTGAACCTCTCCGCTTTCCTCCGGCTGAATCTCGATTTCTTCTCCGGTAAATTTGGAGGCATAGTCCGCTCTGGCCTCGTCCACGGTAACGCCGGTTCCCACTACCTGATACTGCTCCACATCCACAAAGGCATACATTTTCACCAGACCCGCCGCATCTTTCAGGGACATGAAATAGGTAGGGCGGTTGGACACATTCAAAAGCAGGGGGAAAGTGGACACATAATTCAGGTGCTGTACTTGCCCCTGGGCGGATTCCATGGCGGAAAATTCCTCCGCGCCGGGAACCACGTAATATTTCGTCTCCTTCGTCCGCAGATTTGCCAGAATAAACCCGGTATTGGACTCATCGCTCATCACGGAAGTCATGCCGGTGTACAGCCAGACATCGTCGCCGATGGCCAGATAATTATAACCGGCCGTGGTCTGCAGCACGCCCCTCTGTCCGATAATGGAATTGAAAAATCCGTTCTGAAACTTGCCGTAATAGTTCATCTGTTCCACCACCAGATCCGACAGATAAACCTGATCTACCCAACTGGGAATATCTTCCACATCATAGTAGACACATTCTCCCGTAACGGCATTGACCAGCACGGCGCCGCCGATATCCTTACCGCTCCACAGCCCGATCCGGTAGCGGATGGTAGGCGCCACCCAGTAAGGCGTTCCCGCGTCGTCGATCTCAAAGGAAATCTCATCGAAAATCTTTGTGGGGTAATGAAACCGGAGATGACGATAAATATTCCGGAAAAAATATTCCCCTCTGGAATATTTGATGCCTGATTCCATGCGGACCAGCGTCGTCTCCTGCGTCACCATATTCACGGTGATATAAGCCGGCAGACCCTGAGAACGATTATACAGCCACTTTACCGGATCGCCGTAGATCAGCGGCGTCACCCGGTAAGGGGTTCCCTGATAATTGATCTGGGTAAAGTCTTCCTCAATCTCAAACTGAGACACCAGATCGGACATCTCCCCCAGTTTTCTTCTGCCAAGCCTTGATGCCGTGTCCCTGTCCACCACCGGAATCTGGGACATCTTGATCTCTGCCACGTCCTGGGTAAAATCACCGGTCTCCACCGAAATCAGATTTTTATAGCGGGACGCGTGAAACAGCGGTGCGCCGATTACATTTCCCACCAGCAGCAGCACTGCCACGAAAGCCAGAAATCCCAGGAAAAATTTCACCGGTTTTCCAAGCGCCCGAAATCCGGCGCTGGCCGTATGCAGGTCGGTCCTGGGCAACGTGTAAAAAAAGTCTCTGATGGTGGAAAAGAAATTCACGATCAGGCAGATCGCTCCCGCAAACACCAGAAAGGTCCAGAACTGAGGACTTCTGGGATTCATCGGCGGCAGCTCCACCCAGTATACAAGAAAAATCAGGAGAACTGTCAGAAGGATTTTTAAAAGTCCTGACAGCTTATGACCTCGTTGTTTCATCTTCATCAGCCTCCTTTTCAGCCGCATGTACGCCTGAAATCTCACAGTACCTGATTTTGTGAATTTTCGGAATACATCTATGCGTATACTTTTGAGTATACCACAGAACCTCCGGCTTGAGACAACTATTTTCAGATAAACGGATTTATCTTGATGAAATTTCACACTTCCTTCAAGATATGACTGATCTCTGATGAAAAGCGATTTTCAGATATGCCCCAGAAGACAAAGTCAATGAGATGTGGTATGATAATAGGAACAATCATTATAACCATTCAACAGGAGAATCCATTTTAAAATGAATCAACGGCAAAAACAAGCTCTCACAATCGCGGCGGGCATCCTGATCCTCGCCCTGTTCCTGGCTACCAGGCTGTACCGACTCTCCGAGATCCCCAGAGGCATCCATGTGGATGAGGCCGGCATGGCTTTTGACGCCCTTTGTCTGGCCCGGTACGGAACAGACAGATACGGCCTTTCCTGGCCGGTTTATCTGACCAATTACGGCGGCGGGCAGAGCGCGCTGTACGCCTATCTGGCCGCTGCCGCTATCCGGCTGCTTCATTTTTCTCCCACCGTGTTCCGGCTGCCGGCAGTGATGGGCGGGCTGCTGACGCTGATCTTCGGCTCCCTGATCCTGAGACGGACGCTGGGGACAAAGGCCGCGTGGACGGGCGCCCTGCTGCTTACCGTCTGCCCCTGCTTTCTGATGACTTCCCGGTGGGGGCTGGACTGTAACCTGATGCTGGGCTTTACCGTGATGTCCCTGTATGCTCTGATGACGGCGGTTTCTTCCGGGCGAAAGCGCATGTACGCCCTGGCCGGATTGTCCTTCGGCGTCACCCTGTACTCCTATGCCGTCGCATTTATGGCGCTGCCTTTCTTTCTTGCTCCGGCCCTGCTCTGGTTGCTATGGTGTAAAAAAACAACGATAACCCAGATCCTTTTTTTCGCCCTGCCTCTGGGCCTGCTGGCCGCGCCGCTGATGCTGATGATCGCTTTTAACACCGGACTCATCACGCCTTTTTCCACCCCCGGCTTTTCCATTCCCATTCTGCCGGAATACCGGGGCAAAGAGCTGTCCCTGGTCCATCTTCCGGAGAATCTGAATCTGTTTTCTATCCTGTTCTCCCATGATTTTCTGGCTTATAACGGATTCGCCGCTTATGGGACGCTGTATTATCTGTCCGTTCCTTTTTTCCTGCTGGGACTGGCACAGGCCATGGTTGATGCCTGGCGGCAGCTCCCCTTTTACGGAAAAAAAGACCAAACCGGCCGCCAGGATGAACAGAAATCCGAAGCAGCCTGCCCACCTGCTTCCGCAGCCCCCTGTTTTCCCTGCTCTGATAACAAGGGGCACGCTGCCGCGGACTTTTGCGGCCGCTTCTTCGTGCTGCTCTGGTTTCTGGTCTTACTTTTTGTAGGACTTTCCATGTCCGGCCCTAATATCAACCGGATGAACGCCATTTATTTTCCGCTGCTCTACTTCACCATCCAGGGGATTTTACTGTGCGGGAACGCTGTTCACAAACGCATGGGCAAACGGAGCCTGTACATCGTTTCATCAGGCGTCGCCGGACTCTACCTGCTGCTGTTTCTCTCTTTTGCCCGGTTTTACTATCAGGACTATCCACAGCAGATTTATCCACAGCAGTACTTTAACGACAGCCTGATCCCCATGCTGGACTATATAGACGAAAAATTTCCCGGCCAGAACCGGGAAATCTATGTGGATAACTACGACGACAATGTAGTTCATCCCTATATTTACACTCTGCTGCGTCGTCCGAACAACCGGGATCTGTGGCTCTTTGAAGGGCAGTGGGACAACAGCTATGGCCCATACCATTTTAACCTGCCCGACGAGACGGACAGCGGCGGCGTCTATATCATGTACTCTAACGGCATCGCCATGGCGGCGCTGGAACAGGCCGGTTTTACCTGGGAACCGTATGAATTGTGGAAAATCTACTGGAAGCCGCAGTAGAAATTCCACATGAACCCCCGGCTTGTCCACTTATTTTCACATGGTTTTCCACATAAATAATCCGTAAGGCACAGGATTCTCCACATTTTATCCACATTTCAGGGCAGTTATCCACACAATATTGTGGATAACCCCTCGAAATACTGCTTTTCCACAAAAGTTATCCACCATGCCCCCTCACCTGCATACTTCCAGAAAAGCTTCCAGAAGCTTTGCCGTAATCCCCCAGATTACCTTATCCTGCCAGAGATAAAAAAGCATCTCCTCCCGTTTTTTGCGCCAGGGATACGCCCTTCCGCTGCGGATACGGTCGAAGGGAAAATTCTCATCGGGAACCGTATGCTCGGTGACATAGTACCGCTCCGGCTCCATTTCCAGCAGCTCGCAAAGAGGAACAGTAAATACGTTTTCTACTTCATCCTCACCGTAAGTTCCCCGATAGTCCTTTAGAACGGCGGCAAAGGTATGGAGCACCATGCCCCCGTCCTCCACCAGCGTATCCATTTTCCCCAGCAGCTCCAGACAGCTTTCCTCCACCAGCAGCTCCTCGCAGGTTTCCCGCACCGCGGCTTCTTTGGGCGTCTCCCCGCGCTCCACCATTCCGCCCGGAAAACAGATATCCCCCGGCTGGCGGTCGATCTTCGCGGAACGGACCTCAAATAAAAGCTCGTATCCTTTATCAGTCTCCAGCAGAGGGATACAGACTGCGAACTGCCTGCAATGTCTGATTCCCACCAGCGTAGCGTCGTGGGTCTTTATTTTTTCCAAAATATTCCGATCAAAAACTTCTCTCTCTGCCATCTGTCTCCTTCGAATGATCGTCACCCGTTTTCCTGTCCATGCACTTTCGTTTCCGAAATCAACGGCGTATATTTTTCCCGGTTATCCGCTCCTCATCCATCTGCGGCATTTTTTCCTGTTTATCCACGCTTTCCGAATCTCCAGGCTTTTAACCACTCGTCCGCAATCATCTCATGACCCAAAGCGGTCAGATGAATCCCGTCCGTCGTCAGGGCATCCGCCGGATACTGGCTCTGTGCCGCCTGAAACACATCCCACAGCGGAATAAATTCTGTTTCGTACTGTTCTGATAACCGGCGCAGCGGTTCCCGGAAAGTTCCAAGAGGCTCCATCCAGTTCAGGTACTCCGCCGGCTTCGGAAACAAAAAAGGCTCCATCAGAATGATTCGCGCTCCGGTCTTTTCTCTGGTTTCCCGCAAAAGCCATTCCATATGAATGCCGAACCCTTCCCCGTCATATCCGCCCGCACCGCACAGATAAATGGAAAGATCATTGATTCCCGCCAGAATTGTCAGCACATCCGGCTGTAAGGAGATACAGTCTTCATCCCACCGCTGCCGCATCTGAAATGCCGTATATCCGTTGTGACCCCGGTTTATCACTTCTGTCCCCGCGTCTTCTCTCTGCGAAAGCTGCTCCCGGATCATACGCACATAGCCGAACCCCAGCTTTTCCCGGCCCTTATCCCACAGCCGGTCACAGTCCGTAATGCTGTCCCCGGTAAATACCATCCGTTTCTTTTCCATTCCGGACCTCCTTCTAATTTAGTTCCGCAGCTCCCCTCCCAGGGCCTTGTACGGTCCGCTGCTGTTTTCATAAAACACTTGCCACTACCGTCCGCGGCACATATACCTGTTGTTCTTTTATTTTCCGCGCAAATGTAACAGATGCAGCAATTCCGCCAACTGCCCCTCTTTCCGGCGCACATCCTCCAGACTGTGGTACAATATGGCTTCCCGATACACCTCATCCACTTTCTGTCCGAAAGTCTCTTTGGAAAACTTCCGGGCGGACCAGGCGGCGTTGGAGGCAACCCGCCGGTATTCCTTTTCATCAGAAAACAGCCGGTCGACAGCCTGCCAGAATTCTTCCTCTGTCTCGTACTGCCAGCCGTTAAATCCGTTCTCGATCACACCTTCCAGACAGGCGTCTTTTCTGCACACCGACGGCAGGCCGCAGGCCAGCGCTTCCGCATAGGTCAGGCCCTGGGTTTCGCTGTTTGACGCGCTGACAAACACGTCGCCGGCCTTATAGTACATGCTGGTCTGCTCCGGCTTCACCATACCGGCGAAGATCACCTGTTCCCCGATTCCCAGTTCGTCCCGGCGCTGCTCCAGCACTTCCCGGTAAGGACCGCCGCCCACAATCAGGCAGCGTACGTTTTTACGGCGGCTCAGAAAGGTGAAGATTTCCTCCACATTTTTCTCCTTTGCCAGCCGCCCCACCACTACCAGAATCTTTTCGTCGGGCCCGATCCCCAGGCTGCGGCGCAGCGCTTCCCGCTGTGAGTCCGTCTCATCTTCCTGAAACCGTTCCAGACAGATACCCGTAGGAACTGTCTCCACCGCAGGCTCCACCTCATATTCTTTCAGAAGATTCTCCACTTTTTTAGTGGGGGCAATCACCAGATCCGTCAGATTCAGAACGCTTCTGCTGAATTTCTTCACCAGCAGCCGCCCCATCCGCCTGCTAGGCGAAAAATAGTGGGTATAGTCCTCATAAATCGTATGATATGTGTGAACAATCGGCGCATGGGTCAGCTTCGCGATATATCTCGCATAGAGAAAGGTGGTAAATTCGCATTGTGAATGAATCACATCCGGTCCCCACTCCACTAACTGATTCAGATAGGGATGGCGCATGCACAGAGACATCCTGGCATTGGGATAAATTTTCCCCATGCCCAAAGAACGGATATAATACACACCGCCATCTTCATGGGAATGCTGATTGGCAGACAGCGTCAGCACCCGAACCTCGTGCCCCTGTCTGGTCAGCTCCTCCCGCAGATTTAAAACAGAGGTCACAACGCCGTTTACCACAGGTTCATACCATTCTGTCGTAATCAATACCTTCATAAATTCAAACTTATCCTCAATGATATACAGGAGCACAGTTATTCCTTTGTTTCTGCCGCTCCTTTGCCGCCGGTTTCTTCATATTTTTCAAGGGCCGCCCGGAGCAGAACTTCATGCCGGTTTTTCTCCGGCTCCTCCAGCACCAGTTCCAGACAGTACTGCAGAATCTCCCCGATCTGCCTGCCCTTCGGAACCCCTGCCGCCAGCAGGTCATCTCCGGTAAGCTCCAACGTTTTCAGCGACACACAGTCCCGCCGTTCCAGTATATCCTGATAAATCCGATGGACCTGCCGCAGCCGGGAAAGACGCTCGTTGGTACCGTCTGGCGTTTTTCCCATATTGTCGCCCTCCATTAAAAGAAGGAGCAAAGGGAACGTATCCTCGCCCACCCGGTTCAGCATCCGGCGCACCTGTTTTTCCGCCGGCTCAATGGCGTCGCTGTGATGACGCACCAGCTTTTCCGCCATGCGCAGCGTGTCATTGTCAAATTTCAGCCGTTTCAGGATACCCTTTGCCATATCCGCCCCTTTCCCGGCATGGCCGAAAAAGTGGTCCCTGCCCTTATCATCCGCCTTCCGGCAGTCCGGCTTCCCCACATCATGAAGCAGGGCGGCCACCCGCAGGGCGGGAACCGGCGGCACATGGCCAAGCACCGCCAGCGTATGATTTCCCACGCTGTAGCAATGGTAAGGCGTATTCTGGGCCGTCTCCATCATCCGGTCAAATTCCGGCAGAATGTAAGCCGTCAGCCCCGTCTCATACAGCAGGCGCATCTGCTCCGGATGGGGGGACACCAGCAGCTTGACCAGCTCCATCCGGATCCGCTCCGCACTGATCTTTTGTATGGCAGGCGCAAGCGCTCTGATCGCCGCCAGTGTGGACGCCTCTATGGAAAATCCCAGTTGCGCCGCAAACCGGACCGCCCGCATCATCCGCAGCGCGTCCTCCTCAAACCGGTGCAGGGGATTTCCCACACAGCGGATCACTTTCTGCGACAGATCTTCCCTTCCGCCAAACAGATCGGTGATGCCGTCTGTCTCATTATATGCCATGGCATTGATCGTAAAGTCTCTGCGTTTCAGATCTTCTTCCAGGCTGGGGGTAAACGTCACCTGCTCCGGATGCCGTCCGTCGGTATAAACGCCGTCGATCCGGTAGGTGGTCACTTCGTATCCCTGTTTCCCGCGCAGCACCGTCACCGTGCCGTGTGCAATGCCGGTATCCACCGTGCGCCCGAACACTGCTTTCACCTGCTCCGGCCGGGCGGAGGTGGTGATATCCCAGTCCTCCGGTTCCCTGCCAAGCAGCATATCCCGCACACAGCCTCCCACCGCGCAGGCTTCATAACCCTGCTGATTTAACCGGCCGATGATCCATCTCACATCTTCGGGAATTTTCATTTTAATATGCTTTCCCCCAATACACCATGGTCTTCGCCGGCTTTCCGCAGACCGGGCAGATCTCGGTAATTGTCTCCTGCCGGAAAGGCATACAGCGTGAGGTAGCCGTGGTGTCTTCTTTAATCTTTAACTCGCAGGCCTCATCGCCGCACCACATCATTTTCACAAATCCAGGCTTGTTGGCGATGGTCTCTTTAAATTCGTCGTAGGTCTTCGCTTCATAAATATGAGATTCCAGATGGGCTTTTGCACGGGCCAGCATATCATTCTGCATTGTTTCCAGCGTCTCGCCCACTTTTGCAGACAGCTCGCCAAAAGGCACCATAATCTTCTCTCTCGTATCCCGGCGGACGATAATGGCATGCCCGGCCTCGATATCTTTAGGGCCGATCTCCACCCGCAGCGGAATCCCCCGGATCTCCTGCTCGCTGAACTTCCAGCCCGGACTCTTATCGGAATCATCCACCTTCACCTGGAAGCCGGCTTCAATCAACTGATCGCGAAGGGCATACGCCTTATCAAGCACCCCTTCTTTATGCTGCGCGATAGGCATCACCATCACCTGTACCGGCGCGATTCTGGGCGGCAGCACCAGTCCGCTGTCGTCTCCGTGTACCATAATAATGGCGCCGATAATTCTGGTAGACAGTCCCCAGGAAGTCTGATGTACATACTGAAGCTGATTTTCCTTGTCAGAATACTGAATGCCGAAAGCTCTGGCAAAACCGTCGCCGAAATTATGGCTGGTTCCTGACTGTAAAGCTTTGCCGTCATGCATCAGCGCTTCGATGGTATAGGTAGCATTGGCGCCGGCAAATTTCTCCTTGTCCGTTTTACGGCCTTTGATCACCGGAATGGCCAGATACTGCTCGCAGAAATCCGCGTAAATGTTCAGCATCTGAATCGTACGCTCCTCCGCTTCTTCCTCGGTGGCATGGGCCGTATGGCCTTCCTGCCATAAGAACTCCGCGGAGCGCAGGAAAGGTCTTGTGGTCTTCTCCCAGCGCACCACCGAGCACCACTGATTGTACAGCTTCGGCAGATCTCTGTGAGACTGGATAATCCGGGCATAAAAATCGCAGAATAATGTCTCTGATGTGGGACGGACGCACAGCCGTTCCTCCAAAGGCTCCAGACCGCCCTGAGTCACCCAGGCCACTTCCGGCGCAAATCCTTCCACATGATCTTTTTCCTTCTGCAGCAGGCTTTCCGGGATAAACATGGGCATATATACATTTTCCACACCTGTTTCTTTAAACATGGCGTCCAGCCGTTTCTGAATATTCTCCCAGATGGCATAGCCGTTGGGCCGGATAATCATACATCCCTTTATATTGGAATACTCCACCAGCTCCGCCTTGCGCACCACATCCGTATACCACTGCGCGAAATCCTCGTTCATCGACGTAATCGCCTCAACCAACTTCTTTTCCTTTGCCATAATAACCTCCATTCAAATTTGCAGCTTCCGTTCCAGGCACTTCTGAACCGGGAGAATTTTCAGTCATTCAAATCTCTGTAAATCCTGCCGGGGGTTTTACGGTCCGCTGCTGTTTTATGATAGTTCCGCGGTTTCCTTCCCATTGCCGCACGCACTTCGGGTCTGTTTTTCAGCCCTTATGTGCAATGGATGGGAAGGATGCCGCTGTTCTTTATTAATGCTTGACACTGCCGTTTATAATCTGTACTGTAAATAAAAAAAGCCTCTGCTCCCTACTGCGATGCGCTTACGCGCACCAGGGACCGAAGACTGTCCGGCGGTACCACCCTGATTAGTCTGCCAAGGCAGACTCTCTCATTCCCCGTTAACGCCGGGATACGCCGTGTGTTACATCGTTGGTATCAAAACTTATTTGAAAATATTCCTATGATATAAAAAACGATTTCCACACAGAACTCCAAGGAAGGTTCGGTATCATTTTCCGGGGTATCTCTCAGCCTGGAATACCTTCTCTGACGGAAAAGCGGATACGTACTGGCCCTTATCAACGTTATACATCATTTTATCCAACCGAAACGGATTTGTCAAGATGGCTTGAATTTCTGGCCAACCTGATTTTTTCCGTCGAAAAAGGTATTTTTTTCAATTAATTTCGATTTTTTTGTAATATTTTAAATGATTTTACGTTTATATATACGTGATGTTTTTGAAGAAATAAACACAACACGATCCACGGCGCGCAAATTCATGAATAGTGGACCGCAGCAACAACAGACACAAAGGATAAAAGGAGAAGGAGGCACCATGCAATGTTCCTCTTATCTGAACATATTCCGGACAACAATGACAAAATAGGCATCCTGTACCAGAAGTTTGCCCATTCTATATGGTATGTGGCAATGTCTTATATGAAGGATGACCAGTTGGCGGAAGATATTGTTCAGGAAACGTTTCTTAGGCTGACAACCTGCCCGGAGAAGGTCGGACGAATTGAGACTTCGCAGACCAGGCGCTTTTTATTCACCATAGCCAAGCACTGCTGTATTGATCTGCTTCGGCATCAAAGCCGGCACGGAGAGTTAGCTTATGAGGAATATATGGACTTCGAAGCTCCCAGTAATCAGGAACCTCCTCTGGAGCATTTGGTCATGCAGGAGACGCTGGAGGACATCCGAAGAGCGCTGGAAAGAATGCCGGAGCGGTACCAGACTCCTCTGGAACTGCGTCTGGTTTACGGCTTTACCAACAAGGAGATCGCAGCACTTTTAAACATTTCTCCGAATTTGGTAGGCGTTCAGCTCCTTCGGGCCAGGGGCATGATTAATAAATTTCTGAAAGGACGAAAGCGATGAACCAAGATGAGTGGTACCAACAGCACTATAACGTAGTATGGGATGCTACCATAAAAAGTGTGATAATCCACAATGCTGATTCCCGCTTTGACAATATTCCTTCGGAAGAAGAAATCAGACAGTCCCACAGTTTTTCGCCGGAGTTTCTCCAGAACATGGAAACGATCCTGCACAAAAACCAGGCGCCAAAGCGGAAGTTAAGGCATCCTGTCAGGATAAAAACAGAGCAAAGTATCGAAGAACCAGACCAAAGCTTCTGGGAAGAATGGAAGCATCAACATCCGACCGCTGACGGTTTTTCCGCTGACGGCAGCACGCCGGCGGCTGCAGAACCAGGAATCACGGCGCCCCACAGAGCACATCTCACCGGCCGCCCCACTTTCTGGCACTGCAGCCACAGGCTGCGCCGCTCAGCGAAAGCCGTCATTGCGGCTGCGATTGTATTGGTGATTGTAATCGGCGGCATTCATTTGTCGGATAATGGATTTCTGCGTGCATCACGGACACAGAATGTGGTGGAGTATGGCGGGCAGAGTACGTTGTTGACTAATATGTCAGAACAAGATTATGAGTTGATATTTAGAAAACCAGGATTTATTCCAAAAACATATAAACTCATATCGGATCATAAATATGATTACATGCGAACGTTAGAATATTCTGATGGAGTTAAGACCTTAAGAATTAGGTATACTTTTTATAGTATTGATACCGATGCGAGTATTGATAACGAACGCCACCCTCAAGAAGCAAAAAACATTAAATTAAGGCAAAAATACGATGCTATTTTTTCCGCTTCTGAATTACCAAATACATTTACAGTATTGTCTTGGCAAGACGGCATTGTCCAATATCAAATTTATAGCCATGAATCAGAAAAAATTTCGGTCAAAATCGCTGAAAGCATCACGCCTTAATAGATGCTCCTAATAAATATAATATATAACCTTTTTATGAAAGGGGGTATTTATATGTTAAGTAAGAAAAAATTTTCTCTCTTATTCAGTATAATCTTTATTCTTACTCTTACATTTGGGACATTAACTTATGCAGCAGCAAAACCTACATTAGACACCCCATCTGGCAAACCTACTCAAGTAAGATATGCCATTTTAGATGGAATTACCTATGGGCTAAGTTTTAGTAACGACAACAGAGCCCATTGTTATGCTAGTGGTGATGCAGGAGCTGCAACTAAATTTATAGTTAGTGGTACTTTACAAAAATACAATAGCAATGGACATCTTGACATAATTTGCAACTGGCCTGAACGAACTTATAATGGACAAAATTTTGATTTTTATGAATATGCTCTGTGCGTTACTCCCGGAGAATATCTTTTTACAATATATGTAGATGTTTATAAGGGTACCCAACATGAATCGTTAGTATTTTACAAAAATAACACAAAAAATAATTAATCATAATTTATTTTTATAATATCATTCAATATTATTTTCAGCCTCCCCTTCCGGCATCTACCTGCTCCCTCCTGCACCTCAGGACAGCAGCAATCAATCCGGTCGGGCAGTACCATTACGGTAAATTCATCCTGTCCTCAGGATGATTTACATATGACCTGCACTGTATCAAAATGTTATGTAACCCATAAATTTTGAAGAATCTTCAACAAATTCACGCAAGGCAGGTCAGGCAACAACTGAATAATGGCAATCAACAGGGAACAGCTTCCGGTTAGCTGACGGAACCCATTCCCTGCGCAGACGCCGTCCTTTGCATCTGCAGGGCAAACGGACGGCAAATACTGTTTTTTCTTCAAAAGCAATACCTCAAACAAAAACCGCGCCGGCGCTCTCGACAGTCGCCGGCGTGGTTTTTATGGTCGCCGTTATGAAAAAAACTGTAAGTCAGACATAAACATTACTGCCATTCATTTCCGCTTTCCAGCGAACCGTTCTCATTCCATGTCACGGAATCTTCCCCATTAGAGAAATCACATTTTTCAGAATTTCCGTTGCTCTGGAAAATACAGTTTTCCAATGTAAATTCCGTCGTAACAGGTTCAGAAGATCCGCTATTCGCGATATCAATCAATGTTCGGCCGGTATTTCCGCTGAACGCACAGTTTTCAAACCGGACGTTTCCGCCGCCCCTCCATTCTACACCACTGAGGCTGCAATCCCGGATCACGGTATTCCGAACCGTCATATCGCTGCCGTAGCCAGAGATCCCTACCAGTCCGCATCCAAAGATATCGCATCCCACCAGCCTGACATCCTCCGAGCTGTAAATAATAAACACGCCTGCGCTGCAAGCCACATCTTTTGGAACATCATGCCCCATCACCAGGCCGTATACCAGCAGATTGTCACACTCCGTAGCAACCAGAATCTCCTCCTCTGAGCTGTCTACAACCAGCCGGGTCTTTCCGGTTCCGATAATAGATAAATTTTCATAGCCATGAAGTGAAAAATAGTCCATATTATAAGTACCGTCATTCAGATGAATTTCCGTATTTGACAGATTTCCTCCGCTAAACAGCGCACTCAATTCTGCGGCGTCATTCGCCTCCACTACGGTCCGTTCTATCCCGTCCTGAGGAATTTCCGGCAGTTCAAGCCCCTCTTCCGGATCAAAATACACTTCCTCCTCACCGCCGTCTCCTTCTTCCGACCCGGGAGTCTGCGCTCCGCTGGCTTCCGCATCTGCCAGCACCGTTTCCAGCAGCTCATCCGACTCTCCCCATATAAAATCAGGGATATCTTCCGCCGTCAGCATATCGATCTGAAACACATCGGCTCCGTTTGGCAGCGTCGCCATCATTCCTGCCTGGATAAACACACTGTCCGCTTCGGCTGCCTGCACCGCCCGGCACTCCACTTCGCCTTCCAGCAGTCCGACCCGCGCAAAATCAGGGCCGATCTCAACCCAGCCGCAGGTTCCCCGTATCCCCACTACCATCGTGGAAGTACGGATCTCCATCGTCTCATCTTCTTCCAGCGGCTCCGTCACATTGAAAAACAGGCCGCCGGACTGAAGAAGAATCTCCAGATCCCTGCCGTCCTTGCTGATCTCCACCTCGCTGTCTTCATCCATCTTGGCCAGCTTCACCTGATCCAAATCAATCCATGCGAAACTGCCGCTCTGCGTTCCCACCTGATAGCCGCTGTACAGACTCAGATTTTCCTGCAAAGAAACGTCCTTCCCCTGTTCATTCAGCACACCCACGGTTCCCGCCGTACGGGACAGGTGCATCGTGGTGGCTTTCGCAGTCCCCCCGCCGCAGGCCGTACAAAGCAGCGCAGCCGCCAACAAAAGTGCCGAAAACCGCATCTGATTTTTTGTTTTCATTTGTTTTCTCCTCCAATTTAGTTCCGCAACTCCCCTTCCAAGCCCCATGACCTGGGAGAATTTTCAGCCACTAAAGCGTCTGTAAATCCTCCCGGGGCTTGTCCGGTCCGTTGCTGTTTTCATAGACTATTTGACACTTCTCCATCTATTGATGTATTTTCGGAATCTTCCGGCATCCTCTCCTGCGGGACGATCAAAGCGCACAATCAGGAAGCTGTCAGGTAATCCCCCGCATACTGACCGGACATCCCGCCGTCCGCTTGACTCACTGCCCGCTAAAACAGGCTGCCTGTATTGCAGTGTACACTAAAAAATGGCAATATACAAGAGGCCTGCCCCATAAAAGTAAAAATTATGAAATAAAAAAGTAAGAATTGAGAAATCTTGTCACAAAAATTTAAAATCCCTTCCCATCATTTTCATTGTTTCTCCACATGTCCTGTGATAAACTGTATTCTGTGAGATAAAACGTTTACATGACAGATATACGCTCAGAATTTCGCCGTGCCGGATTTGCGGGATTCTAAAAGTACATGCCATGGTAAAAGGAAGGAGAAAAATGATGAATTGTCAAAAACATATTCCGAAAGGATTCCCGGCAAAAACAATCGGGGTGCTGCTGCTTCTCTTGACATTATGCCTGACAGGCTGCGGCGGCAAAGAGGACAAAAACAACGAAGCGACGGGACAGGCCGCCGAAATACCTGCCGATACGGAAACGCCGGCTAAAACAGAAACTGAAACAGGAACCCTGGCTTCCCCGGCGGAAACGGCAGAAGCCGGTACGGCCGACACCGCCGATTCTGAAAAAACCCCGGCCACTCTTGATGCCGCCGCCAACATCCCGGGAACCGGCGATGATGCGGCCCAGACAGAAGCGCCGAAGAAAGAGCCCCCCGAAGGCTGGGAGCTGACCCTGCCCAAAGAGGACTGGGGCCTTTTCTTCGAACATCCCGGCAGCTTTGAACAGCCCTCCGGAAATGCGTCGCCGGAAGATCTGGCCTGGTACGACGCCTATTATATGGGGAATGCCGAGGACAAGGTGCTCTACCTCACATTTGACTGCGGCTATGAGAACGGAAACACGGAGCCGATCCTGGCCGCGCTGAAAAAGCATAATGTCAAGGCCACTTTTTTCGTAACAGGCGCTTTTCTGGAATCGGCGCCGGATATGGCAAAGCGGATCGCCGAGGAAGGCCACACGGTAGGCAACCACACCTACAACCACCCGGATATGGCTGCCATCGCCGATCTGGAATCCTTCCAAAAGGAACTGGATGACGTGTCTGATCTGTTCTTTGAGATTACCGGCACGGAACTTTCCCCCTACTACCGTCCCCCCCAGGGAAAATGCAATGTGGATAACCTGAAAATGGCCCAGGAGCTGGGCTACGCCACCGTATTCTGGAGTCTGGCCCATGTAGACTGGGATCAGGAGAACCAGCCCAGCCATGAGGAAGCTTTTGAAACCATTACCCAGCGGACCCACCCCGGCGCAGTCGTCCTGCTCCACGCCATTTCCCAGACCAACGGGGAGATTCTGGACGAGATGCTGACAAGATGGGAGGAAATGGGATATACTTTCGGGACGCTGAAAGATCTGACAGGGAAATAATCTATCTCCCCCGTCACTCCCACCGGAACCGCACCCGGAATCTGATATCCTTTTCGGCGCTGACATGCCAGGCTTCCTCCACGTCGGAAAGCCAGCTGTCGATGCCGCCCACGCCCCGCATGGCGCCGCAGACCGTGATTACGGTGCGCACCGGTTCCGGAAGTTCTTCTCTGTGAGCCGCCTGGTCTAACTGGGCAGGCGTATAGGGGACCGCAGAAAAGGCAAAGGGCGTTTCACACATTTCCAGCCAGAGATGCCTGCTTTTTTTCCGGAACTGCACCTGCACCGTATCCATATGGCAGCCGTATTCCTGGGGAACCAGGCCGGCCGGGGCTTGGGGCTTTTCCTTATGCCAGCCGAATATGCCGCCCTTTTTCCGGTCCGGGTAAGTCTCGCCGGACAGGCCCTGCCACCGGGTTGTCTCGACAGGCTCAGGCGTGGAAAAGCGCAGGCCGAACAGAGGGAGCTGAGGACGTCCGCCGCAGCCGTGATAATGGACATCCGCCGTCATACTGCCCTCGGCCCAAACCGTATAGGTCACTGTCGTCCGCAGATCAGGCACGGCGGGAGAGGTGTAGGTATAGCGGATGCTGACCGTATTTTCACATTCTTTTAAAATCTCCGTATCCTCACATTTCTGCCAGACATCTGCGGCGGCCCACACCGAACTGTTTACGGCAAAACCGCAGCCCAGATCATTTTCCGTGGCGGCACGCCAGTAAGCGGGACGGGGCGCACGCCAGAGCCATTCCTGACTGACAGCAGGGCAGTCTTTTCCTGTGTCCGCTCCAAACACTTTCAGAGATACCGGGCCGCCTTCCGGATAGGAAAACAAAATTTCAAAATTTCTCCCCCGGACACCCAGCGCGCCGTCGCCGTGAACCACTCGCAGCAAGGGCTTTTCATTTGCGTCTTCCTGCCCGGCTTTCCGCGCTGACACATCCGCAGTCTCTTCCCCGCTGTTTTTTGCCGTTCCGTCCGGCAGTATTTCCGGACGCCATTTCCCGATCTGCCTGATAGCTGTTTCCAGTCCCGCCCGGTTTGCGTTATCCTGCGCGTTCCGCTCTGTTTCATCGGCATACCAGTAACGCACCTCCTGCATAGCCGGTTTTTCCGTGCCGTCCGCAAAGACGATGCCATTTCCGCTGAACGCATAATCCGTCTGCCGCTCGCCGAAGTCGCCGCCATAGCCCAAAGCCATCCGCCCCGCCGGGTCCTTATGCCACAGCGCCTGATCCATATAGTCCCAGATAAAGCCCCCCTGATACTGAGGGAATTCCTCGCCCAGACGGATATAGCTTTCCATCCCGCCCAGGGAATTTCCCATGTCGTGCATATACTCGCAGAGAAGAAAGGGTTTTTCGGCTCCGCCTTCCAGATATTCCCTGATCTCCCAGGGCGGCGCATACATCCTGCTTTCCACATCGGAGATCCGGTCGTATGCCCGGTTATGGTACACCCCTTCATAGTGGACCAGACGGCTGTCATCCTGCCGGCGGAAATACTCCGCCGCAGCCAGAATAACTTCCCCTGCATAGGACTCATTCCCGCAGGACCAGAACAGGATGGACACATGGTTTTTGTCCCGCTCAAACATGGACCGGGCACGGTCCAGTACACAGGCTTTCCACTCCTCATGACTGCCCGGCACATTCCAGGAAGGCTCCACAACGCCCAGCTTCTGCCAGGAACCGTGACTTTCCAGATTTGTCTCGTCCATCATATAAATGCCGTTCTCATCGCACATCTGATACCACAGCGTCTGATTGGGATAATGGCAGGTGCGGACCCCATTGATATGGTTCCGGTGAAACGTCTCCATCGCCGCCTCCATATCCTCCCGGCCAATGACTCTGCCGTGATAAGGATTCCACTCATGACGGTTCACCCCCTTAATCATCAGCCGTTCTCCGTTCAGCAGCATCAGGCCGTTTTTCAACTCGAAGCGGCGGAAACCGATCTGATAAGGTATGACCTCCATCGTCTGCCCGTCGGCCGTCATAACAGTCAGCGTCACCTGATACAGCTCCGGCGTTTCATGATTCCAGGGGAGAACAGCGGGAAATTCCAGTTCCTGTGCCCGGACAGTAATGCATTCCTGATTCTGGTATTCCCCGTTCTCCCGTTCCAGTTTCAACAGGCCGTCAAATAATACGCCCTGCGTCCTGTGCGCAGCCCTGCACCGCACCTGCGCCCCTTCCGTCTGCCCGCTCAGCCGCAGCCGGATTTTCAGCTTTCCGCCGGCATTGTCCTCTGACAGCTCAGGCCGCAGCCAGAGATCCTCCAGGTGCAGTCCGGGCTTTCCATACAAAAACACGGACCGGAAAATCCCGCTGAACCGGAAAAAGTCCTGGTCTTCAATCCAGGCCGCGCTGCTTCGCTTATATACTTCCACACAAAGCCTGTTTCCCTGTTCTCTGATATAAGGAGTCAGGTCAAAATCCGACGGTGTAAAACTGTCCTCCCCATAACCGATAAAATGACCGTTCAGCCACAGATAAAACGCCTGCTCCACGCCCTGAAAGCTGATACAGACCCGCTTTCCTTTAAGCCCTGGTTCCAGGTCAAATTCCCGGACATAGCTGCCCACCGGGTTGTCCTCCCAGTCAATTTTCGGCGGCCGCAGTTCCGCGTGGCCGTCCCAGGGATACAGCGTGTTAATATACTGAATCTGTCCATAGCCCTGCAGCTCCATATGACCGGGAACCTGTATGAATCCGAAACCGGAATCGTCGTAATCCTCCTGCCAGAAATCCGCCGGGCGCGCAGAGGGCGCTTTGCTCCACTGAAAACGCCAGCTTCCATCCAGAGACTGGCGCAGAGAAGTCTCGCCCTGCTCCAGTTCTTCCGGGGAAGCAAAACACACATGATCCGAATGGGCGTCCAGCCGGTTCACCTGAAAAACCTGCGGATCCTCCAGCCAGCCAAGTTTCTGTTCTGTCTTTTCCTGCATTTTATCAAACCTCCGTTGCTCTGTCGCTGCCGTATGAAAATGACCTGCCGGAAACCAGCAGGCCATTATTGCAGACACACTTTCATATAACTTTAAATTATCATACGAAATACCATTTGTCAAACACAAAACACTATGTAACGAATCCCCTTTAAACCAATCCGTACCGACTTTTTCTCCGCATTCGGCCGCATACGCTTACCTCCCGGCCAAAAGCGTCCGTCCCGGCCGGTTCAATCAGTCCTTTGCCAGCGGATATTCGTTGCACAGCAGCCGGTAAGCCGGTTCATCTTCCTCAATCGTCGGGAACCGTCCCAGCGGCTTATAAAAGCGGTTGTCCGAATTATCGTCGTTGCACATGGACACCTCGCCGATCAGCACGGGGCCGGATGTGGGATCAACGGTAAACTCATGGTAATAATAAGGATACAAAGACAAAGATTCGCCCGGTTTCAGGACGATTTTACTGCCTGCCGGCACCATATAGCGGCGTCCGTCCTGGCAGATCTCCACGTCCGTGTCCGCCAGTTCCTCGTCCTTGGTGGCATTCCACAACCGGAAAATAATATTTCCGCCGCCCCGGTTGATGATATCCTCCATCTTGTTCCAGTGGAAATGATTGGGCGAAACCTGTCCCGGCCGGAGCATCATAATCTTTTCGGCATAGGTCTTTGTGTACTTGTCATTATGTACGTTGCCGTTGCGGATAGTGATCAGCGCCAGGCCAAGGGTATCATAGTGTCCCTCACCGTAATCGGTAACGTCCCAGCCAAGGGCATTGTCCCGGATCTCGTCATACTCATGACCTTTTTCGGCCCATTCTTCCGGCGTAAAGCTGAGATACGGAGGCAGCGCAAAACGGTATTCCGCCAGCATTGCCTCAAACTCTTTAATAACGGCATTAATTTCAGAACGTTTCATCAGAATCTCCTTTCTCATGTCCGTATCAACTTTATAGCATATCAATAAAACCATTTTAAATGTAACTACTTTTGCGCCAGTATATCTGCCACCTCTTTTCTGGCGGCTTCCAACGCCTCTTTTCCGTCCAGAACAGAGAATTTCAGCACATTGGTTTCCGTCTCAAAAGAGGGCAGATAGTGCAGTGTCCCTTCCTTTTCATGAAACGGCCTGCCGTAAACACTGGAATTCGCAGGCTCCAGTCCCAGCACGTAATCTCCCGACGCCGTGGATTTCCACTCCATAAAGTATGGCAGGTTTTTACAGGAAAATGCAAGCTTAAGCCCCAGAGACAGCTTCTCGTTCAGCACACAGACCACAGTCCGGTCTTCCTTTGTCCGGGCAAGATCATGGATAAACACGTATTCCGGTTCATTATCTTTCGGGGCGTCCATTCTGTTCCACCCGGATTCCCGTCCCTCGGAAGCTTTGTCTCTCGCTTTTACAAAGCGGGTGGGCGCCAGCACCTCCGTCCCCTCATCCAGCAGGGGATAACCAATATTAATATGGTAGAGCAGCATCAGCGGCTCAGGACGGTAGGACTGATTCTCAATCCGGTCCGTCACCGTAACGGACATTTCCCCATACCGGGTTTCGATGCTGCGGCGCAGAATCATATTCTCTCCGAACAATTCCCCTTCCCGCATCTCGCCGCCTACCCTGAGCACATAAGAATCACCATCCCATACGCCGTCAGCCTGCAGATGTTCCGCCGGCGTGGTGCGGATTCTGCCGTGCATGGGATAGTCCTTTTCATTCAAACGGCAGGGCGCACAGATATTTTCCAGCCCTGCGGTAAAAAACAGCCCGCCCATAATGCTGCGCTGGGCTTCCTGACCGTTTGTGTCATAATGGTTCCGGCCCTGCAGCCCAGGCTTGGACAAAAAATGAAACCCTACCCCTTTATAAGTAAATTCCTCTACATCCAGACATTTGTCCGCAAGAACCTTAAAGTACAGCGGGCCGTTTTTCACCTCATAAGCCTTCAAACCCGAAGCGCGCCCTTCGCCATATGCAACAGGACGGACGTATGCCAGCTGCTGCATACTGCCGACCCGCCTGAGCAATTCCTCTTTTTTCATCGTTTCCTCTCTATCCTTACTCCAGATTCGCGTGATACTGCCACAGCCCCTTCATATCCAGATGCTGCCGTTCGATAATCATCTTCGCCAGAATATCCCCTGTCAGCAGCAGAGACTGTTCAAACAGAGAGGTCATAGGCTGGCAGGAATCGATCTCATCCTCCAGATAAAACTTGGTACGGACGGGGATGCGCACCATAAAGTCACAGATTTCCTTCATCTCGCTGTTGGGATTGGAACCGATATGTACGATCTTACAGTCCGCCGTGCTTCGGGCTTTTTTCGCGATGCCTAAAGGAAACAGAGACGCACCCGAACCGGACCCCACGATCAGAAGGTCTTTTTTTGTGATGGCCGGCTCCGTAATCTCTCCCACATAATGCGTCTTTATACCCAGATGGGCCAGCCGCTTGCACACCGACTGGAGGCTTAACAGAACCCTGCCCACCCCCACAAAAAATACCTGCTCCGCTTTCAATACCTCATCTGCCAGCCGTTCTAACGACGCCGGATCAATACTGGCCAGCGTCCGGCCCAGCTCGTCTAAAACGGCGGCACAGTCCGCCTGATACTGTTTTGCAAATTCATCGCTCATCCTGATATACCTCCTAACCCAAACAATCCGGAACTTAACTTTTATCATTTTCCGATCATTCTGCCGTTAAATTCCTAACACATCGCCGCGCAGCCGGTTCAGTTCCTGCAGGCTCTCCCCCAAACACTCCCGCCGCAGGCAGGTGCTTCCCACCACAAAGTAATCCGCCGTATCCTTTCCGTAGGTACGAATATTATCCGGGGAAATCCTGCCGTCCAGTTCAATCTTCGTATCCAGACCTCTTTCGTCGATCATCTGCCGCAGCCGTCGGATCTTCCTGTCCGCATAAACGACCTGTTTCTCTCCTTTTACAAAAGCATAGCCCGGGTTAATCAGCATCAAAAGCACCGTATCGCACTTTTCCAGCACATACTCCAGTACCGACAGCGGTGTGGCAGGCCGCAGCGCCACTCCCGCCCTTACATTTTTCGCGTGAATGCGGTTCAGCATCCCGTCGATATGGGGCTCCGTCTCGGCATGGAATATGATCTGCTGCACGCCGATATCCAAAAGCTCGTCGATAAAATAATCCTGCTCTGTCACCATCACATGGCAGTCAAAGGGAATTTGGGTCTTATCCCGGAGCTGACGCACCGTATCCAGCCCCAGCGGCATACTGGGGCTGAAATGCCCGTCCAGAATATCCACATGAAGCATTCCGATTTGATTCTGCTCCAGCACCTTTACGTCCCGTTCCAGATTGCACAGATCCAGACAGATCAGCGAGGGTGTAAACACACAGGGGCTGTTCCAAATATTATCCATATATACATAATGCCTTTCTATCAGTTTGATGCCAGATGCGCCTCGATCTGCTGTCTGGTCGGCAAAGAGGGAATCGCCCCCATTCCCTGAACACAGATTCCGCCGGCCGCATTGCCATAAGCCAGAGCCGCTGTCAGAAGCTCCTCCGTAAGCTGTCCGGCCTCCGTTATGTCCTGAATCCGCAGATAGGACAGGAACCCTCCCCAGAACGCATCTCCGGCGCCTGTGGCATCTACGCAGTTTCCTTTGACGGCAGCGGCAAACAATACTTTGTCGTTAAAGTAACACTTTGCGCCGTCGCCTCCCATGGTTTCCACCACGGCGGTCAGCCCATAACGCTTCATCATCTCAGGAATATTCGCTTCACCGCCAAGCATACCGGCTTCCGCATCGGAAATCTTTACCAGATCCACGTACGGCAGAACCTCCGTCACCCTGGCCGCGCAGGCGTCCTGATCACCTTTCCACATCACATCCCGGTAATTTACGTCAAAGCTGACCAGCTTTCCCATCTCGCGCCCCAGGCGCAGCGCCCGAACGGTAGCTTCCGCCGCCGGAGATGCGGACAGGGAACAGGAGCCGGCATGGATAATCACACTCTCTCTGATATCGTCTTCCCGCACATCATCTTCCCGGATAAACATATCCGCGCCGGGCTTTCTGGCAAAGGTAAACGAACGATCCCCATCCGGAGAAAGTGTAACAAAAGCCATGGTGGTAACCGCTTCCTGACACAGCCGGGAAATGATTCGGCGCACCCCATGTTTTTCCAGCGTCTCCTTTAAAAACCGTCCGAAATCGTCATCTCCCAGAGAACAGCACACCCCTGTCTCCAGACCGTTTTTTGCCATGGCAATCGCCACATTCGCAGGTGCTCCGCCGGGATTTCTGATATAACTGGCCGGCTCCTTACCCGGCGTAAAGTCAATTACCATCTCACCAATACTATACAAATCCATTATACAACCCCCCTTCGTTTACTGTCATATACATTTCTGACACGGTTCCTGCCCTATGGGCATTCTGTCCGTGTCATTCTGATAAGCCATTGTTTATAAACCCATTACTTACCGGACTCTTCCGGTTTCGATGCCTCGGCCAGAGAAAGCCTCACATCATTTTTCTTCATAAACAGCAGCCCAAAAGAACCGGCGCCGCAGTTGCTGGCAATGGCGGAAGACGCTTTCTGCAGATAAACCCGCTCAAAAGGGCAGTACTGTTTTACCAGTTCCTGAATATACTGCAGGCGTTTCGCGTCCATTCCCGCATATGTGATAAACAGAATGCGCCGGTCGATATTTCTTGCGTTAGCCAGTGTCTTTCGAATATATCGCTTTGCAACATGGGCAAAATTCCCCATCTCCACGCTGCAGACAGTCATCTTGCTGTTTCGAAGCCTGATAACCGGATGCAGCAGAAGCGCATCGCAGAGGGCCTGCACCTTTTTTGAAATATGTCCGGCCTGACACATCATATGGGTACTGTCGATGATAAAAGCAGAGGAAATATAATAACGCAGGACTTTCACCGCCCTCACAATATCTGTCTTTGTCATATGGTTTTCCGCCATGGAAGCGGCGTAGAGCACTGCCAGCCCCATACTGCTGGAAAGATGGCCGCAGTCAATCACCGTAACATTTTCAAAGGACTTTGCGGCTTCCAGCGCGTTATAATATCCCTGGCTGACATGTTTTGCCATGGTTATATGGATGATATTCTGCGCTTCGGTCAGTTTCTGTGCAAAAAATCGTTCATAGTCTTCCACATCCGGCGGCTCAGAACAGCCGTTCTTTCCTTCCGCCATATGGGACAGCAGTTCATCCGCTTTCAGCTCCTGCTCATCCAGGAACCGCCCCTCGTCCGTGCAGACATAGTAAGGACATACGGAAATGCCAAACTCTTTTCTCAAAGACTCCGGCAGGTCGCAGACACTATCTGTCGTAACCATAAGAGAACGCCTCTGAGACTGTTCGAAAATCAGGACATCCTTTCCGATCTCTGACTGAATGGCTTCTTCGCTCAGCTTTACCAGCTTCTTCGGCAGAATGCTCAAAACGCTTGCTTCCAGCAAAGCGCCGCTGACCGGTTTGGCCAGATAGCCGCTGAATCCCTCTTTCCGGTAGAGAAGCTGGTTATCGCTTCCCGCATTGGCCGTCAGCGCGATCACAGGCACATTCTGGCACAGACCGCCCGGCTGCGTGCGCAGGGCGTGAAGACACTGAATTCCGTCCATCTCCGGCATCAGATGATCCATCAGAATCGCATCATAATGCTGCCTCTGTGTCATCCGCAGGCACTCGGCGCCGCTGGATGCCGTGTCAAGCTGAATCCTTGTCTGCAGAAGCAGTTTCCGCACCACCATCAGATTCATCTCATTGTCATCCACCACCAGAATATGCGCATCCGGCGCCTCAAAGCTTTGACGGTACTGAACGCCCTCGCCGTTCCTTACACGGGAGGCCAGTGTAAATGTCCCCAGCTCTTTTGAATCCACAATATCCTGTTCCAGCACAACAAGGAATGTGGAGCCTTTGGTATACACACTGTTGACACTGATCTCCCCTCCCATCAGCTCCACAAGCTGATGAACGATGCTGAGTCCCAGACCGGTTCCCTCAATATGCCGGTTTTTTTCTTCATTTACCCGCTTAAAGGCATTAAAGATATAAGGGATATTTTCTTTTTTTACACCCTGTCCGGTATCTTCCACCGAATACCAGACCCGCACTCTGTTCAGCGTCAGCCTTTCGCACCGGATGGAAAGGGTAACGGAGCCTTCGCTTGTATATTTTACGGCATTGTTCAGCAGATTAATCAGAATCTGCTTGATCCGCACCTCATCGCCGCAGAGCATGCTGGGGATCGAAGGATCCACATGAAGACGGAATTCCAGACCTTTTTCCCTGGCCTTAATCCAGACCATATTGACAAGCTCCGATAAAAGGGCGCCTGTCTCATAAGAGGCGTTTATGATCTCCATCTTTCCGGACTTGATTTTAGACAGATCCAGAATATCGTTAATCAGCGTCAGCAGAATTTTACTGGCGCTCTGAATACTCCTTGCATTTTCAGCCACATCTTCGGGAATGTCTCCCCGCAGAATAATTTCATTTAATCCGATAATCGTATTGATGGGCGTGCGGATTTCGTGACTCATGCTGCTGAAAAAATTATTTTCCGCCTTATTCAGCTCCTCAATTTCCTTTTTCTGCTCTTTGGCAAGCTCATTTTCTTCTTCATACAGCCTGGTCAGAAGAGAGAGCAGGATACTGATTAATATGCTCACAAGTACAACGGAAAATGCGGAGTCAAAGAAGGAGTTTCTCGTTGTATTCCTTGCCACAAATTCCGGAAAATAGTAAGCGGTATAATAGCAGATCAGCGTTTCCGCCAGTCCCAGGAGGAAGAAAAACGCCTTCCGCCTTCCTTCCAGCGTAATGCTGATATAGACAAAACAGAGTACAAACCACTCCGGCATTCCGCTGTAAAATCCGCCGGCCGTAAAAAAGCTGACCGGAAAAACCAGAAGAAGCAGAAACGCAATGGCCGTAGCCCCCGCATTAACACAGTTCTTTCGAATACTGAATTTCACAACCAGCGACATACAGACAAGGCTGGCCGCGAGAATCAGCAGATTTATAAAGCTCTTTCCCATAGGCAGTATGATTGCCAAAGCAATCATGCAGATGCCTGTAACCACGCGAAACATACGTTCTTTCAGGCTGAGTCTATGATCAAAGATGATTGCAAACCACTTTTTCAACACCTGGTCTCCCTCCCGTTTTTTATTTACAATCCGGCAATGGTCTCACAGACTTCATCGTACAGACGCAGCAGTATGGGATGCCCGTGCCGGATGTATTCTATATTATGATCCTTTCCGGCCTGCTCCAGCAGCTTTGCCTCGTCCGCCAGCCGTTCCGCTCCGATGGTCATAGACGTGCTTTTCAAGGCATGCACCTTCACTGTGTAGTCCTTCCAGTTTGCGGTTTCATACAAAGACTCAATTTCGGCTTTCTTTTCCACGGCCTGAGAACAGAACATTTTCAGCATTTCCAGATAAAAACTGTCTTCCCCACAGCAGTAGTCCAGACCAAGCTGTATGTTGATACCGATCCGGACAAGAGGTTCATAAGAGTAAGCGGATCCCGTTTCCGAAACAGCATCTTCCGCAATCATATCCTCCGGCACATCCGCCGGCAGGTTATCTTCCGGCACGGCAGGTTCCGAAACCCTTTCCTCTGCCGCAGCTTTCTCCGGTACCCGTTCCGCCGGCGAATCCAAATCTTCCTTTTTCTTTTCCTCGGCATTCGCAGGCGAATTATTTTTCCTCCGCTTCCTCTTTCGTTTCGGCGCGGCAGGAGCATCGGCCTCCGTCTCCCGTTTTTCCGCTTCCTCCGGTTTTTTCATGGTTTCCGGACTACCGACGCTGTCCCGAAGGTCCGCGGCGTCTATGCTTTCCATATCTTCTCCGTCAATCTCCGGCGTCTCTGCATACTGAACGTTCTGTTCCGGCAGGATCTTGCGCAGCACACGTTCCAGCACGGCCCGCTCAATGGGCTTCGGTATAAATTCCGTAAAGCCTTCGCTGCGGAACATTTCTCTTGCGCCGCTGATGGTATTGGCCGTCAGCGCGACTACCGGCAGATCCTGGTACATTCCGTTGTTGATCTCACGGATCTGTTTCAGCGTTTCCACGCCGTCGAAGCCCGGCATCATATGGTCAAGGAAAACAATATCATAAGGCGTTTCGGAACACCGCTCCACCGCTTCTTTTCCGCTCAGGCAGGTATCCACCTGTATCCCGTAGCTGCCAAGAACGCCTTTGGCCACCACAAGATTCATTTCCTCATCATCAACAGCCAGTACCCTGACCCCTTCACAGGAGAATGGCTTGCGGCCTGCGGCCTGGGCCTCTTTAAACCCGTTCGCGTCCATCTCCCCATTCAGCAGATTCACAACGGAAAGGGCAAAGAAAGGCTTTCTGATCACCAGAAGCCGGCTGTCTCTGTTCTGCATAAAATCCCGCTCCGCAATCACAACCACCGGAAGTGTAGCGGCCAAATCCTCATAATAAGAGCGGTTTTCTTCGTATTCGGCCTGGGCGATAAACACATGGGTCAGCGGATGGCTGTTTTGCAGCTTCTGCAGTCCCTGGAAATTATGGGCCTGATAGCCCCTGATTCCAAGTCCCTCCATCATATGAAGAATCATATTGTCATAATAGCGCCGCACCTCGTCGCTGTTGTATTTTTCCGGACGGAAATAACATGCGATACAGAGCCGCTCCGGATCGGCCAGCACCATGGCCGGACTGTCATCCTCCACTCCCTGGGGAATGGTAATCTGGGCATGCAGGCCCTGCTGCTCCTTGCTGTCAAAGTGCAGGAATCCTCCCATGGCATGAAGCAGCCCTCTGGCAATGGGCAGCCCCAGTCCCAGTCCGCCCGATAAACGGTTGCTGCCGGAATCCGCCTGATAAAAATCATCGCACATCTGCGTGATCTGCATGTCTGTCATGCCGATCCCGGTATCACTGATATCAATAATCAGATTCACCCCATAGCTTTCCCGACGGAATTTGATGCAGACGTCTATGCCGCCTTCATTCGTAAATTTGATGGAATTATCCAGCAGAATTTTAATCACATGGGCGATTTTTTCCACGTCTCCGATCAGAACCGCAGGCGTCAGCGGATCCAGGTCAAACACGATTTCAAGCTGATGCTTGCCCCCCTGCATGGCAGTCATCGTGATAATATCATTCAGCAGAGAAGTAATCATATAGGGCTCTTTGGCAGGCGTCAGCGTTCCCTCCACGATCTCCGTGTAGTCAATCATGTTATTGATCTGATTAGACAGACGCTTTCCGGCCAGCTTAATGGACTCCATGTCGTTGCGTATCTCGGCGGAAATGTCTTTTTCCAGGAGGACCTCACTGATTCCGATCACCATATTAATCGGCGTTCTGAGTTCGTGAGATACATTGGACAGAAATTCCGCATTCTGTTTTCCCGATTCTTCCAGCAGTGCAAGGGTAGCATCATGTTCTTTCTTTGTCTCCCGTCTTCTGTTGATTCGATAAATCGCAATCGCCATCGAACCAATTACCACAGTAATGCCAAACCCCAGACGCACCATCTCCTGAGGTCCCATGGCGCGGGTAATAGTATGCAGAAGAAGAAACTGATACAGCAGAACCAGCACATATAAGGCGGCTGTCATATACAACAGCCGCTTTTTGTTAAACATGGAAAAAACCAAAACTAACATACAGGCTACGGCAGGTATGTCAAAAAGAGTCACTTTATGTACTCCAAAGAAAAAAAATCCGACCATCAGCAATCCTGCACACAAATTTTCATAGAAAGTTTCGGAGCCGATCCTTCCGATATGCAGACACCAGACAAGCGTATTGCCGATCAGAATCACCGGAACCATCCACGGTTCCCAGGACATGGCTATTGTAATCAAAATCAGCATCACACCAAACATGGTGACAATGCTGGCCAGAAGCAGATGGATACTGGTTTTCCCTTTCTCTCTCATTCTTCCTCCAACCCCATAGTAACCCGTTTCAGCAGTTCGGCAGGGAAAAACGGTTTTTTCAGATAATTCACCGCACCCAGACTAATGGCAGTACGCACATCATCCTCATATCCGGAAGCTGTTAAAAAAATAACAGGGATTTCAATAAAAGACTCTTTCATACGTTTAAAAGTTTCCAGCCCGTCCATAACCGGCATCGCTATGTCAAGAAGGACCAAATCGACTTTTTCGCTCTTAAGCTTTCTGAGCGCTTCATTCCCAGATTCCGCCAGAAGCACATTGTAATGCTTCTCCAGGATCATCTGGGTTCTTTTCAAGTTCATTTCGTCATCATCCACTACCAAAATACGTTTGCGCATACGGCTACCTCCTAAGTTTGCTCCTGGGATTTTCTTGTACCCCCATACTGTATATTCTAAAGCAGAAATGCAATAAAATCAAGTCTAAGGACGTCCTAATTCTTCCGCTGTTTTTTGTGGAAATCACGGAAAAACATTCCCGTCCGCCGTTTTCACACTTTTTTCCCGGTAAAGATATCTCCACGGCGCATCTCCTGACAGAGACCCGAAATGATCTCTGGTAATTTCTTCCATGCTTCCGTCGCTACCGATTCTTACCAGACGTTCCGCCAGAGAAATCGCATCCGCCAGATTCAAGGCCAGAATCACCACGGCAATCTTTTTGTTCAGCATCATTTCCAGAAGCTTCCACACCAACATCCGGTGAGACATGTCCGCGCCTTTAAAGGGCTGGATACAAAATACAATCCTGGGCTTCTGTAAAAGCACCCGCATATAGACCAACTGATATTTCTGCTTTTCGTCCAGTTCCTCCAACTGCATGTCAAACACATCTTCTCCCAGAAGCTTTCCGTATTCCTTCCGGATGCTTTTCTGGATGCGAAAGCTGTTCCAGACGCCGGGCATCCGCCAGGACAGGCCCATACAGAGATTGTCCATATAGCTCATCCGGGGAAACAGCATCGTCCTGGTCGGCTGTTCCAGAATCACGGCCGCGTTTCGGTTCCCGCTGATCTCAACGGGATTTCCTTCCATCCGGAAGCAGCCAGTCTCCGCCCGGAGAGCGCCCGTCAGCAGGCCGGTCAGGTCTTTGTAAACCTCATTGTCCATATTCTGGATAACCACACACTCTCCTGCATAAAAATTCAGGTTCAGCCGGTTCAGAGAACCGCAGGTCAGCCCATCCACAGTCAGGACAGGCGCACCTTTTTCGGACTCCGCCCCACAGCTTTCCAGATGAGCCCGCACCATGCTGTCATATTCTTCCACATAGCCTCTCAGGCATTCCTCATCCATCTCGGCGCCCCGCAGTACCTTCTGGATACGCCCATGGGAAAACATGGCCACCCGGCCGCATAGCTGAACCAATTCTTCAAAATGAGGGCTGACATAAAGAAAAGAAAACCCCCGCTTCGCATAATGCCTCATAATATGGTGCAGCTTGCACAGCTCCCTGCTGCTGATCAGCGTACTGATCTCATTCAGCACAATCAGCCGGTATCCCAATATCACTGCCTTCAAAAGCTCCACCACCACCCGCTCAAACACGGAAAGCTTCTCCACCCGGCAATCCGCCGCAAGGTCGATGCCGATGTCCCGTAAAAACGGTTCCAACTGACTTTGCAGTATACCGGGGCGGATCATCCGCTGGCGGAACCCCTGGCGCAGCACAAAAATATTATCCGTTACCGTCATCTGCTCCACCAGGCAGCTTTGGGCCTGGATAATGCTGATCCGGTTCGCCTCTCTGCCGGATTCCTTCCAGGAATTCACCAGACCGCCGCCGTAATAAACATAGCCGTCCCGGATCGGCAGATTTGTCTGCAGTAAATTCAAAAAGGCCGTCATCCCATGGGCATTTACCGGGAGCAGCCCCATAATCTCGCCTTTATAAACCTGCAGATTAAAATCTTCAAGCCTGACCATCCCCCGCTCAATGCGGGTTACGCGTTCCATACGGAATATTTCTTCTCTCATGACAATATCCCTCTGTTCGGCAGTTGGCGCTCGCTGGCCACCACCGGAACGGAAATCTCCACATCTGTTCCTTTCTGAGGCACAGAGTAGACATGAAGCCCGTATTCTTCCCCGAAAATCAGATGAATGCGGTTGTTTACGTTAACCAGAGCGATACCGCCCTGACGCCCGTCTTCCTGATAGGAGGCAGTCTGGGCCTCCCCTGCCAGTTTCCGGTTCAGACGGGCAAGGGTGTGTTCGTCCATTCCCACGCCGTCGTCCGACAGCCGTATGATCAGCCGGCTGTCCGTCCGCTCAAACTGTAACTTAAGATTCCCGGTTCCCACTTTCAGCTCCGTTCCGTGAATAATGCTGTTTTCCATAATCGGCTGCAAAGTCAGCTTCGGAATCCGGCAGTTCATAATATCCTCCCGGTCCTCCTCGTCACACTCCACATGCAGTCTGAGCCTGTCGCCAAACCGATATTTCTGAATCCGAAAGTAAGTCTCACAGTTGTCCAGTTCTTCCTCCACCGACACCAGATTTTCCACCTTCGTGATGGTATAGCGGAAAAATTTTGCCAGCGCCTCCGTCATATCCGCCACGCTGTTAAGACCCGCCAGCAGCGCCTCCCCCCGGATACTCTCCAGGGTATTGTACAGAAAATGCGGGTTGATCTGGTTCTGCAGCGCCAGATACTGGGCCTGTCTTTTATTGAAATCCATCGCCCCCGGCGCCTTTAAAACTTTTTCAGCCATCTCTATCTGCCGTTTCATATACGGCGTCAGCAGAAAAGAGTCCGCCTCCCTGCTGTCGGGAATCCCGTATCCGTCCAGAAAATGGCTGATCCATTTTTCCCCTTTCCGGTACGGGACGATAATCCAGAACCAGTAGACCGCCCCGTAAAGCCCTGCCGCAGCCCCGTGAATCAGCCCCTGCCACAGCCCTGTTCCGCCCTGCAAAAACCGCAGAAGCCAGGCCGCGGCCTGAAGCAGCAAAAGCAGAAAAACCGCCGCCGCCAGCAGCAAAACCCGATTACAGATATATTTCAAACGGTATTCTTCTCTCAATCTGACACCTCTATCCGTACAGTTTCCGGTAAGTAGCCGGCTTTACTCCCGCCGTTTTCTCAAAGGTTCTGGTAAAATGCTTCAAATCATTGTATCCCACTTTTTTACAGATTTCGGCCACCGGGCTGTTGGTCTCCCGGAGAAGAAGCTTCGCCTGTTCCATACGGACTCCGATCAGATAACGGGCAAATCCCTCTCCCTCCTCCTTTTTAAACAGGGCGCTGAAATAGGCCGTGCTTAAACCTGCCACGCCGCTGACTTCTTCCAGCGTGATCTGTTCGCTGAAATGATTCTGAATATACTGCTTGGCCAGACGGATGGGACGCATACTGTCATTCTCATGCCGCCGTCTCAGTTCTTCCATATATTTCCGCTGAAACCCTGTCAGGGCCGCGGCCAGCTCCTGCCCGTTCCGGCACTGGCCGCACAGCTCGTCAAATCTGCGAAGCTCCTCCACATGGGCTTTTACCTCCATCTGGCTTAAAAACAGACCTCCGCAGGAATGCGCCAGCTCCAGCAGCTCATAGCCGTGGACATCTCTGACCCCGCAGGCCGCCTCCCATACCCATGCGGCGGCGGCATCGGCTTCCTCTCCGCTCATTACCTCGATGGCGGCGGTAATCCTGCGCAGATATTTCTCCATCAGATTCTGCTCATGGATAGCCGATTCTCCCGGCATATGGTCCAGAAGCCGGCCGGTGCCCTTTACCAGCCTCTCCTGAATAATCACCGACGCCTCTCTTACGGACCGGCTCAGGTGCTCCGTTTCTTCTTCCCCGCTGCCGGCAGCCAGAGAAAAAGTCACAGGACCGAACAGCCCTTTCTGCGCCTCCAACTGGTGAAGACAGTCTTTCAGAATCCGCCGGATTTCCTCCTGTTTTTTCCTGTCATAATTGATTATGCCCACACAGGAACAGCCTCTCAGACAGAACACCAGCTCAAAACAGCGGGATCTTAAACTGTTCTCAAAAAGACTTCTCGCCTTTTCCATCACGATAGACAGTCCGGCCTGACCGATTTCCTCCAGGTCACAGTCTACTTTCAGCCAGAGTGCCTGAAAGATGCCGGGCCGCACCCGGAGATAATAGGATTCTCTTAAAATCTCCTCCGACAGCGTTGTCTCCCGCTGCTCAATCAGCCTGTCCAGAAGCCCCTCCTGAATCCGGCGGATATCGTTCTCATTTTTCCGGAACATCTGGCGCCGATCCTCCAAAGACGTTTTCCCCGCCCCGGCCCGCTCTTTCAGCTTTAACAGAGTGGCATGAAGCACTTCTTTGTCAATGGGCTTTAACAGATAATCCCCCACGCCGAATTTAATGGCGCTCTGGGCATACTCAAACTGGGCATGGCCGCTGATAATGAGAATCTCCAGCTTTTCCACCCCTTTTTTCACCTGTTCGATCATCTCAAGACCGCTGCAGCCCGGCATCCGGATATCCGTAATCAGGATGTCCGGACGGATTTTCCGGACCAGTTCCACCGCTTCCAGGCCGTTATGGGCGATGCCCGCCACTTCCATGCCCAGCCCTTCCCAGTCCACCAGCGCCTGAATCAGCCTGCAGACCCGTTCCTCATCGTCGGCAATGATTACTTTCAACATGCTCCGTCCCCCTCTCCCATATTCTCCCCATGGGTTTATTCTACCAGAAAAACAGACCGGTGAAAAGCAGAAAGGCAGGCCGCCTGCCCCATACTGCGTAAGGGTTACAGACGGACTGCCTTTTCTATATGTCACTGCTGGAGATTCATCTGTAAGCAGATGCCGCGGCAGTTTCATTTCTTCTGGTCCGGAAGCTTCCTTCTTATTTCGTAAGAACGGAAACGCCCGTATCCGTTACGGCGCCGCCCAGGCTTTCACCTTCCAGCGCCTGTACACATGCCTCTACGCCCTTCGCGCCCATCACATCCGGATTCTGTGCCATGGTACACAGCAGATGACCGTCTGCGATCAGGTTCTGGATAGCGTCAGATTTGTCAAAGCCTACGCCGATAATGCTTGCGCTGCCGTTTGCTTTAATGGCATTTCCCGCTCCCGTAGTGGAACCTTCGTTACAGCCGAAGATGCCTACCACGCCCTGGGTAATATAGTTCTCGGCAATGGTCTGGGATTTCGCAGCGTCGCCTTCGCCGTACTGGGTTTCCAGCAGTTCGAAGTCAGTGCCTTCAAATGCCGCGCGGAATCCTTCTTCACGCATTACGCAGGAATCGGTTGCCGCGTTTACGTTGATGATACCGATCTTGCCGGAGGTTACCTGCGCAGCTTCCAGCGCTTTCTTCATTTCTTCGCCTGCGGTCTGGCCTGCTGCCTTATTGTCCGTAGAGAAGGTAGCCTCTGCCTCCACATTGGCCGGAGAGTCCACGTATACCACCTTAACGCCTGCCGTCTGTGCTTCTTTCAGTGCGGAAGAAATGGCATCCGGGCCGTTTGCGGCCACGATGATGGCGTCATATTTTCCTGCTACCGCATTGTTCACGCACTCGATCTGCTGTGCGTCGTCTTTGGTGTTGGGGGACATGAAGGTTACTTCCACGCCCAGTTCTTTTGCTTTTTCCTGTGCCCCTTCATTCAGGGTAATCCAGTGCTGATCGATGGAATCCATGGTAATCAGCGCAATCTTCCACTCCTTGCTTGCCTTCACGTCAGAGCCGCCTGCAGGAGCGCTTCCGCCTGCTGCGGAATCCTTGGTAAGCACGGATACGCCGGTGTCCGTTACGGCGCCGCCCAAAGACTCACCGTTGACTGCCTGTACCGCAGCCTTCACGCCTTCATAACCCATCACATCCGGATTCTGCGCCATGGTACACAGCAGATAGCCGTCCGCGATCAGATTCAGGATAGCGTCAGATTTGTCAAAGCCTACGCCGATAATGCTTCCGCTGCCGTTTGCTTTAATGGCATTTCCCGCTCCCGTAGTGGAACCTTCGTTACAGCCGAAGATGCCTACCACGCCCTGGGTAATATAGTTCTCGGCAATGGTCTGGGATTTCGCAGCGTCGCCTTCGCCGTACTGGGTTTCCAGCAGTTCGAAGTCAGTGCCTTCAAATGCCGCGCGGAATCCTTCTTCACGCATTACGCAGGAATCGGTTGCCGCGTTTACGTTGATGATACCGATCTTGCCGGAGGTTACCTGCGCAGCTTCCAGCGCTTTCTTCATTTCTTCGCCTGCGGTCTGGCCTGCTGCCTTATTGTCCGTAGAGAAGGTAGCCTCTGCCTCCACATTGGCCGGAGAGTCTACATATACAATTTTCACGCCTGCAGACTGCGCTTCTTTCAGTGCGGAAGAAATGGCATCCGGACCGTTTGCAGCCACGATAATGGCGTCATATTTTCCCGCTACCGCATTGTTCACGCACTCGATCTGCTGTGCGTCGTCCTTGGTGTTGGGGGACATAAACGTTACTTCCACATTCAGTTCGGCCGCCGCTTTCTGCGCGCCGTCATTCAGGGTAATCCAGTGCTGGTCGATAGAATCCATGGTAATCAGCGCGATTCTTGCTCCGCCGGCTGTATCGTTGTCAGCCTGTGCCTCTGTCGCCGCCTGGGTTCCTGCCTCTGTTCCTGCGCCTGCCGCCGTCGTGTCGGTGTTCGCCGCCGGCTTGCTGCAGCCTGCCAGAGAAGCCGCTGCCATGGTCACACAGCAGAGTACTGCCAAAAGTTTCTTCTTCATAACTGTTCCTCCTTCAATTACATTTATATCACTATCCGCTTATGCGGCTTAGTTTCATGACTGTTTTTTCTTTTTCTTTCCGAACTCTCCGTTGCGGACCACCACGTCCAGCAGCACGGCCGTCACTACGATAATGCCGATTACCAGACGCTGGATGCCTACCTGGGCGCCGATCATATTCAGTCCGTTTTCCAGTGTCTGCCATACGGCCGCGCCGGCCAGGGTTCCCAGCAGGATACCGGTTCCGCCAAGAGGAGACACGCCGCCGATTACGCCGGCAGCCACGCCGTACATCTCATACATATTTCCGGCTTCCATATTTCCCATGCCTGCCTGTGCACACAGGATCAGTCCCACGATGCAGGAGCAGACGGAGCTTACCAGATAAGCCTTGGTGGTGGTCATCACCACGTTGACACCGGACAGTTTGGCTGCGTCGATATTGGAGCCGATGGCATAGATGTGTCTGCCGGATCTGGTTTTGGATAAAAAGAAGAAAAAGATCACAAACACAACCATGGCAATCCAGAACGTATTGTACACGCCAAGGGTAGAGCCGTAATAAAAAAAGTTCTGGAACTGATCCGCCACTTCCTTGCCCACGCCGGTGGAGATCGCGTCGGTGTTCCGGTTGCCGTTTACCATATAGGCGATGCCTCTGGTGACAAACATGGTTCCCAGAGTGGCGATAAAGGGCGGCAGTTTAAACTTTCCGACCAGATACCCGTTGATCACGCCCACGGCCAGACAGCTTATCAGCGCTACGAGAATGGCGACGGCCGGGCTGATGCCGCTGGTCATCAATGTGGCCGAGATCATGGCGCTCATACCCACCTGGGTACCGATAGACAGGTCGATATTCCCCGTAATCAGCACATAACTCTGAGCAATGCCGATCAGCAGATACTTTGACATGGAACGGAGCAGATTTAAAATATTCTGTCCCGAAAATACGGTCGGATTAATCAGTCCGAATGCTATGTATATAATCACCAGTCCGACAAAGGCAGTCAGCGCCGCCCCCATTCCCCGGACCCCCATGATCCTTTTCCAAAGGCTTTGTCTGTTACTGTTCATCACTTATCATCCCCCTGTTTTAACGACTGTTAATATTTTTATCCTCAAAGGAAGTGGCCAGCGTAAGAATCTCGCTCTGGGTCGTCTCTCTCGCCATCACCTCGCCGGTAATCCTTCCGTCGCACATCACGACAATGCGGTCCGCGATTCCCATCACCTCAGGCATCTCCGAGGAGACGAACATAACGGCGATTCCCTGCTGCTTTAACTCGTTCATCAGATTATAAATCTCAACTTTGGCTCCCACGTCGATTCCCCTTGTGGGTTCGTCAAAAATCACCACGCGGGAATCTCTGGCCAGCCATTTGCCCACGACCACCTTCTGCTGATTTCCTCCCGACAGGTTGCCGGAGTCAATCTCCACATTCGGCGTCTTAATCTTCAGATTTTTCACCGCCTTGTCGCAGAGCTCGGACTCTTTTTTGCTGCTTACCGCGCCCAGTTTATTGCAGAGCATATCCAGATTCGGAAGGGCCAGATTGTGGCGGATACTCAGCTTCGTACACAGGCCGTCTTTTTTCCGGTCCTCCGGGGCAAGCACCACGCCGTTTCGGATCGCGTCCATGGGACAGTGAATCTTTACTTCCTTCCCGTCCACATAAATCTCTCCGCTTTCCTTGGGGTCCGCGCCGAATATGGCTCTGGTGGTCTCCGTCCGTCCGGCGCCCATCAGGCCGGCAAATCCCACGATTTCTCCCTCATAAACGGAAAAATTAATATCTCTTACCATCCTGCCCGCGTTCAGGTTTTTCACTTCAAATACTTTTTTGCCCTTTTCGCATTCCACTCTCGGGAACTTTTCCTTGATCTCCCGGCCCACCATATGGGTGATAATCTGATCCATGGGCGTGCCCGCGAAATCCATACTGGTGATATACTGCCCGTCCCGCATAATCGTAACCCGGTCCACAATATGCTGCAGTTCTTCCAGACGGTGGGAAATATAGACGATTCCGCATCCGTCGTCTTTCAGCTTATGGATAATCCGGAACAGATCCTCGATTTCTCTGGCCGTCAGAGCCGAAGTAGGTTCGTCCATAATAAGAATCCGGGCATTAATGGAAAGGGCTTTGGCGATTTCCACCATCTGCTGTTTCGACACCGGAAGATCCCCTACGGTCTGCCTGGGATCAATGTCTATTTTCAGATCGTCCAGAACTTCCCTTGCCTTTGCCTCCATCCCGGCATTGTCAAGGGCAAATCTGCCGGACAGCTCTCTGCCCAGAAACATATTTTCCGCCACCGACAGATGCTTACACATATTCAGCTCCTGATGGATAATGGCCACACCTGCTTCCTGGGCCTGCTTAGGCGTCAGATCTCCATACTCTTTCCCAAATATCTCCAGCCGTCCGCCGTCCCTTGTATAAACGCCGCTGAGAATCTTCATCAGCGTGGACTTTCCCGCACCGTTCTCCCCCAAAAGCGCCATAACCTCTCCGGAGCACAGTTCAAACTTTACATTGTCCAGAGCTTTGACACCCGGAAAGCTTTTGCTGATATTTTCCATGGAGACAATGATATCCTTCATTCTCTCACCCTTTCCCTGTATTGATTAATGATTTGCTTTAAGTATAACAGAATCTCCGCAGGTGAAAAGGGTGGGGGTTTTTTGATTATTGGGGAGTTTTTTATGCACTTTCTATAATTTCACAGATTCTGCCCTTTTATTTTTGGCAATCTGTCGGCCGGCATGGGTCTGAGGAAAACAGAATATTATTCATATTGACACAACTCTGCCGGCGAACCGTTCCGCCCGGCGGGGCTGTGTCAATATGAATAAGGCCGGAGGCTGCCCTTTAAACTGCGGCAGCGCTCCGGCCTTTCTGTTTCCGTATATAATTGATCTATCCGTATGCTTTAAAATTTTATCCCTGCATTCTACATTCTGGCCCGCGCCATAGCCTCCAGAATATCCACACAGCCCTTTACCCCGAAAGTGGCCCTGTTCAGCAGAATATCCTTCCCCTCTTTCCGGTCCCACCTGCCGTTGGAATAGTAGGTGTAATATTCCCGTCTGGCGGCGTCCATCTTCTTTACCAGCTTTTTCGCCTCTCCCTCGGAAATGCCGTGTTTGTTTTTAATAATCTCCGCCCGCTTCTCGAAAGGCGCATAAATAAATACCCTGATACAGTTGGGATTGTCCCGCAGAATATAGTCTGCCAGCCGCCCGATAATGATACAGGAGCCTTTCACCGCCAGATCCCTGATAATTTCCGTCTGCAGCTGAAACAGCTTATCCCCCATGGAAGGGCTCAGCCGCCCGATGGTCAGATAGGGGCTCAGAGCATGACCGTAATAGCTTTCGTCCGCCGGCGCCAGCACCTTCACGTCGATGCCGCTTTTCTCCGCCGCCATCGCCAGCATGTCCTTATCATAAAGGCCGAAGCCGATACGCTCCGCCAGCTCGCTTCCGATCTCATGTCCTTCCGCACCGAACTCCCGTCCGATTGTAATAATCAGTTTGCTGTCCATCACACTCTCCATTCCTCCGCTTTCCAGTGCGGTTTTCTATTCCCGGCCTATTCCCTTTTCTGCCGCATTTCACACGGTTTTACATGCTTCCACAAAACTTTCGAACAGTTTCCGCGCCGCCTCGTCCGTCCGGAAACAGAACTCCGGATGCCACTGCACCGCCTGTATAAATCGCTTTCCGGGCATATAGAGGGCTTCCGTCAGCCCGTCCTCCGAGACGGCCATGGGCCGCAGAGACGGGGCCAGTTCTTTCACCGCCTGATGGTGATAGCTGTTCACCGCCAGCTCCCCTCTGCCCAGAAGATGAAACAGCGGCGTATCCGGAAGAATTTCCACCCGATGGCAGGGAAGGTCATAGGGCGGTTTCATATGATGCTCCGCCTTTTCCTCAGCCTCATACTCCCTGGGAATATCCTGATACAAGGTGCCGCCGCAGAGGGCATTTATCAACTGAATCCCCCGGCAGATGCCGAATATGGGCAGGTCCTTCTCCAAAGCATATGCAAACACAGCTTTTTCCAGAACATCCCTGTCACCGTTCTGCGGCCCGCAGAACGGCCCTTTTTCCTCTCCGTACAGCGCCGGGTCCACGTCATGGCCGCCCGTAAATAAAAATCCGCCGCAAAGTCCGCAGACCTGAGCAACCATCTCCTCATCCGCCTTTAACGGCAGAATCAGCGGAAGCCCTCCGGCAGACCTGATGCCATCCATATATCCCGGCACCATCCATATGCTGTCTTTCTCCTCGTCAAACAGCGGAATCACGCCGATCACCGGTCTCATAACTGCCTCACCTCGGTTTCAACAATGGTATTTTATGATCCCTATAAAACTTTGTTCAGGAAACTGATGGTACGGGCCTCTTTCGCATGATTGAAGATCTCGTCCGGCGTTCCCTCCTCCACGATATAGCCGCCGTCCATAAAGATAATCCGGTCCGCCACCTCTCTGGCAAATCCCATCTCGTGGGTAACGATAATCATGGTCATGCCTTCTTTCGCCAGCACCTTCATAACGTCCAGAACCTCTCCCACCATCTCAGGATCCAGAGCCGAAGTAGGCTCATCAAAAAGCATTACATCGGGAGACATGGCCAGGGAGCGGGCGATGGCGCACCGCTGCTTCTGACCGCCGGACAGTTGGGCCGGATAGGATTCCGCCTTATCGGCAAGCCCCACCCGCTCCAGAAGCTCCATGGCCTTTTTGCGGGCATCCTCTTTGTTCATCAGTTTCAGCTCCACGGGCGCCAGCGTGATATTATTCAGAATGTTCAGATTGGAGAACAGGTTAAAATGCTGGAATACCATGCCGATATTCTCTCTGACCTTGTTGATATTAATCTTTTTATCCGTGATATTCTGACCGTCCACGATAATCGTACCGCCGTTGGCATCCTCCAGTCGGTTCAGGCAGCGTAAAAACGTGCTTTTCCCGGAACCGGAAGGGCCGATCAGGCATACCACTTCGCCCTCGTGAACTTCCACGCTCATATCTTTCAGCACTTCCAGCTCGCCGAAGCATTTGTTCAGGTTTTTAACGGATATTTTTACCGGTCTTTCCGCGATATTTTTATTTTGCACGATGGGACACCTTCCTTTCCACAATCTTGGCAACCTGAGAAAGAACGGTGCAGATTACCAGATAATAAAAGGCTACCACCAGCCAGATGGGCATGGATTTTGCCACTGCGTTTGATGACAGAATCTTACCGTTCTGGGTCAGCTCACGGATTCCGATAATGGAAATCAGAGAGGTATCCTTTAAAGTGATGATAAACTGATTGATAATCGCCGGAAGCATGGTAAAAAATGCCTGGGGCAGAATAATCTTCTGCATCGCCTTGCCGTAAGACAGGCCCAGACTTCTGGCCGCCTCCATCTGTCCCACGTCCACCGCTTCGATGCCGCCCCGCACGATCTCCGCCATATAGGCGCCCGCATTCAGGCTCAAAGCCACAATACCTGCGGTAAAGGGGCCGCCGATGGCCTTCCACTGAAAGCCAAAAGGCCGCAGCGACTGGGCCAGCCCGTAATAAATAATAAATGTCTGCACCAAAAGCGGCGTCCCCCGGATAATCCCGATATAAATCTTCGAGATCAGCTCCAGCACCTTGACATTTGACACCGTAAACAATCCGAAAATAACCCCCAGAATCGTGGCCACGATCAGCACCACGATGGCCAGCCGCACCGTCTGCCCCAAAGCCGGAAGGAACGTATTCACACTTGTCGTTAATACCTCCAGAAATCCCATGACTCCACCTCTCCTCTGCCTGTTTATAAATCTGCCTGCAGGCTGTGACCCCTGCAGGCAGCTAAATTCGTCAAAACCAGATTTTATTCCCGCGGGGTATCTGACTTATTCTGCCGCAGCAGCGCTTTCTGTCTCCGCTGCTGACGCACCCTCGGTTTCTGCTGCTGATGTGCCTTCGGTCTCCGTATCGTCTGCGGAACCGGTGGCCACATAAGTATTCACGATCTCATCATACTTGCCGCTTGCTTTCAGATTTGCAAGGCCGGCATCAAACATTTCAAGCAGTTCCGCATTCTCTCCCTTTAAAACGGCGAAGCCGTAGGAAGATCCCTGCTCCATGGGCAGAGGCAGTTTCAGCTCGGTGCCTCTGGAAATCTCATATCCCAGCACCGGATAATCGTCAAAGCATGCCGCGCTGGTGCCGGACAGCACATCCTGATACATATCTGCGGACTGCTCAAACTGTGCGATAGTGAATCCGTACTGATCTGCGATGCTCTCCGCAAAGGTACAGCCTTCGGTACCGATCTTAGCGGCTACCTGCAGACCTTTCAGATCTTCATAAGATGCAATTTCGGAATCGGCCGCTACCGCCATGCCTACGCCGGAATCAAAGTAAGGCTCGGAAAAATCATATAAAGCCTGTCTCTTTTCGGTGATGGACATCCCTGCGATCACTGCGTCAACTTCGCCGGACTCCAGAGCCGTTACGGCTGCGTTAAATCCTACTACCTGCAGTTCATACTCAAAACCCTGATCCTCGGCGATCGCCGCCAGCAGATCCAGGTCGATGCCTACCATCTCGCCGTTGTCATTCTCAAACTCGAAAGGCGCAAATGTGGTATCGGTAGCGATCACATAGGTTTTGCCCTCGCCGCTGCCGGCTGCCGCAGTGGTCGTATCTTCGCCCTCCGCAGGTGCGGTCGTCTCATCGCCTGCTGCCGCCGTGGTATCCCCGGCAGGCGCCGCTGTGGTTCCCTTGTTTCCGTCGTCTTTGCCTCCGCATGCGGTCAGAGAAAATACCATAACCACTGCCAGAAGTAATGCTGTTAATTTTTTCATAACTTTCCTCCTTCAAAAAATGATGAAATAGTTTCACACAGAAATACCCTTTCGAACCGAAACGTATCCTGTGATATTCAAAAAGAGATAACTCCTCTGGGGTTATCTCTTTTGATAACTTTACTCTATTCGTCTCCTGAAATATTATACCATCTGTATGACATTTGTCAACTGTTAAATCATAGGAATTCACGGCGCAGGTCCCGGCAGCCGACTAAAGCAGAAAACCCCCACAGCGAACCCTGTTAAAATTTCAGATTCTTATCCGACTTGAATTTAAACTTTCTCCGCTTACGGTACATCCGGATATTCTGGTTTCTCTCGCTGTTAAACTTTTTGATCACGAAAATCGACAGTACGATCACCGCCGCAAATCCCACGCCGGCAGCCACATACCACACATTAATCAGGATCACCGATCTGTCTTTCTGTCCGGCCAGTGTCTCCGGAATGGATTCGATCTGCCCCGCGCTCTCTCCCTCCGCCGGATGCCGCGCAAAGTCAAAAGCACCGTCCGCCATGGTAATCAGACGCAGACTGGCCTGCCCTACTTCCATTCCCTGATAATAATAGGTAAGATCCGCAAACACATCTGACTGGCTGTCTTCATTATTTACGTAAGTAAGCTCCGGCTCCGTGTCGAAAAATGACACATTCTGAGGAAGAATCACCCATCCTCCATCTTCAAATTCTATGCTGGCCTGACGGTCTTCTCCCATGCCGGCCTCAAAAAAGCCGTTGGACTCCAGGGTATACCGGTCGTCTGTCTGAGCGGGCTGGTACATCCGGAAATTATTAAAGCCATACTCCAGAAGCGTCTCGGTATCCTCATAAGTCGTGTCCATGCTGTGCATCACGACGCAGACCAGCTTCATATCTCCTCTTTCCGCATAAGTAACCAGCGTATTTCCCGCAGGCGTCGTATAGCCGGTCTTGCCGCCCAGGGCATATTCATAATATTCCTCTTTTGTGGAAAACAGCATTCTGTGTAGGTTCGCCATGGGCCGTTCCTCCTCCTGCATCTGCGTGGGAGGCAGCACATAGGTCTGGGCAGAATCAATCTGCATAAAGGTTTCGTTCAGAGCACAGCCCCTCATAATCATGGCCATATCATAGGGGGTCGTCCAGTGTTCCTCATTGTGGATTCCGCTGGGATTGACAAAATGGGTGTGTTTCGCCCCCAGCTGGGCGGCCCGCTCATTCATCATCTGGGCAAAGGCGTCGATGGAACCGGAAATATGTTCTCCCAAAGCATTGGCCGCATCGTTGGCCGAAGGAAGAAGAAGGGCATAGATACAGTCCTCCACTGTCATCTGCTCTCCCTCGACGGCCGCGATATTCGCATATCCGTGCGGAACGGTGTACACCGCATCGTGGGAATAAGTAACCACCTCGTCCAGCGAACAGTGCTCCGCCGCCAGAAGCCCCGTCATAATCTTGGTGATACTGGCCGGATAAAAGGTATGATTTGCATTTTTTTCATAGAGCACGGTTCCCGTCAGGGCATCCATCAGAATCGCCCCTTCCGCTTCCACAAAAGGACTCTGAGGCCAGTTTTCCGCCGTGACATAACGGGTATCGTCCTGAGGGCCCGCAGGGCCGCCCTCTCTCTCTCCGTTTTCCCCCGCCTCCTGACCGGTTTCGCCCTCCCGGTCATTTTCCTGACCTTCCGTTACGGTTTCTGCCTGGCTGCTTTCACTTTCCGACGGTTCCGCCAGAACAAAAACAGGCACGGCCGGAACGCATATGAAAACGGCCAGCAGCAGGGCCAGCATATGTGTCATTCTTCTTTTCATAATCTGTTAACTCCTTTGACGCATCTTATCATTCAGGCTCCTTCGGGCGGACAGATTTCCCTCGGCAATCAGCCGATCTGTCCTATTTTATGCGAACTTTCAGAATCTTACGACATCCGGAACACAAAAGCTGTCATTTGGCCGGCCATGCCGCTTTACCGGGAAACTTTGATACGCCTGCAATAGACCGTGCTGACCGCCAGAACAGCCGCCAGCGGCACCGCAAACATCAGCCCGATAGAAAGCGCCGTGTCCACAAAAAAGGGCTCCGGCACGATATTAATCAGCAGATCGGTGGACGGGTCCAAAATCCACAAGTCATTGTCAAAAAAGATCTGATGGAATATGGTAAAATATTTTGTAAAATCCGTGGAGATCACCAGACCCAGTACCAGCACCAGCGCCGCTATCACGGCACTTCCGGCCTGAAATGACCGGGCCAGTATATAGACCGTATCCTTTTTCCTCCGCAGGGCAATAAAAAGAATCAGCGTTACCGCCAGCACCGCCATAATCCGGCGCATGAGAAGCCCTTCCAGAAACAGAGCCCGCACATCTTCCATATGAGCAATCTCCCGCTCATTGAAAAACTCACGGGACTCCCCGCCAATCACGGTCATCACATGCAGGTCCTCCCGGTTTCCACGCAGATAGGCCATCATCTCATCCGTCACCTGCAGAAGATCTTCCATTGTCATGTCGATGCCTCCATCGTCCAGCACATGGTATTTCGTATATTCCTTTTCATAGTATCCGGGGATACCGTAAGTCACAATCTCCACGGAAGTGATCAGCCAGATCAGCATCAGCGCCAGCGCACAGAAAATGCCTGCCGCCGTATCCATACTTTTATTCGAATTCAATGTAAAACTCCTTTTCGCCACAGACGCCCGGAAAAGGAACGCCCAACCGCAGTTCTAATGCATTTTAGCATAGTTTGATACGCATTTCAAGTTGTGCATGTCCTTAGTTTTCGAGTTTTTTGAGCGGCAGATTTCTGTTTTATTTTCCCTTTTGCAACTGCATTTTGACAGAATAACCGGATTATAGTAAAATGAAAGAGATCAAAAATGTCCGGCCTTACCGGCTGCGGACGAATCGGAAGGAACTATACGCTATGAGACTTCGCAATGTGCCCGGCTCCCGTGAGACACTGGCGGCCAGCAGTTACTGTTTTGAAACCCCCGGAGAATTAAAGGGACACTGGCAGGAAGAATTTGGGAATCAGAATCCCCTCTTTATAGAAATCGGCATGGGAAAAGGCAAGTTTATCACACAGCTTGCCGCCTCCCATCCTCAGATCAATTATATCGGCATCGAAAAATATTCCAGTGTTCTGGTGCGGGCGCTGGAAAAGCTGGAGGCACAGCCGCTGCCCAACCTCCGCCTGATCCGCATGGAGGCGGAAGAACTTCTGAATATTTTTGCGCCCGGAGAGGTTTCGGGAATCTATCTGAATTTCTCGGACCCCTGGCCCAAAGACCGGCATGCGAAAAGACGGCTGACCTCCGTCCATTTTCTGACCCTGTACCGGCAGATTCTGAAACCGGAGGGGCTTGTGGAATTTAAAACGGACAACCGTCCCCTGTTTGACTTCTCTCTGGAATCCGTAACGGAAGCCGGCTGGACGCTGCTGGCGCACACTTTTGACCTGCATCACAGCTCCATGGCCGAAGGAAATGTCATGACCGAATACGAAGAAAAATTTTCCGCGCTGGGCAATCCGATCTGCAAACTGACTGCCATGCGGCCCTGACTTCCTTCGGGCGGCAACCGCAGACCAGGCACATCGCGGCGGCAGCGGCCTTTTGCCGTTCCCGTCTCATGCCTGCCCCGCACACATGATTTTCTTTCTGCCGCATATAATAACAGTAATGATTGAAAGAGAGCCGGCTGCCGGATCGCTTACATGACAACTTTGCAGTTTGAACGGATATCCGTAATCCGATGCGCCGGCCAAACCGAACATGGCAAAGAAATCAACTTGGAAAGATACTCTGGGCAAAGCCGCTCTGGGCAACCCTGAGCTAAACCGAAAAGCGCTGAAACTGAAAAAATCTTTTGACGAGATCGATAACCTGTTAAAAGGTTTAGATAAATCCAACAAAAATAAGAAACAGAAGTAAAACCGACAGCCGCCCCCATTGGAGAAGGACGCTGCCGAACCAGGAACAGGAGGAAATAACTATGGCAATGATTATTAATGAAGATACGTTCCAAAAAGAGGTACTGGAATCCGATATCCCCGTACTGGTGGACTTTTTCGCGGAATGGTGCGGTCCCTGCAAGATGCTGGCCCCCGTGCTGGAGGAACTTTCCGCCGAATATGAAGGCCGGGTAAAAGTGTGCAAATGCGATATCGACAAATCCATGGGGCTGGCCGCCCGCTTCCAGGTACAGGCAGTACCCACCCTGGCATTTTTCAAGGGCGGACAACTGGCCGAAATCGCCGCAGGCGCGCTGCCAAAAGCGGCACTGGCGGCAAAGATGAGCGAATATGCCGGATAATAACCGCAAAAACAGGCTGTCAGTCACACTGAAACAATGAACAGGAACGCCCGCCGTATGCCAAACAACACTTTACATGCTTTGGGATACGGCGGGCACTTCCATACATTTCAAACATCAGTGCGGCCGGCTTTGCGGTCCGGCAGTCATTCACACATGGCAGACGTCCCCATGTATGTTTTAATAACAGCCATATTTTAACGTAGCCTCTCTCCATGCGTGCATATTTTTATGAGACGCATTGTCCAGCATAATGGAACAGTCCATAATAAAGCCGCCGCCGGGGGCCAGGATATCTAACTGCCGCCGGGTTTCATTGATCACCTGCTCCTCGGTGCCGAAAGCCAGCAGCGCATTGGGCACCGTGCCGCAGATACAGGCCACTTTTCCCACCGTCTCTTTGGCCCGTTTCAGGTCCACCTTCTCAAACATATATACCACTTTTCCTTTCGGCACATCGCTGATAATCTCCAGACGGCTGTTGTAATTGCCCTCGCAGAAGCAGACAGGCGTCATACCGTTTTCGATAATCATCATGATACACTGTTTCAGATTTGACCAGTAAAACTTTTCATAGTTGGCGTTGCTCATAAATTCATCCACACCGCAGTGAAGGGGAATAAACACCCGTTTTGCCCCCCGTTCCCTGAATTTCAGAATCTGGCGTTCCGCGTTCATCCTGGTCAGCTTATTGACCACGACTTCCAGTTCTTCCGGATATTCGTAGATATCCTGCACTGTCCGCAAAATGCCCCGGATGCTGTCGGCAAAGGCGTCAAAAGGAATCACAAACGCGCCGCACTGACAATACGTGGAGAACCCTTCCTCGGCGATGATATTCCGAAGACAGGCCATCTGCTGATTTCTGGCATTCGTCGCCTTTCCCGCGTCCGCCAGAGCCTGCAGCGCCTTCTGCACGTCGGGGTCCGCAAATGCGGACAGGTCGCCAAGCTGCGTGGAATCATAACTTTCACGCAGATACAGCTTACCAAGCCCCGCCAGATGCTCATATTTTCTCGGAAGGATCTTCGTCAGAATCATATGGGTGGGATCGTCGATAAATTCCTGATACTCGTCATCATGCAGAAACTCCTTGTCCAGATGCTGGAAAGAAGAATCCAGAGGCAGATCGTGGGCGGGGCCGGGCCAGCGCAGGAATGTGCATCCCAGCGCCTCCAGCGGGTCCATCGCGTATAATCCCGCCATATTCACGGCATCCGGCTCATATTCCCGCAGAAATGCCCGGTATCCGGGCCCCATCAGCCGGGCGTCCTTCATCGCGTCATAGATGGAAATGCCGTAGCCCAGCATATAAAACCCGCTCATTTTCGGCGCAAAAGGCACCCGGTCCGGTATCCCCAAATTGATGGCCGTGTCCATACGCCGGTCCCGTTCCTGTTTTAACTGTTCTTTTGTGTCTGTCATTTTTGTTCCCCTCCTGCTTTTAAAGTTCCGCAACGCCCCTGCCAAGCACCCTGGCTCCGGTCCGCTGCTGTTTTTTATAAATCATTTGACACTGCCTGTTAAAATAGTTTCCGGTTACTATTCCTTACCGCCGGCAGGGGGCTTCCCATCCGTTTTTTTGCGGCAGTATTTTTCCATGCCTGCCGGCGGCCTGATTTCAGCCGCTTTCCTGTGTCTGTCTGTTCGGCAGCACGCCCCGCAGATTATCACCGTCTTATCCTTATTTAATTTATACAATGATTTTCTTTCTCTGCCGATTATGTTATATTATAAGCATAGTACAGTTTTTTCTCTCTGTAAATCATCCATTGTCACCGAAAAATATGCTGTCTGTATCGGTTATTTTATACGATAAAATCAGGAGGGGATTTATGTATCTTCCGCTGCTTATGCTGCTGGAAAAAGCAGGTATTTTTTTACCTGCGGAAACAGCGCATTCTGTTCAATCTATTATGCTTCGGGATATCCGGCTTCTGACGCCGGAGCTGACAGAATATCAGGCCCATACCCTTTATGTGGGACAGACGCCGCCCCCCAGCCTGCCTTCCCGGACAAAGCAGGAAACCTGGTGTATCCTGCTCTTTTGTCAGACCGGCAAAAACGCCGAAGATCCCCCGGCAAATTCCGCAGTCTCCGAAGATTCCGAAAACACCGGCTTTTCAGGCATTCTTCCTGTGACGGCGCCGGAAGACCTTTTTGTTTTATTTAACCGTATGCTGGAGATTATGGACCGGTTTCGGTCCTTTCGGCAGCGTCTGGAACAGCCGGGCCATTCGGAAAATCAAAAAGAACGGCTCCAGGAAATGACAGAGCTGATCTCCGGCATGATGGGCAATCCCGCTTATCTGACAGATTCCAGCTTTAAAGCGCTCGCCATTGATTCCTCTCCTCTCTTTTCAGAAATCAGCTCTATCTGGCGCCACCTCAGCCGATACGGCTACCTGCCCTATGATATTGTGTACAACCTGCAAAAAAGCGGAGAATTAGAAGAAATCGAGCAGACAGACCGGGCCCTGCTGTTCCGGTCCGCATACTTTAATAACCCTTTTATCGGATATTGTCTGAAACATAACGAACAGCTTTACGGATATTTATTCGTGGTCGGCTACCGAAAAAAAATCACGCCGGGAGAAATCCTGTTTGCGGAACAGATCGGCAAGGCTGTCATGAAATCCATCCTGCATATGGCAAGACCTGCCGCTTCTTACCGAAGAGATTATGAAAACTTCTTTATTCATGCCCTTGACGGAAATTTTCATGACACCATCCAGATCGCCCGCCAGCTAAAACCTCTGCACTGGAACCTCAACGGAAGCTACTGCGTACTGCGGCTGGAAACGGCACTGGAAGACGAAACTCTGCACCGGCACCTGTGCGTACAGCTTGAACATTTAGAACAGGTCATTCCATTGATTTATGACAATGGCGTTACCGCCGTCTGTGCTTTAGACTCCTCCCACACTGTCACCGAACTGATGCGGCACTTAAAACCCCTGCTGGAACCGCAGAACTGCATCTGCGGCATCAGCGATAAGTTTACCGGCTTCCAAAATCTGCACTCCCACTACAAACAGGCCGAAGCCGCACTGAAAGAATGCCGGGACCGCCAGACAAAAAGCAGTGTTGCCGGTGACAGAAAAGACTGCGCCGTGATCACATATACGGAATGCGCCGCCAGATATCTGCTGCGGGATTGCCCCCAGGAGGCAGTTGCCGCCTTTCGCTGGGAAGTACTGGACGATCTGATCCGGTATGACCGGCTTCATCACACCAGCTACGTTCAGACACTGGCCTGCTACCTGCACTGCGAGCGAAATCTGGCGCTGACATCAAAAAAACTGTACATCCACAGAAACACCCTGATCTACCGCATCAGCCGTCTGTCCCGGCTGCTGGACTGCGACCTGGAAAACGCCGCGGTCCGCCTGCGGCTGACGCTCTGTCTCGAATGGATGCGGGGGCAGGAATGATCTGCTGAACCGTTGAAAAATTTCTGTAAAAATTTTTTAAATTTTTTCAAAAAAAGACTTGTCAAACCGACAGGAATGTTATATAATATTCGACGTGCTAAAGAAAACGGCACAACATCAAGAAGCGCCTCTAGCTCAGCTGGAAGAGCACCTGACTCTTAATCAGGGTGTCCAGGGTTCGAACCCCTGGAGGCGCATAGAAAGTCGAAAGCTTAGCGGGTATGCGGGTTTTCGGCTTTTTTGTTAATCGTGAAGATCATTGTTTTTATTGGTGCTTTAGGACACTTTTAGGACATTTTGAAAGCATATCAACAAAAGTAAGTCCCCAAGAGTAATCCCAAGGACTTACTTTTTTATTTCGCTATTCTGCAATTTTCAAGATTGATCCAGCCTGCGCCGCTTTTCAGTCGCCCCCAACCTTCCCAGCCATTCCACATAAGGGGCACAGCCCTTTTCCACCCACTTGTATCGGGGATCCACGCAGGTTCCGGCCAGCGGATCGATGGTAGCATATGATTTCAGGTGCTGGATCTGAGCCCGGATGCCAAACTGAGGCGTGGGGAAAGAATTACCCTTCATGCCCCGCTGTATCACTCCCATACCACAAAAGTTGTTCTGATCGAGCGTTACTGCGGTATCGACGAAAGCAAAATTGCCAGTCTCCAAACAAGATTGCGCATAGGCTATATCACCCCGAACTCCCTCCGCAATACCTTCTGACAGGTACAGCGGTATCATGTCCAACACTGACTGCGGTACTTCTGGATTTACTGCTTTGATATACTTTATCATCTGTTGCGACGTCGCAACAGCCTCCCCCATAATGCTTGTGCGGCCTTCCATTGCCGAGCTGACCGCCTGGCGAAACGTGTCCATCATATACCCCATGTCCAGCTGTATCCAAAGATGTTCCGGATCGCCGTGGTTGCTGGCAATCCCCCTGGCATATCCCTCTCTGTGGCTGATAATAACTCCGTCCCCCAGCGGATCCAGGTCGTACTGCTGGCAGAGCATGGCAAACAGCTCCACCGCCGCCCGGTAGGTCCTCTCCGCCACCGTCCTTGCAGCATCCACATCCGTGCAGGTAAAATTTGAACCTGCTGTGTATTTAATACACGCAGGCTCACATATTTCTATGCCAATATGGCTGTCATTTCCCGATCCGTTTGGCCCGGAAGCACAATGCCAGCCCCGATACTCCCATGGAAGGGTCTGATGCACAGTGCCGTCGGTGCCATCAATGAATGCATGGACGCAGGCTGAAATCTCCGCATTGTCCCAACTGTTCACAAATGCCTGGGCAGAGGGCTGAGGGCAGCCCACGGAATGGAGCATCAGTCCTTTAACTATGATTTCCTTCCCTGCCTGATAGCAGCGGTTCTTTGTCAAATACGATTCAATGATTTTCATCCCTGATCACCCTCGCTTTCCATTTTGTCTTTCAGAACTTCAATCGCCCTCATAATTACCGGCGGAATCGGAATTCCCATCAATCCCGCATTCTCAATGATGGATATTGTCTCATTTGCCAGGAACGCAATAATGACAGCATCCCTGATATATGCCGAACCGATTACGATATCCAGCCGGTAGGCCACCAGCACAATG
>Ga0137306_100418_pt1 | contig 61842 bp, 50 predicted proteins | sample Inofroosms_March_FD_97187 | JGI IMG/M metagenome (GOLD analysis project Ga0137306, IMG submission 97187) | Mouse cecal microbial communities from Vienna, Austria - N-Acetylneuraminic and N-Acetylglucosamine D2O microcosms_March | ecosystem: Host-associated > Mammals > Digestive system > Large... | reverse complement strand
TGCTGACTTTATTCTCCGTCGGCATGCCGACGGAGAATTGCACTTCTATTGTGAATCTTTATACTCTTTTTTCCGTAGGTAAATTTCTTTCTGCCGGGTGCTCTTTTTTTAGGGGCCAACTTTTTTTAACTAAAAACGTATATGAGGCTAACAAGATAATTCATAATAATGAGATATAGATTTTGATTTTTTATATAAATTTTGTACCTTTATAGAAATTTCTTTTATGAGACAAATAAAAATAACAAAGCAAATCACTGGTAGGGATTCCTACTCCATGGAAAAATATCTCCAAGAGATAAGTAAGATACGTGTTTTGTCTCCCGATGAGGAGGCAAGTTTAGCCAAGAAAATGAAGAAGGGTGATTCTTTCGCCAAAGAAAGGTTGATATTGGGAAATCTTCGTTTTGTGGTATCGGTTGCCAAACAATATCAGAATCATGGTTTGACATTGGGAGATTTGATTAACGAAGGAAATCTGGGCTTGCTGAAGGCTGCGGAAGGTTTTGATGAAACCAAAGGTTTTAAATTTATTTCTTATGCTGTATGGTGGATTCGGCAGTCCATTCTTCAGGCCATTGCGGAAAATGCTCGCCTGATTCGGTTGCCTCTGAATAAAATCAGTACAATGAATAAGGTGAACCGATGTTACATCGAGTTAGAGCAGGAGTATCAAAGGGAACCGACAGCAGAAGAGATTGCTGAAAAAATGGATGTTCCTCTGGAAGATGTCAGAGAGAACATGAAAATTGCAGTGAAACCGATTTCCATGGATGCTCCTCTGAATAATGAGGAGGAATCCTTGTCTATGCATGATCTTTATGTCCCGACGGACAATGCAATAGGGTTGCCGGAAAGTGCATTGAACAGTGATTCTTTAAAGAAAGATATTGAACGATCCCTTTCCGTACTTTCAGAGAGAGAGGCAACGATCTTGAATATGTATTATGGTTTGCATGGATATTCCCCCATGTCGTTGGAAGAAATAGGAGTAAGTCTTGGATTGACCAGTGAAAGAGTTCGTCAGGTAAAAAATAAATCAATTCGTAAATTGAAAGATATGAGTGGTATTAAACGTTTGAAAACCTACCTCTGACACAAAGAAACGTTTGTTTTATATCATTTCTTCTGAAAATATGGAAGTTCGGGTCTATATTCCCGGACTTCTTTTTATATTGTTATTCCTGTTCTTTCCTTTATTTTTTTGATTTTTTTGAAAATCCGTTTACTTTTGTTGTAATATATAAGACTGTGATAAGAGTGCGACCTTGAATCAAACGATTGTGGAAGTACTTATGGATGTCGGAAATCGATTGCAAAATTAAAATACGAAATACATGACAAACGAAAAGAGTTGCTGTGAGAGTCGGATTGCTCTGAAGCGTGAAGATTTTCAGATGGAGTTGAACGGAAAGGAAACGGATCTGTTCATCTTGAAAAATAAGAATGGAGTGGAGATTGCCGTAACGAATTATGGCGGTTTTATTGTTGCAGTGATGGTACCGGACAGGCAGGGAAAATATGCCGATGTAGTGTTAGGACACAGTTCGATACAGGATTATTTGCATACACCTGAACCTTATTTGGGAGCTTTGATCGGGCGTTACGGAAACCGCATTGCCGGTGGCAAGTTCACCTTGGAAGGGAAGGAATATACGCTGGCTGTTAATAACGGACCGAATACGCTTCATGGCGGATTGACTGGTTTTAATGCCGTGGTATGGGATGCGGAACAACTGAATGCTCAGACGTTAAAGCTGAATTATCTTTCGGTGGATGGAGAGGAAGGTTTTCCTGGGAACTTATCGGTAGAGGTGGTTTACCACCTGAATAATGATAATGCTTTGGAGATTTCTTATCAGGCAGCAACTGATAAGACCACTATTATTAACCTTACGCAGCATTCATTTTTTAATTTGGCTGGTAATGCCAAGCCAACCCCGACAGTGTGTGGAAACATATTGACAATTCATGCTGATTATTATACCCCGATGGATGAGGTTTCTATTCCTACCGGCGAAATTGCTCCGGTGGAGGGTACTCCGATGGATTTCCGTACGCCTCATACTATTGGTGAACGTATTGACAGCAATTTTGAACAGTTGGTTTTCGGAAAAGGTTACGACCATTGTTATGTGCTGAATAAGAAGGAAGCCGGAGAGTTGTCTTTTGCAGCTAAAGTGGTGGAACCAGAAAGCGGTCGTACACTGGAAGTTTATACAACTGAACCGGGAGTACAGTTGTACACTGGCAATTGGTTGGGCGGTTTTGAAGGAAAATATGGTGCAACTTATCCTGAGCGGAGTGCCGTTTGTTTGGAAACCCAACATTTTCCGGATAGTCCCAATAAACCTCATTTTCCAACGGTCGTGTTGCATCCGGATGAGCTTTATGTCCAGAAATGTATCTATAAATTTAGTGTGGAAAAATAATTTTTCATTTATAAATTAATTTAAAATATGAGTCAGAAACAAAAGCAATGGGGAGCCATTATTGTAATGATTGCGCTCTTCGCCATGATTGCCTTCGTAACAAACCTTTGTACACCGATGGCTGTCATTGTAAAAAATCAGTTCGGTGCGTCTAATGTACTTGCCCAGATTGGTAATTACGGAAACTTTATAGCTTATCTTTTGATGGGTATTCCTTCCGGTATATTGCTGAAAAGAATAGGTTATAAAAAAACGGCTCTTGTGGCCCTTTTGGTCGGTATTGTCGGTATTTTCGTTCAGTATATGAGCGGTTGGGAAAGCATTGGCGGTTTCGGTCTTTATTTAGTGGGGGCATTTATTGCCGGTTGCTGTATGTGTATGTTGAATACGGTGGTGAATCCAATGCTTAATATTTTAGGCGGTGGTGGTAAAAAGGGAAATCAGCTCATTCAGACGGGTGGGGTATTTAACTCAACAGCAGCAGTTGCCTGCTACATTTTGATGGGTGCTCTTATCGGTGAGGCAGCCAAAGCAAAGATTGCTGATGCTACGCCGGCTCTGTTCATCGCTTTGGGTATTTTTATTGTAGCTTTTGTTGTTATTCTTTTTACAAAAATAGATGAACCTGAACAGCAGGTAGAAGTTAAAAAAGCCGAGAAAGATAAATACAGTGCATTTTCTTTCCGTCATTTTAATCTGGGAATTTTAGCTATTTTTCTGTATATGGGAGTGGAAGTAGGTGTTCCGAATTTTGTTCAGCAGTATCTGGTGGCTGCACCGACAGATGCGACTCCCGGTTTGGGTATTGGAGCTGGTACAGCAGGTTGCATTGTTGCTGTGTATTGGTTTATGATGCTTGTCGGTCGTTTTGTTGGCGCTTCTATCGGGGGTAAGGTTTCCAGTCGTCTGATGATTACGACCGTTTCTATTGCCACTTTGGTATTGGTTGCTTTTGGTATGTTCACTCCGCAGGATATATTGGTTAGCGTTCCGGGGGTAGATTGGGGAAATGTGGAAATGATCTGGCAGGAAGTGCCCGTCAGCATTTTTGCCTTTTTGTTGGTAGGTCTTTGCACTTCCGTGATGTGGGGAGCAATCTTTAATATGGCGGTTGAAGGCTTGGGTAAATATACCTCCATTGCTTCGGGAGCCTTTATGACGATGGTATTCGGTTGTGCCGTTATGCAGGCTATCCAGGCCTGGGTTGCCGACCTTACGGGTTCTTATCTTACAAGTTATGTAGTAGTACTTTTCTGTGCTGCTTACATTCTGTTCTATGCTCTTGTAGGTTCTAAGAATGTGAATAAGGATATTCCGGTAGAATAAGGATATTTTGAAATTATAAAGATATAAAATCATGGATACTTCGATTGTAAGAAATAAATTCAAAGAAAAATTCGGAACGGAGGGAGTATTATATTTTTCTCCGGGACGTGTGAATCTGATAGGAGAGCATACGGATTATAATGGCGGATGCGTGTTGCCCGGTGCGATTGATAAAGGTATTTTGGCTGAAATCAAACCCAACGGAACCGACCAAGTACGTGCTTATTCTGTAGATTTGGACGATTACGCCGAATTCGGTTTACGCGAAGAAGATAAACCGAAAGCTTCGTGGGCTTGCTATATTTTTGGTGTTTGCCGTGAGATGCAGAAACGGGGGGGGGAGATAAAAGGCTTTAATACCGTATTTTCCGGGGATGTACCTTTAGGTGCGGGATTGTCTTCATCCGCTGCCTTGGAAAGTACGTTCGGTTTCGGTTTGAATGAACTTTATCATTGCGGTTTTGATAAGAAAGAATTGGTGTTGATTGGGCAGAAAACGGAGCATAACTATTGTGGCGTGAACTGTGGAATTATGGACCAGTTCGCCTCTGTATTCGGAAAGGAAGGTCATCTCATTCGTTTGGATTGCAGTACGATGGAATATGAATATGTGCCTTTTGCCCCCAAGGGCTACAAAGTGGTATTGGTGGATTCTGTCACCAAACATGAATTGGTGGATTCTCCCTACAACAAACGTCGCCAGTCTTGCGAAAGAGCCGCAGCCGCTATTGCTGTCAATCATCCTCAGGTGAAACTGCTGGGAGATGCGAATATGCAGATGCTGGAGGAGGTGAAAGGAAAAATCAGTGAGGAGGATTATATGCGTGCCACTTATGCTATTCAGGAAAATGAGCGTCTGATCAACACCTGTGAGGCATTGAAGAAAGGGGATTACGAGACAGTGGGTAAGAATGTGTACGCGACTCACCACGGTATGAGTAAATTATATGAAGTAAGTACCGTGGAACTTGATTTCCTCAACGATGTGGCTAAAGAGTGTGGAGTAACCGGTTCCCGTATTATGGGCGGCGGTTTTGGTGGTTGTACCATCAATATTGTGCCGGAAGATAAATACGATCATTTTATCGGAACGGCGATTGCTAAGTTTAAAGCTAAATTTGGCAAGGAACCGAAAATATATCCGGTAAAAATCAGCGATGGTGCCCGTAGATTAAGCTGAAAAAACGGCCACTGAAAATAAAATGCGTGGGAATTTTCTCACGCGTTTTTTATTTGTTTATTTTGATAAATTAAACGGATTTTAATAGTTTTGTGTGGCTTGAAAGAGGGGAAGGATTATTTTTTAACAACACTGATATTATGGGAAAATATGAATTAAACAAAAATCTGGCCCAGATGCTGAAAGGCGGGGTGATTATGGATGTGACCAACGCAGAACAGGCAAAAATCGCCGAGGCGGCGGGGGCTTGTGCTGTTATGGCATTGGAGCGGGTGCCGGCAGATATCCGCCGCGACGGAGGGGTGGCGCGTATGTCTGATCCGCGCATGATAAAAGAGATACAGAATGCTGTCTCTATCCCTGTCATGGCAAAGGTACGTATCGGTCATTTTGTTGAAGCCCAGATTCTGGAAGCGATTGGTATTGATTTTATTGATGAAAGTGAGGTCTTGACTCCCGCTGACGAGCTATATCATGTGGAAAAATCGGCTTTTAAAGTTCCGTTTGTATGTGGTGCCCGTAATTTGGGTGAGGCATTGAGACGTATTGGTGAAGGGGCTGCCATGATTCGTACGAAAGGGGAGGCTGGAACGGGGAATGTTGTAGAAGCGGTGATCCACATGCGTCAGATTACGGACGAAATGCGTCGGGTGAAAAGTGCACCTGCCGAAGAGCTGATGAGTTTGGCAAAAGAATTTGGAGCGCCCTACGAATTGATTAAATATGTGCATGAAAACGGAAAATTACCGGTCGTCAATTTTGCAGCAGGAGGTATCGCTACCCCTGCTGATGCAGCTTTAATGATGCAGTTGGGATCGGAAGGGGTATTTGTCGGTTCGGGCATTTTTAAGTCAGGAGATCCTGCCAAGCGGGCAAGAGCAATTGTGCAGGCGGTTACTTATTTTAATGACCCGTTGAAACTGGCCGAGTTGTCGGAAGATCTTGGCGAACCAATGTCCGGATTGGAGATCAAGATGTTGGAAGATAAATATGCGGAAAGAGGTTGGTAAATTAAAGAGTGCTCCGGCACTCTTTTTTATATAGATATGAATATAGGAATTTTAGGTTTTCAAGGGGCTGTTATAGAGCACCAACGACATATTGAAAAATTGGGGTATGAGGTCGTGAATGTGAGGTATCCAGAACAATTGGAGGATTTGGACGGTATCATATTGCCGGGAGGGGAAAGTACAACTATGGGTAAACTTTTAGTGCGTACAGGAATGATGGAACCTTTGCGTCGGAAGATTGAGAGTGGGTTGCCGGTGTGGGGAACTTGTGCCGGTATGATACTTCTGGCTAAAGAACTGGAAAATGATCCGCAGAAGCATTTGGCTGTAATGGATATTTGTGTTCGGAGGAATGCCTACGGTACGCAGATTGACAGTTTTGATATCATGGCAGAGATTCCCGCTGTTACTAAGCAGACGGTCCCGCTGGTTTTTATTCGGGCGCCGTATGTGACGCGGGTGGGGGAGAACGTGGAGATATTGTGTCGTATCGACGGGCATATTGTAGCGGCGCGTGAGGGCAATATGTTGGTGACTTCCTTTCATCCCGAATTGACGGATGACTTGGCTTTTCACCGTTATTTTACCGGAATGTGTGTAAAATCATAAGCTCCGGGGAAACAGAGGAAAGAGAATTGCGTATATCTGTAAGTGAAATTTAAAAATGAACAGATGAAAAAGTGTATTTTATTATTGATGGGAGGGCTCCTCTTGTTAACGGCCTGTAAAAGGGAAGGTAAAATTGAGATACAGACTCAGAAAAGTGTGGATAGTACGGATCATTTGAGAGTAAATATTGTTCAGAGTGTTTTTACCTCTGCGGATTCGGAGATTCAGAAAAGCTGTGATCTATTGAATGCAAAAGTACACTATTTGATTGATAGTATTCAAAAAAGCCTCTCTTTACAGGCGGATACATTTTATTCCCGTCTGCTACAAAATGGGATAGAACGCCCGGCATGGAACTTTGAGTTTTATGCAGAGGATTCTGTATTTATGGTCAGGCCGGATTATATCAGCTTGAGGTTAATGACCTATGTATTTCGGGGCGGAGCACATGGCATGACCGATTTTTATGCTTTCAACTATGATGTAAGACGGCAGCAGTTGCAATCACCTGCCCAAATTTTGGATTTTAGAAAATACAGGGAGATTAACGAGTTGTTGAAGAAAAATTTTGTAAATGCAGAGGGCTGCTTTACGGAAATCCCGACGTTAGAGAATGGCTTTGCGGCATTGAATATAAGTACGAAAGCCGTTTGCCTGACTTATCCTCAATATGTTTTGGGACCCTATGCCTGTGGGTATGCACAAGTGAATTTGCCTCGTGCTGAGTTAAAAGGCATGTTGCTGAATGAGTGAGCATAAAGGATAAATTTCCGGACACTTCAAGGTACGAAGAAGCGTTCGGAAATTTATTTTTTCAGACTTTCTTTTAGTTCTTCACAGCTTAAAGTTGCTGTTCCTATTTTTTTGACAACGATGCCGGCGGCAACATTGGCTATCTGCATCGCTTTTTGGATTTCCATCCCGTCAGCCAGACAGATGCTTAATGTGGCAATGACCGTATCGCCTGCTCCGCTGACATCAAATACCTCTTCCGCATGGGTCGGAATATGTATACTTTCATGTGGGGAGACAAGGCTCATGCCTCGCTCACTTCTTGTCACAAGTAAAGACGTAAGGTGATAAAGTCCGATTACTTCCAGGGCGGCTGCTTCGATTGCTTCATCTTCATTATCGACGGCATATCCCACAATATCGCTCAATTCTTTGACATTGGGGGTGATGAGGTCCGCTCCGGTATATTTGTTCCAGTTTTTCCCCTTAGGATCAATAATGACAGGTCGGTGATTTGCATGTGCCTCTGAAATCAGAAATTGACAAAGTGAATCTGATATGAGGCCTTTGCCGTAATCGGAAATGATTAAAATATCAAATTGATTGAGGCTTTCAGAGATTTTTTGTTTAATTTCCTCTTCATCCACTGGCAACAGAGACATTTTTTCTTCAAAATCCAGTCTTACAATCTGCTGTTTCCCGCCAATGATACGGGCCTTGGTAATAGTCGGAAAGCTACTTTTTACAAAAGCGGTTCCGATATTCTTTTGGCGGGCCATGCGTTCAATCTCTTTGCCGAAAAAGTCGTGTCCGATGGCTCCGTAAAGTAAAACTTGGCCACCTAAACTGATTATATTATGGGCCACATTGGAAGCTCCTCCCAGTCGGGTTTCTTCTTTCTTAATATTAACGACGGGAACAGGTGCTTCCGGTGAAATACGCTCGACTTTCCCGAAATAGTACTTGTCGAGCATAATGTCACCGATAATCAATATTTTGCACTGCGTAAAATTCAGGTTATTCTTCACCGCCAAATTCCATTAAGTAAGCTTTGATAAAATCGTTGATTTCTCCGTCCATTACCGACTGTACATTGGAAGACTGGTAGTTGGTGCGGTGGTCTTTGACTCTGCGATCGTCGAATACATAACTCCGGATTTGGGAGCCCCATTCGATTTTCTTCTTATTGCTTTCCACCTTTTGTTGTTCTGCCATCCGGTGCTGCAATTCTTTGTCATATAAGATAGAACGTAGCTGGCGCAGGGCGTTTTCCTTATTCTTGGGCTGATCCCGGGTTTCTGTATTTTCAATTAATATCTCTTCCTCCTCGCCGGTATACGGGTCTTTGTATTGATACCGCAGCCGTACGCCGGATTCTACTTTGTTGACATTTTGTCCACCGGCTCCTCCAGAACGGAACGTGTCCCAACTGATAGATGCCTGGTTAATTGAAATTTCAATCGTATCATCAACCAGCGGCGTAACGAATACTGATGCAAAAGAGGTCATGCGCTTCCCTTGGGCATTGTATGGAGAGACTCGCACAAGCCGGTGTACTCCGTTTTCCCCTTTCAGATAACCGTAGGCATAATCTCCTTCGATTTGCATGGTAACGGTTTTTATTCCGGCTTCGTCTCCATCCTGCAAGTTACTGATAGCCGCTTTATAATTGTTGGCTTCTGCCCAACGTATATACATACGCATCAGCATGGAGGCCCAGTCCTGGCTTTCCGTACCACCTGCGCCTGAATTGATTTTCAGGACACAACTCATCTGGTCGGCTTCCCCGCGGAGCATATTTTTTAACTCCAGTTTTTCCACTAACTCCAGTGTATCGGCATAGTGGGCATCCACTTCTTCTTCCGTAGCCTCCCCTTCTTTGGCAAAATCAAAAAGAACGGCTAAATCTTCTATGGATTGCTTGATTTGCTCGTAACCGGAAATCCAGCTTTTCAATTCCCGCACTTTTTTCATGACAATTTCCGCTTCTTTCTGGTTGTTCCAAAATCCCGGAGCTTGCGTGCGCAGTTCTTCTTCTTCTAATTGTATTTTCTTATGTTCGATGTCAAAGATACCTCCTCAACGCGTCACCACGCGTTTCAAGCTCTTTTAAATGGTCAATTGTGATCATGTTTTCTGTTTTTTAACTTTGTTTGCTACTGTCCACTGACTTTTCCAGTTCCGGTTGATAGGGATGAATGCTGGTCGGATTGTACAGGTTTTCCACCTGGTTTTGTATAGACTTGGCCAATTCATGTCTTCCGGCATTTCGGGTATAGGCAATCAGATAGCGTATCACTTCAAGGTTCATGCGTTGTTCCTGCTGGAGTTCTCCGCTTTGGGCATCCGAGGGAGACAGGGAATGGATATATCTCAGCATCTGATAATTTTTTACAGCCAGCTCTCGTGCCAGATTATCAGCCTTTTCTGTTTCTCCTAATGCGTAATATAACGGAATATAATTCAGAATGTTATTGTCAATAGGCACTTGAGAGGTCGGCAACTCTTCCAGACTTTTGTCCAATACTGCAACGGCCTTGTCGTTTTTCCCTTCTGCGATTAATGCTTCTGCCAAGCGCAGGAAAGTATTCCGATAGCGCATCACGGCAATGGTGTTGTCGTGAAAATGGTCGATGTTGACCTTCGGGTTTTTGATATTTCCCCATTCGAATTTATTCATCACATTATCATAGAGGATGTCTGTATCAATGCGTCCGAAACTGTAGTATTCCTTGTTATTGGTTTCGATGGGGACAAGACGGTAAGCGGCTCCTTCCAACTGGAAGTATTTCTCCAATCCCATGTAGTTGTCACTTCCCATACCGATACCGAAATAAATGGGACGTTCCCAATTGTTGGTCGCGATGATATCCAATACCATTAACTCCGATTTATTCAGATTATTTTTCTTGATGGGAATTTCCACCTTGTCTACAATCAAGGCGGAATCTTTTGCACTAACAGTACCGTTGGCGATTACTTTTTTCGCTTCTACGGGAACATATACGTTTTTAGTCGGAATGTAATCCAGTACTTCATTATTATATGCCGATCTGGCTTTGGTGTTGGGATGATCGCTGGCGACAAATTCCATCACGTCTTTCAGATTAGCGGATTTGAAACGCTCTTGTACAGCCACCCAGTCGCGCACCCCTTCATGATATTGTTCATGGGTGAAAGAAATGGGAACTCTGGCGCTTTCATAGGCTTTCCGGTTGATTTGGTCGATATACCATCCTCCGGCCAGAAGGCTTAGGTTGACAATACGGATGTCTCGTCTAATGCCTTCGACCTCCTGGGCATACCAGAGCGGGAAGGTGTCATTGTCTCCGTATGTAAACAATATGGCATTCGGTGCACAGGAGTTCAGGTAATTTTTTGCATGGGCAAGTGTTGCATACCGTTCTGTACGGCTATGGTCGTCCCAGTTCTGAGCAGCCATATTGACCGGTACGATAACGAGGCAAACACCCGTTGTGACTAATGCTGCGACTTTGGAGTTGATTTTTTTGCTCAGGAATTCCCAAATGGAAAGTACCCCCAAACCAATCCATATTGCGTACGCATAGAATGAGCCGGCATATGCATAATCCCGTTCACGGGGTTCTCTCGGAGTTTGATTCATGAAGATAATAATGGCCAGACCTGTCATAAAGAACAGTAACATAATGACCCAGAAATCCTGTTTTCCTTCCCTACCTTTTTTATATTGGTAAAACATGCCTAAAATTCCCAGCAGGAACGGGAGCATATAGTACTTGTTTAACGCCTTTTCTGATTTCAGTTCATCCGGAATTTCATCCTGGTTGCCTAAACGCAATTCATCCAGGAATTTGATACCCGTAATCCAGTTCCCGTGACGGATGTCTCCGTATCCCTGGATGTCATTCTGGCGGCCGGAAAAGTTCCACATAAAGTAGCGCCAATACATGTGACCAATCTGATAGTTGAAGAAATATTTCAGATTATTTCCGAAACTCGGTTTCTGTATCGCTTTGCCGTTGACCATGTACGTGGGACCGTTGGGTTTGCCTCCCCAGGCTTCATATTCCTGCGGAAAATAAGGCCTCTGGTTGCTGTACATACGCGGGAAAAACGTACAGAAACGGCTGTCATAAGTATAATTGGGCTTATTCCCGATTTTATCATATTTACCAGTGACCTTATTTTGGTAGTAAATCGGAGAACCTTCACTGATATCGGTTAGCGGTGCATTGTAATATTGACCGTAAAACAACGGAGAATCTCCATATTGGTCGCGGTTAATATAAGACAGCAGGGCAAACACATTATCCGGGCTGTTTTCGTCAATCGGCGGATTGCTGATGGACCGGATAACGACCATAGAATAGCAGGAATACCCGATCATCATGACAATAAAACTGGTCAGGATAGTGTTAAGTATTGTTTTGTTCTTTTTTAGCGTATAGCGGACGCCGTATGTCAAACCTCCGATCAGCAGCAAGGCATAAATAATCACTCCTGTATTGAACGGCAAGCCCATCCCGTTTACGAAAATCAATTCGAAAGTCCCGGCCAGCTTAATGACACCGGGGATTAACATGAAATTGACAATTCCTAAAATAAGTAAGGATAAAATACCTGTTTTGATGATACCTTTGGTGGTTGGTACGTATTTTTTGAAATAATAAACGAACACAATAGCCGGGATGGCCAATAAATTCAGCAAGTGTACACCAATCGAAAGTCCGATGAGGTAGGCAATTAGGATCAGCCAGCGGTTGGCATAAGGCTCAAAGGCTACATTTTCCCATTTTAATATTGCCCAGAAGACAACGGCGGTAAACAGAGAAGACATAGCATATACCTCGCCTTCTACAGCTGAAAACCAGAAAGTATCGCTGAATGTATACGTCAGGGCTCCGATGAGAGAAGCACCCATAATGGCAAACAACTGCCCAAGCGTACATTCCCGATTTCCTTTCAGCACTAATTTGCGGGCCAGGTGGCTGATGCTCCAGAAAAGGAATAAAATTGTGAATCCCGAACACAATGCAGACATGTAGTTAATCATTAACGCCTGTTTATCCAAAGAAGGTGCAAAAATGGCGAAAAGCCTAGAAATAATCATAAACAAAGGCGCTCCGGGAGGGTGTCCTACTTGCAGCCCGACGGAGGTGGTGATAAACTCCCCGCAATCCCATAAACTTGCCGTTGGTTCTGCCGTAAGAATGTAAGTGAGACTGGCGATGATAAATGTAACCCAGCCAGTGACATTGTTGATGAGCTGAAATTTCAGCTTCGGATGATTCTGAATCTGATACATTTGCTTTTTGTTATTGAATGTCATTTAATATTCTGAATACCAGTGTGTATTGTAAAATATTCTATTGTTTTTCTTACAGAGGATATTACCTCAATTTACAAAGCACGAAAATAATTATTTTGATTGAATTTTGGTGCTTTTTTTTGTTTGAAAAAGAAAAAGTTTTACTTTTGCAACGCTCAAAGCAAAAAAGATTGTCCCATTGTGTAATGGCAGCACAGCAGGTTTTGGTTCTGTCAGTCCAGGTTCGAGTCCTGGTGGGACAACTTTCTGGACTCCCTGAAATTTTCAGGGAGTCTTTTTATGGATGGGCATAATGACTTTTCTTGACTCCCAACTCTCTGCTTGCCGCAATACTGTTGATTTGGCTGTTAAAATTAAGGTGTATATAATTTTTGATGTGTGACTATATTTGTGTTTGATATTGAATGTTAAACATGTTAAATTCACATTTATGGCTTCATTGAAAGTTATGCTGGATAAGCAAAAAATTAATCAGGAAGGAGAATGCCCGGTAATGATTAAAGTGCTGCACAACCGGGGGCGGCGTTTGATTAATCTGTTTCAGAAAGTAAAAATAGATGATTGGGACATTAAAAAAGCCAGGCTAAATGAAAAGCACGGCACCTTGGAACAACGGCAGAAACATATAAAGGTGAATTTTTATATTGAGTCGGAAATGATGAAGCTGAAAAAAATCATTATGGATTTTGATATGAGCCGGACCATTTATACTATTGATGACATTGTCAGCAACTATTACAATAAATCCTCCGTAGTTCCCATTTTTGATTATATCAATGATATCGTCCGTTCGTTGGAGAAAATCGGGAAAAACGGTAATTCGAATGTCTACCGGGAAACCATGGGGCGTTTGAAAAAGTATTCCAACCGGGAAGACCTTACATTTGGGGAGGTGGATTACAGTTTCTTGAAAAATTTTGAATCCCATTTACAGGAAAGAGGTTGTAAAATCAATACAATATCTTTTTATCTGAGAACAATACGCTCGATTTTCAATCGGGCCATCAAAGATGGGGTAGTGGGAGAAGAATATTATCCTTTTAAAAAAATTACGATACGGAAAGAGAAAACTGTTAAACGAGCCATATACAAAGATGAAATTGCTGCTATTAAGAACCTCGATTTGTCCTCTAGGCCTCAGGTTGCACTGGCACGGGACCTGTTTCTGTTCAGTTTTTATATGCGGGGCATGTCTTTTAAGGATATTGCCTTTCTGAAAGTGGCTAATATTATGGGGGATCGGATTTATTATTCCCGCCAGAAAACCTCTCAGAAACTGAATATCAAACTTACGGATAAGGCTATGGATATCATATTGAAATACAATGATCTCTCAAACAAAGGAACTTTTCTGTTTCCGATTATCCGCTATCCCGGTAGAAATGAATTCAATCAGTATAAAAATGGTTACCGCAAGACCAATCGCAGGTTGAAAATGTTGGGGGATATCTTGAATTTCAGAATACCTCTTACCACCTATGTTGCGCGCCATTCCTGGGCATCCATAGCCAAACGTTCGGGAATCCCGACTTCTGTAATCAGTGAGGGATTGGGACATGATTCAGAAAAAACCACTCAAATTTATCTCGATAGTTTTGAAAACAATGTGCTTGATGCTGCAAACGAGTTGATAACGGATATTTAGTCATTCGTAATTTTTTTGTTTTTAAGATGTTGTTTGGATAGATTATAATCTATTGAAATACAGAATGCAAAAGAAAATCGGATAATAACAAGTTTTCGGAAAGGTGATTTTTTTTAATTTCATCCTTCCGAAAATTTGGCAGGATAAAAATTGTTTGTATCTTTGCACCGCAATGCCCGAATGGCGAAATTGGTAGACGCGCTAGTTTCAGGTACTAGTGTCTTTACGGACGTGCAGGTTCGAGTCCTGTTTTGGGCACTTTGAAATGATGAAGATTTTTCAGCCCGGATGGTGGAATTGGTAGACACGCTACTTTGAGGGGGTAGTGGCCGCAAGGCCGTGCAAGTTCAACTCTTGTTTCGGGCACTTGTCTGGGGGTGAAAGGCATTAGAAAGCCGCAGTGAAAACTGCGGTTTTTTTGTTTATTAGTCGTTCTTGTTTACTCTGGATAGAGAAGGTAGGGTTTGCGTTGTTGTTTGAAGCGGAGGATGTCGGGGTGCCAGCAGGCTTTTATCTCATCGGCAGACTTGCCTGATGCAATCATTTTACGGACATAGCCGACTCCTATTAACTTTTCAAAAAAAGAGCTGAAGAAGAAATCGTCCATATGAAGGTTGCGGTAGGCTTCTATCAGGTAGCTGAGATCGATACCTTTGGCCAGAATTTCCTCCTCCTTTAGTAGGCTGAGGTCTGCTCCATAACATTTGCGGTTAAGCTGGGGCGGATTCTTGGCTCCTGCGATACTGCGGGGGGTAAAAGAAAAATTATACCCCAGCATATTCGGGTGGCCGTATATTTGGAAAGGCAGAGACGTACCTCTTCCCAGACTGACAGGTGTTGCCTCAAAAAAGCAGAGTGACGGATAGAGATATACTGCTTTCATATTGGGTAAATTGGGTGAGGGAGAAATGGGCAACCGGTAGAGCGTTTGATGGGTATAGTTTTTACAGGGGATAACCGTTAGATCACAGTTTCTGCCGTTAGGCAACCATTTTTCTCCGTTCACCATTTGTGCTAATTCTCCTAAAGTGAGACCGTGTACAATGGGGATTGGGAGCCAGCCCACACCTGATTTGTATTTCATATCCAGGATGGGACCATCTACATAGTGGCCGTTGGGATTGGGACGATCGAGTACCAGCATCTTTTTTCCGTGCTCGGCACAGACATCCATGAGCTTCACCATCGAAATATAGTAGGTATAAAAACGCAGTCCGACGTCCTGAATGTCCACTACCAACCAATCGAACAATCGCATGGTTTCGGCACTGGGTTTACCGTTTTTACCGTTATACAAAGAACGAATCGGAATCCCAGTCTTTGGGTCTATGCTTCCTGCCACGTGTTCTCCTGCATCAGCCGTACCCCGGAAGCCGTGTTCAGGAGAAAAGATGGCAACAACATTGAATCCGGAGCGTTTTAATAAATCCACAGTGTGCTCCTTGCCGACCATGCCGGTGTGATTGGAGAAAACGGCAATCCTTTTCCCTTTCAATAAAGGAAAATACTCTTCAGTACAGGAAGCTCCGACTTTCACCGTCCTGTCTTGTGAAAAGCCGAGGGCTGTGACGGAGAAAAGTAGGAAAAAGCAGAATAATTTCAAAAGCATAGCAATTTTTTTTCAATGATATAAAAATTTCGGGATATCCCGGGTATTAATTTTTATTTTCTCTGAATAACAGTAGACCCATGACCGTCAGTGCTCCGTTAAAGAGCAGAATTTCAAAACCGAATTGGTAACCGTTTAAGAGAACGACGGAATAGTGATCAATGCTGATAGTCAATGCAATTGAGGAAGCAGCGATAAAAGGAATGGCTTTGTCCCGCACTTTGGTTTTTAGCAAAATCCCGACGAAAAACAGTCCCAGCAGCGGACCATACGTGTAGCCGGCAAATTTGAAAATGGCATACACTACGCTTTCGTTATTGAACGAGCTGAACGCAATCATGACCAAAGCTAGTAACAGGGCACAGCCGATGTGGGTATAGAAACGGATTTTTTTCTTCTCATCTTCTGTCTTATTTTGTACGTCATATAGGTCCACAGTAAAAGAGGTTGTCATGGCAATCAGGGCGGAATTGGCACTGGAAAAAGCAGCTGCAATAACTCCTAACATGAAAAATATACCTGTAGTCGTATTGAGGTATTGGGTGGCTATCATCGGGTAAATACTGTCTGTCTTGGCGGGAATCGGAATTCCTGTCTGGTTCATATAGATAAAAAACACCACTCCCAGGCACATGAAAATAAAACACACCGGAATGGAAATAACGCTGAACGTCAGGAAGTTCTTTTTCGCTTCCCGGATGTTTTTCAGACTCAGGTTCTTTTGCATCATATCCTGATCCAAGCCAGTCATCACGATGGCGATAAAAATTCCGGCGATAAACTGTTTCAGGAAATGATTCGGATTAGACCAGAGATTTCCGAAATCAAAAACGAGGAACTGGGGATTCTCACCGATTCGCTTCACGATTTCCGGAAAAGAAAAATCCAGTGCCTTTTGAATGGAAAAAATCGTGAATACGACGGCGAAAATAAGGAAAAAAGTTTGTACAAGGTCGGTCCATACAATGGCCTTAATACCTCCTTTAAACGTATAGGCCCAGATAACCGCTACACAAAAGAGAGCATTGACGGCATAAGGGATATTCAAGGGACTAAAAATAGTAATTTGCAAGACCAATGTCACGATAAACAGCCGGAATGAAGCTCCTATTGTTTTGGACAATAGGAAAAGGGCGGCACTGGTCTTGTAAGCCCGGAAGCCGAAGCGTTCCCCGATATATGCATAGATAGAAGTCAGATTGAGCCTGTAATAAAGAGGAAGCAATACTTGGGCAATAAGTAGATACCCGACGAAATTTCCTAGGATAACCGTAAAATAGGTCATTTTTGCCGGAGAAGATACCCAGCCCGGTACTGAGATAAATGTGACTCCGGACAACGTGGTCCCTATCATGCCGAAAGCAACTACCCACCAAGGGGATTTATTGCCACCCCGGTAAAAATCGGCCGTGCCCGACTTACGCGAACTGAAATAAGACACCCACAGGATCAGACCTAAATAAATCAGAACAATCAATATAGAGAAATAAGGATTCATCAGCTGCCGGTTTTTGTTTCTTAATAGGGATGTTTCATGATTTTTCCGGAATTTTCAAATGGCGTATAAGAATAAAACCGGGGATAGTGCACAGCATTACCCAGAGGAAAAACGACGGATAGCCGAATGTATCGCAGATCCAACCGGAAATCATGCCCGGCACCATCATGCCTAAAGCCATAAATCCGGTGCATAGGGCGTAATGGGCGGTTTTGTATTCTCCTTCGCTAAATAAGATCAAATAAAACGTATAGGCGGAAAAGCCGAAACCGTAACCAAATTGTTCAACCATTAATAAAGAAGAAATCAGCGTCAGACTTTCCGGCTGGAACCAAGCCAAATAAACGTAAATAAAATTGGGCAGGTTGATGGCTAACGTCATCCAGCCTATCCAGTGTTTCAGCCCATGCCGGGCGATCAGTATCCCTCCGATAATTCCCCCTGCCGTGAGGGCTATCATGCCCAACGAACCGTAAATGAGACCGACATTGGAGGCACTAAGTGCCAGCCCTCCTTTTTCTTTTGGGTCCAGTAGGAAAGGATATACCATTTTCAGCAGTTGGGATTCCGACAGACGGTAGAGCAACATAAACGCCAAAGCTGTACCGATGTGTTTCTTGTGGAAAAAAACGACAAATGTGGAAACGAATTCTTTGAAAATCTCATTGCCCTTCCCGTGCGGATGATCGGAAGAGGCATAGGGAAGTGTGTAATAATGATAGATGCAGAACAGTAGAAAAAGCACGGTGAGGCACAGGTAGAGAATAGTCCACGATTTGGCCGGGTTCCAGTGTTTTTGCAGGAGGTCTGAAAAGAGTAATATACTTCCTACCCCCACAATCGTGGCAAAGCGGTAAAACGTTGTCCGTATCCCCACAAAATAGGCTTGTTGCCTGGGATTTAGTCCGAACATATAAAATCCGTCGGCGGCGATGTCGTGTGTGGCGGAACAGAAAGCCAGCAGCCAGAAAAACAAAAGGGAGTAAAAAAAGAAATGGGAAGCCGTCAGCGATAAAGCGATTCCGCCGGCACTGATGGCGATGAGTAATTGCATAAGCAACACCCAGCGGCGTTTGGTACTGAACATGTCTGCAACCGGACTCCATAGGGGTTTAATCACCCACGGCAGATACAGCCAACTCGTATAGAAAGCGATGTCTGTATTGGAAATTTGAAGGTCCAGATACATAACAGTTGAAATGCTGATAACCATAATGTATGGGAGACCTTCTGCCAGATAGAGCGTGGGCACCCAAAGCCAGGGATTTCGTATATCTTTTTTTAAAGTAGGCATAGGGATTAATATTTTTTCTCTAAAGTGGCCTTCGGGAAATAATGGTGGAGGATTTCCCGGTAGGTATAACCTTTGGCCCCCATAACGGCAGCACCGATTTGGCACAAACCGACACCATGGCCCCAGCCTGCGCCTTTTAACCGGAAGCCCTGCAACTGACCGTCTTTCCATTCTTTCCGGATGATAAACGCCGAACTGTAAAGGTGGGTTGGGGAAAATGCTTTCCGGATAACCAATTCTTTCCCGATAATCATGCTGCGCTTGCTCCCGGTCACTTTCAGCCGGATGATGCGTCCGGATTCGCCCCGTTCTATCGGGGTCAGGTCTGTGATATCCCCGAAATCAATGCCAAACTTCCGGCAGGCAAGGGCAGAGATTTCCTGTTGAGTGTAATACACTTCCCACCGGAAAAAATCGTGCGTTTCCTGGTCGTAATCGTTCAGCACCTCAGACAATATCCGCTGGTCACTGGTATTGCAAAATACATCCGGCGAACTGCTTATCCATTTCTCTGCCTCTTCTTCCCGAGCAGGTAATTCCGGTATTTGGGCACCAGCACCGTCGTAGATCGTCGTCAGATACGGATGCGATACGGATTCCCATACATTTTCAAACTTTTCGCTGAGTCCGCCGCAGCACTTGGAAAAACGGGCGTCACAGGTGCGGTGTTGGTAACACAAAACCTCCCCCCGGGTATCTGCTATTGCCTGATTGACGAGAGGTGTGCTTGCCTTGTGTATTCCTTGATAACGCTGGCAATGATCGTCGGCACACACGTCAAAGTTCCGGTGGTCCTCCCGGTCATACCAGCGTATATACTCCTCTTGGTTTTCCTGGAGCGACAGATAAGTCTTGCCGGATTCCTTCAATTCCGCCGATTTTTCGCATTGGGCTATAAGCCAGCTCCGCGAAATAACGGCATGGGCTTTCAGAAACTCCAGAGAAGACGTAGCTTTCATTTCCGAAGAAATAACGCTGAGCAGATACTCTTCAATATCCAGAATATTAATGGCGCTTAAATGATTATCTTCTGTAATGATTTTTAATTTCCCTCTAAAAAACTGGTTTTCCTGCCTTTCCCAATGGAAATTTATTCCGATGGTGACATCTGTTAATTCGATTCTTGCAGTCTCTTCTCTTTCGGGAGTAAACTCCAGCGGCAGCCGGACAGGTATCGATTGTTGGGGTGTTGTAAAAAAAATGCCGTCTGGTGTCTGTAATACAGCATATTCCCCGGAGAATTTTCCCGGCATATTTTTTTCATGGAAAATACCATGCAGACGGAAACGGATGGCAGGGGCAAATAAAATACCGACAGAAATCAGCATAATCGGAAATTTTTAATCAGTTTTTTTAAGGTTGAAAATTCATCCTCTTGAAATGTCAATTGGGCAAACAGATTGCGAAGCGTTTCCCCGTCCAGACGGTTAAAATCTTTTTCTACCGGCAGAATTACTACACCTCCGAAATCCACGGCTCCCGGACTGAAAACAATCCGTTTTTCGCCGGTTTCAAAAAACTGGGACGGACGATGAGTCCTGCGAGGAAAGAGGTAGGTTTTCCAGCGATTTTCTGCAAATAGCGTTAATAGATTGAACATAGGTTCCGGTTGCCGGGGTACCACTTCTCCAACGAGTTGGCAGATGCTGGCAATCGCCTGAACAAGCAAGGGAAGCGAATCGCTTTCTGCTATGACGGTTTTTCTTAATTCATCGGATTGACAGCTTATTTTAAGCTGTGATGATTCACTGATAACCTCCATATTGCTTTTCGTCTCCTTTTCAATAGGCATATAGCCGCGGTTTCCCGCTTGAAAATGGAAATGGTCGGGAGCTGAAGCTCCGCAGCCGGGGCCATTATAAAAAATCGTATATTCCGGCAAATTCCGCGCAAAAACAAGCATATCTCCGATGCGTTCAGGACTTAGCCGTTGGGCTTGGTGGTGCTTGTCCACGATAGTGAAATGCCGTCGGAAAATAGGGAACGGATTAATCAGGATATTGTAGTTGTTCCAAGAAATACTTTGCTGTTCTGCCGACCGGTTGGACGGACAGAGAAAACAGGGGCGTTCCTGTATGGACAGTGAATCGACTTTAGCAGTTGATGAATCAATCCGACAGGGATTGTGGGTGAGGAGCAGGGTGCAATGGGGGTAAGCCACTGTCCGGCTTTTTACCTGTTCCAACTCCCGGAATCGCCGGGCTACTGTTTCCCAATTATGGATTTGCTCTTCAAACAAGCGGTTTACGTCTGTCAGAAGAGTAGGAGAATAGAGAGACCGGTGTATATCTTGTGAATCCACGCTGTGTATTTTTTTTCAATGAATTGAAAATCTGTTTATTGTCCTTGGATAACTGTTTTCCGGGCTTCCACTTCGAACGTGCGTATCCGGTCTTTAAAAACATTATTTTTATTTTCTTTCTCCACGCTCAAAGCAGCATCGGAATTGCCCTCCCACCTGCGACACAGATAGAGGGCATCGTATAGCCGTCCAATCTGATAATGCCGGGATATGGCCAGGACGGCGGCATAGTCCTCTCCGTAGCTTGTATTGGGGAACTTTATTTTCCGGATAATTGAAGTACAGAATGCTCTGGGAGCTCCCAGCCCATTAATGCGCAGGGCATTATTTCTGCCATTGTCGGGCGTCCATTCTTTGTGGTCGATGAGTCCCGGAGGCAGGGGGTGCAGATTAAAATCAACAATCCGGTAAGAACCAATGACGGCAGCCGTTTTTTGTGTATAAAAAGCGTCACGCACTTGTTGTAAAACCGTATTGTCTATGTATAAATCGTCACTATCCAACTGTATACAGAACCGTCCGCAACGGTCGTCGGTGATGGCCCGGTTCCAGCATCCGCCTATCCCTAAATCCTGTTCTTGGGGAAGAATGTGAATCAAATTATCATATTCTGTACAAAGTTGTTTCAAAATACCACTCGTCCCGTCTGTGGAATGATTATCCACTACCATGACATTGAACGGAAATGAGGTGTGTTGATTTAAAGCGGATTTTACAGCTTCAGAGATGGTTTTTTCCCGGTTTCTTACCGGAATCACCACACTCATTTCTACGGGGAAATTGCCTTCAAAATCAGGGGCTTGAAAGACGGGAGGCAGCCAGGCTCCGACATGTTTTAAATGCTGGTTGCATACCTGTTCCATTTCGGATTGCACCTCTCTGTTTTTCGGGTCGACATAATCGAAATTCTTTTCGCCCGACAGCCGGGAATCGGCAGGAGCCATGTTGTACAGAATTTCGGGAATATGCAGGATTTTTCCCAAACGGGAAAGGGCCAGCCGCAAATCATACAACGCTGCAAATTGATACTCGGCAGTCATTTGCTTTACGGCTTCTTTGAACTTTTCCGTTCGGAGCAGCCAAAGTGCGCCGAAATTGAAATCATCCCTCAAGCTTCCGTCCTGGTAATCGGTGAGCGGATGAGGAGAAAGTCCATTGACTCCGTTGTCGTTATAATCGGAATACAGCATTGCTGCGGAAGTCGCCTGAGCTATTTGCAACAAGCGATCCAGGGCGAACGTCCCAAGGTCTATACGGTGTGGTTGGATGATAAGTAACGTATAGGGCGTATCGCAATAGGGCAGAAGTTGCCGCAAAAAGGCGGTCTGGCAGAGATTCCCTTGCAGAACCGGGGCTTCAACCTCTTCTTTTGCGGTGTGTGTATTGATCACATAACAGCATTTTATATATGCATTCTTTTTTAATTGTCTGATAATGTGGTTCGTATTATTATGATTGCCACCTGTGGCAAAGCACGTCACTTGTTTTTCCATGAGATTGAATTGATGGATTCAAATATATACTATTCTGCCCGGAAAAAGGCGTATTTCTTCCGGAAAATAGGGAAAGAATACAGAGAATAACTATTATCTTTGGTGCGGGAGACAATTCCCGTACGGCTAATAATAGGAATTATGTATTTGATTGCAGATAGCGGTTCGACAAAAACCCAATGGTGCATGGTGGAAAACGGGGAGTATGAAGTCATTTATACTTCGGGTATCAATCCGGTGTATCAGTCGGATAAGGAGATATTACAGATGTTGGAACAGGAATTCAGGGCTCAGGAAAAGAGGGTGGAAGCCGTTTATTTTTATGGGGCGGGATGTGCTTTCCCGGAAAAAAACGAGCAGGTGAGGCTGGCTTTGAAAGACTTCTTTACTGCTCCGCAGGTGGAAATCGCTTCGGACTTATTGGCCGCTGCCCGCTCTTTATTTCAGCACTCGTCGGGGATTGTGTGTATTTTGGGGACCGGATCCAATTCCTGTTACTATGATGGGAAAGACATTGTCGGTAATGTTCCTCCTTTGGGATTTATATTGGGAGATGAAGGCAGTGGGGCTGTGATGGGAAAGAGGCTGGTCGCCGATGTACTGAAAGGCATCTTGCCGGGAAAAATACGGGAATCTTTTTTTAAGGAATACCGCTGCACTTATCCGGAAATCATTGACCGCGTTTACCGGCAGCCTTTGCCTAATCGTTTCCTGGCATCGTTTACTCCGTTTCTGAAAAAATATATCGCGTATCCCGAAATTGAAAATATCGTATGTACGGCCTTGGAGGAATTTATTTGCCGGAATCTTTTGCAATACCGGGAAATACGCCGTTTGCCTGTCTCCTTTACGGGGAGTGTGGCGTTTTATTTCCGGGAGCAGCTCCTCTGTTTACTGGAGAAATATGACCTTTGTCCGGGACAGATATGCCAGACACCGATGGAGGGATTGATTACTTTTCATACCGCTCCTTCACTTCAGTAAGGACAGGCCGGAGTGAAGCGTATGTCTGTGGCGACACAGTGTCTATGGCTGAATAGGGAAGCCAGTACACCTCTTCAATCTCTTCCTCAGCCTGCGGAGTCAGTCTCTGATTTGGCGGACATGCCATCGTAAACCAATGGGTCTGCTTCAGATGCCATTGCTCTTCCCGGAAATAGATGTGCCATGTGTCTGGCAGTGGGCTTTCAATCCGGACTTCCTGCAAACCGCATTCCTCCCGTACCTCCCGCAGGGCGCAAGTCTGCGGGTCTTCCCCGGCTTCGATGTGGCCTTTGGGTAAATCGGGTATACCCAGTCGTTTTATCATCAGGATTTTACCGTCATGTCGGACTACGCCGCCGGCTGCTCCAACCACTTTAAAACAGGACTGAAAATGGGAAAATAATAAATTAAGGTCCGGGTGATAGAGTGTGGCATGGAAAATGCTGTCTTCTTTCAGATAAGAATATACAAAAGAAAACAGTTCGTTTTTATCAGGTTGAATGAGGACGTCCTGGTGATTTTTAAGTATTTCGCTATCATCAGTTAACCCAAAAAAGCTTTCTTTAAAAAATACTTTATACATTTGTACCAGAATAGGTCTTGTAAATAATATTTTAACCCGACAAAAATAATAAAAATGAGTACAGTAGCAGAAAATGTCGCTTCACATTTGTTGAAAATCAAAGCTATAAAGTTAGAGCCTGCTCACCCTTTTACGTGGGCATCCGGTTGGAAATCACCTATTTATTGTGATAACCGGAAAACCTTGTCCTATCCTGGGGTGCGTAGTTATATCAAAGAGCAGTTTGCAGCTGTTATCCGCGAAAAATATCCCCAGGCAGAAGTCATTGCAGGGGTGGCTACCGGAGCTATTGCCCAGGGCGTACTGGTTGCTCAGGAACTGAACCTGCCTTTTATCTATATCCGTTCTTCTGCCAAATCCCACGGTCTGGAAAATCTGATAGAGGGAGAATACAAAGCGGGACAGAAAGTAGTGGTTATTGAGGATCTCATTTCTACTGGCGGTTCCAGTTTGCAGGCAGTAGAAGCCCTTCGGAGTGCGGGCTGCGAAGTATTGGGAATGGTAGCGATTTTCACTTACGGATTCCAAAAATCTGTGGATAATTTTGATGCGGCCCGTTGCGAACTAACCACATTGAGCAATTATAATGCCATGATAGACCTGGCAGTCAAGACCGGATATATTCAGCAGAGCGATGTGGAAAAACTGAAAGAATGGCGCAAAAGTCCTGAAACCTATAAGTAAAAATGCGAAGCATCGGGAATCTGGGATGGGGAAGTAGGGAGCCCCGGCATTTCTGGCTATCCAAATGAAAAACAGTATGGCAGAAACAAAAATTGTAAGCGAAATCTATAAGATTGACAGCGCTATTGAGAGCGTGTATTCCTTGCTTTCGGATTTCAACAGAATCGGAATGATAATCAACATGGCCAAGCAGATGGGAGCGGGTAGTGGACAGTTGTCACAGATTTCTGATAAGATTGAAGACGTGCGTTTCAGTGAGGACGCATGTACATTGACTGTGAAAGGGATGGGAGAGGTTGTTGTGAGAATTGTGGAAAAAGAGGCGCCTAAGATGATTAAATTGGGGGGAGATGAAAATCTGCCTTTTGAATTTAATTTGTGGATACAATTGCTGGAAAACGGTCCTTATGACACCCGCTTGAGGTTGACCTTTATTGGAGAGTTGAATTTTATGCTGAAAATGATGCTGAAAGGAAAATTGGAAAAAGGCATCAACCAGTTGGCGGAGGGATTGACTAAAATACCCTACATGATGTTGAGATAAAAAAAGCGGATCATTTGATCCGCTTTTTTTAAGCCCTTAATGTTTGTGAGTTGAGTTTGCTCAGTTTCTCCTCGGCATAAGCTTTGGTGATGGTAATATTTTTCCGGTCCTGTGAAGGGGCTTCAAACATCAGGTCCGTCATGATGGCCTCACAGATGGACCGCAACCCCCGGGCTCCCAACTTAAACTCAATAGCTTTGTCTACAATATATTCATAAACTTCTTCCTCAAACTTCAGATGGATACCGTCTAATTCAAACAGTTTGACATACTGCCGTATGATGGCATTCTTGGGTTCTGTCAGGATGTTACGCAATGCGGCCCGGTCGAGCGGTTCCAGATAGGTCAGTATCGGCAGACGCCCGATAATCTCCGGTATCAGTCCGAACGATTTCAAATCCTGGGGGGTGATATACTGGAGGAAATTATCCCGGTCGATTTTTTCTTTCGCCTTGCTGGCATTGAAACCGACCACCTGCGTATTCAGCCGCATGGCGATTTTCCGCTCGATACCGTCAAACGCGCCTCCGCAAATGAACAGGATATTTTTGGTATTGACTGGAATCATCTTTTGGTCGGGATGTTTGCGTCCGCCTTGGGGAGGAACGTTAACTACCGAACCTTCCAGGAGCTTCAGCAATCCCTGTTGTACTCCTTCGCCGCTCACATCCCGCGTAATGGAAGGATTATCACCTTTCCGGGCAATCTTGTCCAGTTCATCGATAAACACGATTCCTTTTTCTGCGGCGGCTACGTCATAATCTGCCGCTTGCAGCAAACGGGTCAGGATAGACTCAATATCTTCTCCCACATATCCCGCTTCCGTCAGAACAGTGGCATCTACAATCGTAAAGGGAACGTGCAGCATTTTGGCAATGCTGCGTGCCAGCAACGTTTTCCCCGTTCCGGTTCTCCCCACCATGATGATGTTGGATTTTTCTATTTCCACACCTTCGGTATCCTCTTTTTGGAGGAGGCGTTTATAATGGTTGTATACAGCAACGGCAATGTGTTTTTTTGCATCATCCTGTCCAATGACATATTGGTCTAAAAATGTCTTGATTTCCAGTGGCTTCTTTATCTCGATATGGTCCAGATTAAGTGAAGATTTGCTTTTCATCTCCTCATTGACAATATCGTTCGCCTGGTGGGCGCATTGGTCACATATAAACCCGTCCATTCCGGCAATAAGTAATTCCACCTCACTACGCGACCGTCCGCAGAAGGAACATTTATCTTGCATACTCATTATCTGTTTTCTCTGGTTAAAATCGTGTCAATCATTCCATACTCTTTCGCCTCTTCTGCCGACATCCAATAATCGCGGTCGGAATCTTTTTCCACTTTCTTGAGCGGATTACCCGAATGGTCGGCGATGATGGTATAGAGTTCCTTTTTCAGTTTCTGGATTTCCCGGGCAGTGATTTCGATGTCGGAAGCCTGGCCCTGTGCGCCTCCCATTGGCTGGTGAATCATCACCCGTGAATGTTTTAACGCAGAACGCTTGCCTGCGGTTCCGGCACAGAGGAGTACGGCACTCATCGAGGCTGCCAGTCCGGTACAGATCGTGGCGACATCACAATTGATGTATTGCATCGTGTCGTAAATGCCTAAACCGGCATATACAGAACCTCCCGGACTGTTGAAATAAAGCTGGATATCCTTGCCGGGGTCGGCGGAATCCAGGAACAAAAGTTGTGCCATAATGATATTGGCTACATCATCGTCAATGGGCACACCAAGGAAAATAATACGGTCCATCATTAACCGTGAAAACACATCCATGGAAGCCACGTTCAACTGCCGCTCCTCGATGATGGTCGGGGATAAATAACTCGCGGTTGCCGATTCGAACCGGTGGAGGTTCAGGCTGCTGATGCCTTTGTGTTTGATGGCATATTTTTTGAATTCGTCTTGTGAATACATATTCTTACTTTTTTGTTTTGAGCTGCTAAGTTACGAAAAAACTCACCAATAAAAAAACCGCTCCCGACGGGAGCGGCTTCTTATGGGGTTTGTAACCGGAATTACAATTTCGGACCGGCGGACACTAAAGCCTTACCGGCAGCGTTCCCTTCAAACTTCTTGAAGTTTTTGATGAAACGTTCGGAAAGATCTTTGGCTTTCGTTTCCCATTCCTGTGCGTTTGCATAGGTGTCGCGGGGATCGAGGATCTTCGGATCAACACCCGGTAAAGCGGTCGGCACTACAAAATTGAAGAAAGGAATGGTTTTCGTCGGAGCCTTGTCGATAGAACCGTTTAAGATGGCATCGATGATACCGCGGGTATCTTTTATGGAGATACGTTTGCCGGTTCCATTCCATCCTGTATTCACCAAATAGGCTTTGGCACCGGATTTTTCCATTTTCTTCACCAGTTCTTCCGCATATTTTGTCGGGTGCAAAGACAGGAAAGCTGCCCCGAAACAAGCGGAGAACGTCGGGGTCGGTTCAGTAATTCCGCGTTCCGTACCTGCTAATTTAGCTGTAAAGCCGGACAGGAAGTAATATTTCGTTTGTTCTGCATCCAGAATAGATACAGGAGGCAGTACTCCGAACGCGTCGGCAGACAGGAAGATTACCTGCTGTGCAGCCGGGCCTTTGGATACCGGTTTAACAATGTTTTCGATGTGGTAGATCGGATAAGAAACACGGGTATTTTCCGTTACAGACTTATCAGCGAAATCAATTTTGCCATTGGCATCTACTGTTACGTTTTCCAGTAAAGCGTCGCGTTTGATGGCATTGTAAATGTCCGGTTCGCTTTCTTTGTCCAGGTTGATAACCTTAGCATAGCAACCACCTTCATAGTTGAATACACCTTCATCATCCCAGCCGTGTTCGTCGTCACCGATTAACAACCGTTTCGGGTCTGTTGACAGGGTCGTTTTACCCGTACCGGACAATCCGAAGAAAATAGCCGTGTTCTTACCTTCTAGGTCGGTATTGGCAGAGCAGTGCATGGAAGCAATGCCGCGGAGAGGATTCAGGTAGTTCATGATAGAGAAGATACCTTTTTTCATTTCCCCGCCATACCAAGTGTTCAGGATGACCTGCTCTTTTGTTTTCAGGTTGAAAACGGTAGCAGTTTCCGAATTCAGACCCAGTTCTTTGTAATTGTCCACTTTGGCTTTGGCTGCATTGAACGAAACGAAATCCGGTTCGCCGTAATTAGCCAATTCTTCTTCTGTCGGACGGATGAACATATTTTTTACAAAGTGAGCCTGCCAAGCCACTTCCATGATGAAACGTACTTTCAGACGGGTACCTTCGTTGGCTCCGCAGAACGTATCCACCACATATAATTTTTTGCCGGACAACTCCTTAACGGCTTTGGCTTTCAGGTCAGCCCAGGCTTCTTCCGAACACGGTTTGTTATCGTTCTTGTATTCTTCTGAAGTCCACCACACACTGTCTGCGCTGGCTTCATTTTTTACAAAGAATTTATCTTTGGGAGAACGGCCGGTATAAATACCTGTCATGACGTTTACGGCGCCCAGTTCGGTCACTTGGCCTTTTTCATAGCCGGTCAATGACGCATCGGTCTCTGCCTTGAACAGTTCTTCGTACGAAGGATTGTGGACGATTTCCTTCACGTCCTGTATCCCGTAAATGCTTAGATCTAACTTTGCCATAATTGCAATTTATATTAAAAAATTAATTAATACTTTTTTTCCGTAATATCTGTACAAATATAAAAAACATTCTTTTTAAAATAAAGTGTGGCGAAATGAAAAATATCTCTTTAATATTTATTAACATTCGCTACTGGGCATTTTTTTCTCCCGTCAGTGGTAGCGTGCTGCCACCAAGCGGACGTATTTGTCTTCGTATTCCTTGTTAAGCAGAGCTTTAAACAAACTTTGCGGAATCAGCGGTGCGTCTTTATGTAAAACGAGGTGACGGGCTCCGGCACACAAGGCGGCTGTTTGCAAAAAGGGGACGGATGAATTTGTCCAGCTTTCCACGATTTCCCGGAGGTCGGGATGTTCAGCTATCACAAGGAAACCCATGTATTCCGCTATTTCCGGACTGATACAAAGTGACATGAATTGTGTAATTTTTTCTTTATTTATTTTTTTAGGAAGCAGGAAGCAGGCCAAGATTTGCTCTTCTCTTTGTTGCGTGAGCCATAGCGCTTCCGCTACATTCTCGTCGGGAGTATATTGGGCGGCGAGAGTTTTGAGCGATACAAAACTGGCACCGACCTGCTGCCGGGTATTTATTCCCAGATGGCGGAGGCTGCTGATACTGCCCCAATTTTGCAGACGCCGGATTCGTCGGCTTATTTCTTTTATTTTTTCTTCCGTATCCTTATTCAAAATCACGTAATCCATGCAGAGCTCTTTTTATTTTTATCGGTAAGCGCGATTATCCGGACAAAAATAAGCGATTTATAAATAGGAATCTGTTTTGCAACAAAAAAATCCGTTATCCGTTTCTATTTTAGAGAAAAAGTTTAACCTTTAATTAAATTATTATGGCAGCAAATATTGGATTGGAACCCCAAATGGTAAAAGCCAGCAAAACCGTATTGAATAATCTGCTGGCCGACCATTTCGTGTTATTGGCAAAAACCTGGAATTACCACTGGAATGTCAAAGGCGTAAGTTTTCATTCTTATCACGTCTTCATGGAAGAACTTTATAACGGGTTGATTCGGGACATTGACGACATTGCAGAGCGTATCCGTTCTCTGGGCGAACGTCCGGTCGGATCATTGCAGGGCTATTTGGAACACAACAGAATCAAGGAACATTGCGACTCCGAGGCTCTGCCCGAAGCAAAACAGATGTTGGCGATACTGAGCGAAGACAACGACACGCTGATACGGGAAATCCGTAAAGACATCGAACAACTTGAAGATGATGAAGAGACTGATGATGCCGGAACAACCAATTTCCTCGAAGACATGATCGAAAGAAAAGAGAAAACGGCATGGATGATCCGGGCTTATCTTGAAAAATAAGCGGACGGCTCTATCCGATAAGTTTTAAAAATTCAGGCAGAGCTGTATGTCATTTTTTTTCAAGTCATGCAGCTTTGCCTGAATGTGTAGTAGAGAGGGGGAAGAGGCAGACAGGAGCCTCTTTTATCTCTTGTGGAGTAGCACAATGTTTTCCACATGGTGGGTATGAGGGAACATATCCACAGACTGTACCGCCATGACTTTATACTGATTGTCCATCAGATGCAAATCACGGGCTTGTGTGGCGGAATTGCAGCTCACATAAACAATGCGGTCGGGGGCGGCTTTCAGAATCGTGGCGACCACGTCCGGATGCATCCCTGCGCGGGGAGGGTCTGTGATAATAACGTCCGGGTGACCGTGTGCAGCAATAAAGTCTTCGTTTAGCACGTCTTTCATGTCGCCAGCGTAAAAAGTGGTGTTGGTAATGCCATTAATGGCAGAGTTGATTTTGGCATCCTCAATGGCTTCTGGCACATACTCTATGCCGATGACTTTCTCTGCTTTTTTCGCTACGAAATTCGCAATCGTTCCGGTACCGGTGTAAAGGTCATACACAATTTCCTTACCTGTCAGACCTGCTAATTCCCGGGTACGGGAATAGAGGTTGTAAGCCTGTCCGGAATTAGTCTGGTAAAAAGATTTTGGGCCGATTTTAAACTTCAAACCTTCCATCTCTTCAAAAATATGATCCTTCCCTTTATAACAGATTATTTCCTGGTCGGTCAGCGTGTCGTTGGCCTTTCCGTTGATGACATACATCAGTGAACTGATTTGAGGAAACTCCTGTTGCAAAGCATCGAGCAGGGCTTCCCGTTTCTCCCGGTCTTCGTGGAAAAACGCCAGCACTACCATAATTTCTCCGGTGGAGGACGTACGGATAATTAACGTCCTTAAGAAACCTTCCTGATTGCGGATGTTGAAGAACTCCAACCGGTGTGTCAGAGCATACTCTTTAATGAAATTCCGGATTTCGTTTGAAAAACCGCCTTGCAGATAACAGGTATCGATGTCCACTACCTTGTCGAAAAGTCCGGGCACATGGAATCCAAGTGCCGGAGTGCGCTCTATGTCCATCTCTTGTCCGATTTCCTCCCGTGTGAGAAACCGTTTGTTACTGAATGTAAATTCCAGTTTGTTGCGGTAGAGTGTAGTCAGTGCAGAGCCTAAGATGGGGAAGATATTCTGAAGTTCCATCTTCCCGATGCGTTCCAGGTTGTCAATAACTTCCTGCTGTTTGAATTGCAGTTGCATCTCATAAGGCAGGTTCTGCCATTTACAGCCGCCGCAGATACCAAAGTGCGGACAGAAAGGTGGAGTACGCAGTTCAGACAATTTGTGTGTTTTTACTACAAATCCCTCTAAAAAACTTTTCCGTTTGCGGGTGACCTGCACATCGACTACGTCGCCGGGGACGGTGTTGGGCACAAATAATATTTTTTCGTCAATATACGCAATGGACTTTCCTTCCGCTGCGATTTTTTTTATTTCAACGTTTTCCAGTAACGGTTTTTTTCCTCTTCCCATGCCGTAGCACTTATTGATTTAATAATAATTTTTTCAATTCGGCGACCCCCTCGGAGGCTCCTTTTTCAATCAGGTGAAACCTGTTGTTGCGGGCTTGTTGCGGAATGTGCGGGTCAATGACGAAAACCGGAATCCCTTCGGAGGCGTAACTCAGAAGTCCCGCTGCCGGATAAACGGCCAGAGAAGTCCCGATGATAACGAGGATATCCGCTTGGCGGACGAGTTCCGTAGCAGGCTCGATATTGGGAACGGCTTCTCCGAAAAAGACAATGTGGGGGCGCAACAGGGAACCGTCTTCACAGCGTGTGCCCGATTTCAGTTCCCAACCCTCCAGGTCGTAAATAGCTGACGGATTTTTGCTGCTTCTGACTTTCTTCAATTCGCCGTGGAGATGCAGCACGTGTTTACTGCCTGCCCGCTCATGCAAATCGTCTACGTTCTGTGTGATAATTTGCACATCGAAATAAGGCTCTAATTCAGCCAATCCGGTATGTCCGGCATTGGGATACGCTTCGTACAACTGTTTACGTCTTTCGTTATAGAACTGGTTGACCAATTCCGGATTCCGTTCCAAAGCCTCCGGAGTGCAGACGTCCTCAATGCGGTAGTTCTCCCACAATCCGTCGCTGTCACGGAACGTTTTTATCCCGCTTTCCGCACTCATGCCTGCACCGGTTAAAATCACTAATTTCATCCGCAGAAATATTTGATTCATTCCCGCAAAGATAGGAAATATTATATCATCCGGAAAGTTTGGTACAGAAGCCTGGAATGGGTTTGTATAATTTTTTTACATTTGTCGATAAATTTTATAAATCCTTATGTCTGCAACAACTGGAAACACATCACGTCTTGAAGTGGTGGATGCCTTGCGGGGCTTTGCTTTGCTTGCAATAGTCCTGCTTCATAATCTGGAACACTATAATATTTTTTACGGCGACTTGCTTCAATCCGGATGGTTGGCGAAACTGAATGTGTGGGTGACGGACGGTTTGTTTTTTCTGTTTGCCGGTAAGGCTTATGCCACCTTTTCTTTGCTTTTCGGATTCAGCTTCTATATTCAGATGCGCAATGCACGTCGCCGGGGTTGTGATTTTCGTACCCGCTTTGCCTGGCGACTTCTTTTGCTTGTGGGATTTTCGCAATTGCACGCTTTGTTCTACAATGGCGACATCCTGCTGCTTTACGCCGTGTGTGGTCTTATCCTTATCCCTGCCTCCTCGTGGAGCAACCGGACGGTAGTGCTTGTGGCTGCCATACTTATGCTGCAACCTTACTGCTGGGGAAAAATTGTATACGCGCTGTATCATCCGGAATATATAGACAATAATTCTTTATTCATCCAATACGCCGTGTCGGCAGGAGAGGTGGGGCGGAACGGAAACCTGTGGCAGATGCTGCTCAACAATATCTGGAATGGTCAGCTTTATAGCAACTTCTGGCAGGTGGAAGCCGGACGCTTGTTCCAGACCCCTGCACTCTTTTTACTGGGTATGTTGGCGGGGAGAATGGAGTGGTTTGTCAAATCGGTGGCGAGTGTACGGTTCTGGCGCAAGGCTCTCGTGGGTGCTGCCGCAGCCTGTGTCCCGCTCTTTTTGCTGAAAACCTACGTGCCGCCTGTGATTGGCAATGTAACCGTACTTTCCTATTATAGCATTGCTGTTCCGATGCTGTATAATTTCGCATTCATGGTGCTGTTGGTATCGGTGTTTGTATTGGCTTGGTTCCATCACGGAGACAAAGGGTATGCCTTCCAGCGTATGCCAGTGGCGTACGGGCGCATGAGTCTCACGAATTACATCGGGCAGTCCGTTATTGGGGTGGCCATTTATTATCATTGGGGCTTTGGCTTATACAATTCGGTCGGAGCAGCGGGCTCTGCCCTTATCGGACTCGGAATCTTTTTTGTACAGTTGTCATTCAGCCGCTACTGGCTGTCGCGTCACGCCCAGGGACCTCTTGAATACCTCTGGAAACGCGGCACGTGGATTAAGTAGGATTCGTTGTTTTAAATAAGGGCGTATGAAAGCATGTTATTTTTATGAGGGAGCTATCGGGAAGTATGGGTTGCAGGAGAGTGGGGGAAAACTGACGAGGATATGGGTGGGTGACCGTGTGGCGGCTGTTCCGGATGAGTGTGAACGGAGGGAGACTCCTTTGCTCAGGGAAGCCCGCCGGCAACTGGATGCCTATTTCGACAGACGATTGAAAACCTTCGACCTTCCTTATTTATTAGATGGAACTCCTTTTCAGCAAAAAGTGTGGCATGCGCTATGTGGCATTCCATATGGAATTTGTATTACCTACGGCGAACTTGCCGCTCTTATTGGAGACCCGAAGGCTTGCCGGGCAGTGGGGATGGCTAACGGACGGAATCCTTTGCCCATTATTGTTCCCTGTCACCGTGTTATCGGGAGCGGCGGGAAACTGACCGGATATACCGGAGGGCTGGATATTAAAACAAAACTTCTGCAAATAGAGGGCATTACCCTGTTCGGGTAAAGAAAAACTTGAAATACGGGTGGAGTACCGGGCCGCTTAACTATGAAGCTGCTTTGTGAACGAGGAAATAAGAAAAGAGACCGTCAAATTCAATTGGCAGTCTCTTTTCAATTTTAATTATGAATGAATAGTTTAAAACTCTTTAGAATCTAAATAAAGAAACTTTAATTTAAAATCACCCCGCTATTGCTTGTCGGATTTTGGGTTAATGTGCCCGGATAAGCATTAATGGCGTTTTGCGGAATGTAATATATTACCCGGAAATCGGTTGCCGGCACATTCTCCAATTGCTTGTGCGGTCCCGGATAATGACGGTCCAGAGCCTTCCCGTTACGGAATACGTCGTAACTGCGTTCAGCCTGGTAGGCCAACTCCAACTGACGTTCTTTGTCGATTCTCTCTCCGGCATTGTTTGCGTCCAAAGAATTATATTCACCGCCGACAATGGCACGTCCGCGGATGATATTCAGATCTGCCAGTGCAGCACCATAATTACTCAATTTGGCATACGCTTCCGCGCGGTTCAGATAAATCTCGCCCAAGCGGCTGATAAGTGGTGAATGCAAATGGGAATCTTCTCCTTCCCGGGAACATTTTGCAATATAAAATTCCGGATAAACGCGGTTCAGCGTGATATAGTTGTCCACCACACCTTCATACGTTCTGCCTTTATAAGTAATCGTGTATATTTCCTGCTCCTTATCCACGGGCGATAACGCGTAATTCGTATAGGTGGTGTCTTTTTTATTTCCTATGGTTTCGATTTTCATGTCTCGGCAAATCAGATCGTTACCCTCAACTTTTGTGTCAAATTGGAGATAATTCTGCAATCCCGTTTCGGCATCCGTATAAATAAAACGGAATACCTCTTGGGCATTATCGGCATAATGCGGTTCGATGAAAGCTGCCCGGGCATCCACCATGTTATAATGATCCGGACGCCAGTCGTTTCTTCCCGTTTCATCCAGCAAAGCGAGATATTTGGCACTGGCAAACATTTCGCCCCAGCCCATGCCGCCGATGTTGGCGTACATACCGCCGATACCGTAATAATGGTCATAACCGGAAAATTCGGAAGCCACACGTTTGATTGCAAAAATCGTTTCGCTGTTATTTTCGGGAGTAAATGTATTATACGCCATGAAACTTTCCCGGGGTAACAAAGCATAAGTACCGGAATTAATTACTTTGTCCGCATATTCTACCGCCAACTGTGCATACTGGGTATTCGGATTTTCATACGTACCGCTCATGTAAAGATATACGCGTGATAACATTGCCTGAGCTGCTTCTCTGGAAGCATAAATCGCCCCCTTGTTAATTGTCATTAAACGCTCTGCTGCTTTCAGATCGTTGATTGCCTGTTCGTAAGTCTCTTTTACGGTAGCTCGGTCCGGTAGAAACATTTCGCCAACAACATCATCCGGCGTTCCGTTTACGATGGGCACGCCCAAGTTTTTGTCGGGAGCCTGGTAATACGGACGTCCGTAAGCCCGGCAGAGATAGAAATACATCATGCCGCGTACATAGTAGCACTCGCCGAGTTTATTGTCGATTTCGGCACTCTGTCCCTCCTCAATCATATTGATGATATTGGAAGCTTGGGCGATAGCTTTATAACCGTAATCCCAGAAATCCTGCAAACGGTAATTGTTCGGGGTACGGGCAAAAGAGATGAACTCAAAAAATGCGTCTGTGGAATTTCCGCGGATCACCATATTGTCGCCGGCATACTCCCCGCAACGGTGCATCGGGTCCGACCACGTTTTCAACTGGGCATACATGCCGTTCATTAAAGCGTCCAGTGAAGCGTCCGGGTCATTGGTAATCTGTTCTGCCGACATCGAACCGTAAGGCAGACAGTCTATATCGCATGCGGTCAGCGAGAATGCAGCCGCTACTAATACTGTAACTATTTTTTTCATATACTTCAATTTAGAATGTTAGATTTAATCCGAACATAAACTTACGTACGGAAGGATACACACCCGGACCGGCACTTCTCATCACAGAGCCGTCCGAAGCAGGGATTTCAGGATCCACACCGGAGTAATCCGTAATCGTGAACAGATTCTCGCCGCTCAACGCTACACGCAGACTCTGGATGCCCCATTTCTTTACAGGCACATTGTAACCCAGCGTCAAAGAACGCATTTTCAAGAAATCACCGTCTTCCAGGTAACGGCTGGAAGCGTAATTGCCTTTGTCCGAATTATTGTATTTGGCTACCGGATGAGTGGCTTTGTCGCCCGGTTTCTCCCAGCGTTTCCAGCCGCTTTGCAGTTTCATCTGGTTACGGTCGCAATACGTACCGTCGGAGTCATACTCCTGGCGGGAATAATTGTAAATCTTACCGCCGATGGAATAACCGAATACGGCATTCAAATCAAAATTCTTCCAGGTCAGTGTCGTAGAGAAACCTCCGAACAAATCGGGTGAACCGGAACCGCATTTGAAATATTCGGCCTCCGCATAATTGGAAGTGGTTACCAGCTCACCGTTTTCACCCTTTTTGTACCACATCGGGGCACCGTTATCCGGATTGACACCTGCCCATCTTTTCATATAGTATGTATCAATCGGTTCGCCCACTTCCAAAATGCGTTCAGCAGAACCGGCAATACCACTGCCGTCGCCGATAATCACCGGTTTCACGACGTAACTGCCGTCAGCCTCTTTTTGTTTATACAGGTTTTTCAGCTCATTCTTATTGTGGCTGATATTCAGTTCTATGTTCCAGTTCCAGTCTTTCGTACGGATAATGTCGCCTCCAAGGGAGATCTCATAACCGGTATTGCGCATTTCACCGATGTTCTTGTAAATGCTCGTTACTCCCGTCAAACCGGTCACCGGAACATTGTACAGAATATTGTCGGTATTCTTGATATAATAGTCAAACGTCAGGCGCAAACGGCTCTGGAACATGGCGGCATCCAAACCGAAACCGGTGGTGTACGTCCTTTCCCAGGTCAGGTCCTTGTTTCCGATAACGCTGATTAAGGCGCCGGAATTGGTATTATAACTGGCTCCGGTAGATACCGAATACAAATCGTATTGCGGATAGAGCGAACTCGGACGGTTACCTACCGAACCGTAAGAAGCACGCACCTTCAAATTGTCCACCCAGTCGGCTTTAAACCAGTTCTCCCGGTTGATAATCCAGCCGGCACTGAATGAGAACAGATTGCCGTATTTGGCATTATCTCCCAAGTTGGAAGCACCGTCCCGGCGGAAAGAAAATTCAGCCAGGTACTTGCTGTCGTACGCATATTTCCAGTTCGTGAAGATGGATTGCACCTTCCATTCCAGGATACCGCCTTTCGTCCGTTCCGGTTTTGCCACAACGTCCAGCACCTCGAATCCCGGAATAAATCCCGTTCCGTAAACATCCAGCGATTTGTACCAATAGTCTTTGTACTCGTATGAAATCAAACCGTTAAGAGAATGTTTTCCGTTAAAGGTTTTGTTAATCAATAATTTTTGGTTGGTCACTTTCCGGACGGTTTCCGAACGCCATTCCGTCAGACGTCCTTCCACACTCTCGCCGCCGTTGGAACGCGGGTCGGTATAACTGTGCTGGGAATAATTGTTATAACGATAGCTGTTCACAGAGGCAAACGTCAGCCAGTCTGTGATTTTGACGTCAAAATCGAAGTTACCCATAAACTCATGATTCGTAGATTCTCCGTAATTGCCGTAATCCAGATCCAGCAGGTAGTTGGTGGATTGGGTATTTACCCACCCACTGTAATGATGTGGAACCAATTCCCCGTTTTCGTCGTAAGGGCTATCCCACGGAAGCATGGAATACATGGCCGTTACGGAATACTGTTTGTCTTCAATATCCCGGCGGGAGCCGCTGATGGCGGGTTTGATTGTCAACCAATGGTACGGTTTGTAATCGGTATTGAAGCGGAAGCTGTAGCGCTTGTAGTCGTATCCTCTTATCGCACCATCTTCATCGTAATAACCCAGTGAAAAATAAGACCTGATTTTTTCAGATCCCCCGGCGATAGACAGGTGATAATCCTGCGTGAAACCAGTGTGGGTTGCCAAGTCCCACCAATCGAAGTTACTGTTCCGCAAATCTTCATTCCAACGGGGGAATGCGATTTCATTGGCATTTTGGAAAGATTTATAATAATCATACAATTCGGCTCCGTTCATGACTTCCAGATTACCGGTAGTCAGGCGGCTGATACCCAGTTTAACGCCGGCGTTGATTGTCATTTTTCCCTCTTTCCCTTTTTTTGTCGTTACCACGATAACACCGTTGGCTCCTTCTGAACCGTAGATGGCTGTAGAAGCGGCATCTTTCAAAATCGTCATGCTTTCAATATCGGAGGGATTCAATTCCCCGGCACTGCTGCCTACAATTACCCCGTCAATCACCCATAACGGGGAGGTTGTACCGCTCAAAGAAGCCTGTCCGCGGATGACTACCGCACCGGTGCTACCCGGCTGGCCGGAACCCGGTGCTACATATACACCCGGAACTTTGCCGTTCAGCATGTTTTCCACGGAAGGGGTTGTAATGTCTTTCAATTTATCATTCTTGATGTTTGTCATGGCACCTGTCAGACTCTCTTTACGCTGGGTGGTATAACCCACGACAATCACTTCGTCCAGGCTCTGGGAGTCCTCTTTTAGCATAACAGTTATCGGAGTGCCTGTCCATTGCACTTCCTGGGTCTGGAAGCCCATGAAAGAAATAACGAGCGTACTTCCTACCGGAATGTTGTTGATGGTAAAATCACCGTCCATACCGGTGGTCGTACCGATTGGCGTGGCGGATGAACCGATCGCATTTTTCACTACTACGGAAGCACCGGGGAGGGTTTCTCCTTTGGCGTCTTTTACAACACCGGTACATGTCCCTGTCTGTTGTTCAGTCGATGTACTTGCTGTTCTCCTTTCTGCCTGTGCGTAGTTACCCACACAGAGGAAAAAAGAAAGAAATAGCATTCCTGCTAATTTTAAGTGTTTTGTCATAATAAAGTATTTAAAATTAAGAAATGTATTTGGGTGAATACTCATCTTGCTTTTTAGAATGATACGAGCTTTTCCGCTAACGATTTCGTAGCTTTTTCTTCTCCGTTCAACTTTTTATCCTGTTTTAGAACACGCTTACTAAGCAAGTTGACTTTTTTGTAAAAAACTCAAAGAGAAGAATTTATGACTTCATGTCATACGCACAAATGCTTTTTTTCACACAAAAAAACTCATCATTCTAACACAAATGCAATAATACGATGAAACAGAGAAATAACCAAAAGAAATAGTTAATTTTTATCAACACCCTACAAATAAGGTTTAAAAATCAAAACGAGAGCCAGATTATTTAAAGTGAAATGTAAAAAATAGTGATTTCTGTTCAAAAGAAACACATGCTTAGTAAACATATACCCTTTTGAGGGATAAATCCCGTTATGGGAAAGGCATATGCCTGGCAGGGGGTATGCTATAGTTTCGCTATAACATCTTAATTTGAATTTAGAAGTGTAGTTGGAGTACCTTTGGATTATGTTCGATACCTGACGATTTTATTCGGAATGGACTCCGAAGTTGCTCCGAACTTAACCCAGGGAAACCTATGGGGAACCTATGCGAAGGTGTTGTGCGCATACATCTGTAATTCAGTTGAATAGATGGTGTTCTTCTGCCAAATTTGCAGAAGCATGGCAAGAAGCGGGCATAGAGGGGGGAAAATGGGCTGCGGGATAAAAAAAACGACCCGGCGAATGGGAGGCGCCGGGTGCGTTTCTGTAATTTATTTTACCTTATTTCAGTTGGGCCAACTGGGTTTCAATAGCTTTGATTTTGACCTCTGCGTCGGCTTGTTTTTTACGTTCGTTGGCGACAACCTGTTCCGGTGCGCCGTTGACAAAACGTTCGTTGCTGAGTTTTGCCGTCACGGATTTAAGGAAGCCTTGGGTGTATAGAAGTTCTGCTTCCAATTTTGTTTTCAGTTCCGTAGTGTCAACTTGTCCTGCGGCCGGAATGAAGTATTCGACCGTGTCGACGATAAAACTCCAGCTTCCTTGTGGTGCGTCATTTACAGTTTCAACTGTCTCCATGTTGCCCATTTTCTGAATGACGCTTTCAAAAGTTACCGGATAGCGGTCACTTTTTTTCACATGAAGGGATAAAGCATCTTTGAAAGCGATGTTGTTTTGTTTCCGGATATTCCGGATACCGACAATCACCTCTTTGACATATTCAAAGGCTCTCAGTATAGTTTCGTCGTATGGCTTGTTTTCGCTGATAACGGAAACCATGATACTTTCGCCTTTCTTGCGTTCTTTCAGGTTTTGCCAAACCTCTTCCGTGATGAAAGGCATAAAAGGATGAAGCAATTGCATGAGTTCTTCAAACAGACGAAGTGTTGTTTCGTAGGTTTGTTTATCAATCGGCTGCCCATAGGTCGGTTTTATGATTTCCAGTAACCAGGAAGAAAATTCATCCCGAAAAGTAGTATACACCGTCATTAAGGCTTCGGAAATCCGGTATTGCTCAAATTGGCTATGCAGGGTTGTTTTGGTTTTGTTAAGCAGATTATCAAACCATTCCAATGCTAAAGCGGAATGCCGTGGTTGAGGTATGTCCTCTACTTGCCAGCCTTTTACTAACTTGAAAGCGTTCCAGATTTTGGTCGTGAAATTACGTCCCTGTTCCGGCAGGCTTTCGTCAAACAACAGGTCGCCTCCCGCGGGGGCACACAATAACATGCCTACGCGTACGCCGTCAGCTCCGTATTTTTCAATCAGGTCGAGCGGGTCGGGGGAGTTGCCTAAAGATTTAGACATTTTGCGTCCCAGTTTATCCCGGACGATACCGGTGAAATACACATTCTTAAAAGGCATCTTGCCCCGGTATTCATAGCCTGCCATAATCATCCGCGCCACCCAGAAGAAAATAATGTCCGGTGCTGTCACCAGGTCGCTGGTGGGGTAGTAGTAATTGATTTCCTCGTTGTCCGGGCGGTTGATGCCGTCAAACAGGGAGATGGGCCACAGCCAGGAGGAGAACCAGGTATCCAGACAATCTTCGTCCTGGCGCAAATCCGCCAACGTCAGATGCGGATTCCCGCTTTTCCGGCGCGCCAATTCGAGCGCTTCCGTCTCGGTGGCTGCCACCACATAGCCGCCTTCCGGCAGATACCACGCGGGGATACGGTGTCCCCACCACAACTGGCGGCTGATGCACCAGTCTTTGATATTCTCCATCCAATGGCGGTAAATATTTTTGAACTTGGCAGGATAAAAGCGGATTTCGTCTTTCATCACCGGTTCCAGGGCAATCTGTGCCAAGTGCTCCATTTTCAGGAACCACTGCATGGAGAGTTTCGGTTCAATGGGCACATTGGTGCGTTCCGAACAGCCGACCTTATTTGTATAGGCTTCCACTTTTTCGAGCAGTCCTGCTGTCTGGAGATCTTTTTCGATTTGTTCCCTTACTTCAAAGCGATCCATACCGACGTATAATCCGGCAGCTTCACTGATGGTGCCGTTGTCATTGAAAATATCGATAGACGGCAAATTATATTTTTCGCCCAGCATGTAGTCGTTGACATCATGGGCCGGAGTGACTTTCAGACAGCCTGTACCGAATTCGATGTCCACATAGTCGTCTTCAATAACGGGAATCACGCGGTTTACCAAAGGCACAATGACCTTTTTGCCTTTCAGATGCTGGTTTTTCGGGTCATGGGGATTGATACACATGGCTGTGTCGCCCATAATGGTTTCGGGACGGGTGGTGGCTACAATGGCATATCCGTCTTCGCCCTCTATTTTGTAGCGCAGGTAATAAAGTTTGCTGTGTTCTTCTTTGTAGACCACTTCTTCGTCCGACAGGGCTGTCAGAGCTTTGGGGTCCCAGTTGACCATTCTGACACCACGGTAGATAAGGCCTTTTTGATAGAGGTCCACAAACACCTTGATTACGCTTTCGCTCCGGAGTTCATCCATTGTGAATCCAGTGCGTTCCCAGTCGCAGGAAGCTCCTAATTTGCGCAATTGTTTCAGGATGATTCCGCCGTGTTTTTCTGTCCATGCCCAGGCGTGTTTCAGGAATTCTTCGCGGGTCAGGTCTTTTTTGCTGATGCCTTCGCTTTGCAATTTTGCTACGACTTTTGCTTCTGTGGCGATGGAAGCATGGTCGGTTCCCGGTACCCAGCAGGCATTTTTCCCTTGCAGGCGTGCCCGGCGGATTAAAGCGTCCTGGATGGTGTTGTTGAGCATGTGTCCCATGTGGAGCACCCCGGTGACGTTAGGAGGGGGAATGACTATGCAGTAGGATTCTCTGCTTTTATCTACTTCTGAATGGAAAAACTTGTTATCCATCCAGTATTGATACCATCTTTCTTCACTCTCTTTCGGATTGTAATTCGTAGCAATCATAATTGTATTTTGAACATTGAACCGGGGAAATTACGGACGATTCCGGTTTCCCATTAAAAAAAGCTGCCTGAGCAGCCTTTTTTATTCTTCTGATTTCTTACTTCTTCTTCCTTTTTTCTTTTGGGACTCCATGGCTGATTCGAGGTCCGCTTTCTGCTGGCTGCCGTCGTAGTCGCAAATGTATTTGTCTATCAGGATGCGACCGCAGTATTCACAGACGATGATTTTTTTCCGGGAACGGATGTCCAGTTGCCGTTGGGGAGGGATATTGTTGAAACAACCTCCGCAGGCATCCCGGTCTACAGTCACGACTGCCAACCCGTTACGCGCATTGCCGCGGATTCTTTTGTAGGCTGTAAGCAGACGCTCTTCGATGTTTTTGGAGAGTTGTTCTGATTTATTGGTCAGTTCTTCTTCATCCTTGTGAGTTTCGGCAATGATGTCCTCCAGCTCCGCTTTCTTGGCATCCAGGTCCGCTTTTTTCTCGTCATACTGACGGGAGGCGATTTCTAAGGCCTCTTCTTTTTCCGTTTTGCTTTTCTGCGTTTCGCGGATTCTTTTTTGCTGAAGTTCGATTTCCAGTTTCTGGAATTCCACTTCTTTATTCAGGGCGTCGTACTCGCGGTTGTTGCGGACGTTATCCAACTGTTCGCTGTATTTTTTTATCAGTTCTTCCGCTTTGGTGATTTCCTGTTTTTTCTGGGAAATATTTTGGTCGGCCTCGCTGATTTCTGTTTTCAGATTTTCCAAACGGGTTTCCAAACCGGCAATTTCGTCCTCCAGGTCCTGTACTTCGAGGGGTAATTCTCCTCTCAGGGTTCTGATTTTGTCGATTGCCGTGTCGATTTTCTGTAATTCATACAGGTGCTGTAATTTTTCCTCTACTGAGAGCTCCTGGGCTTTGTCTTTTTTAGTGGTTGCCATATATTATAAATAATTTATCGGATTTGTATTTACCTTCGAAAACTGAACCGCAAATTTAGATATTTTTTTTGTAACTAACTCATAAAAAATCTCTTTTGTATATTGCTCGCTTTCATAATGCCCGATGTCTGCCAGAATAAGGCGGTTTTCTGTGTTGAAAAAGTCGTGGTATTTGATATCTCCTGTGATATACAAGTCTGCTCCGGCACTTATGGCCTGCCGGATAAGAAAAGCTCCGGAACCTCCGCAAACGGCGATTCGTTTCACTTGGGGTTTGCAGAGGGCAGTGTGGCGAATCATCCCGCAGTGGAAAATGGTTTTGATTCGTTCTAAAAATTCGCGTGTGTCGACTGCCTGTTCGAGTTCCCCAATGATGCCGAAGCCTGTGAGCGGGTTGGTATTGTCAATACAGACGCTGTTCCAGACCGGTTCTTCGTAAGGGTGCACCTCTTTTAAGCGTTTTACGGCAGAGGCGAGCAGATAATCCGGCACCGTAATTTCCGTTTTGATTTCTTCTTCGTGATGCAGCGAGCCGGGTTCGCCGCAAAAGGGATGGGCGTCTTTTCCGGAAAGGAAAGTCCCGGTTCCGGTACTATTGAAAGAACAATGACTGTAATTGCCGATGTGTCCGGCTCTTGTATCCAATACTGCTTGCCTTACCTTCTCAGCTTCCCGGAGCGGTGTGTAGAATGTAAGGCTGTATAGTTTGCCTTCTTTTTTCAGGATCTCTCTTTCCGTGAGTTCCAGTTTGTCTGCTATTTTCCCGCTGACCCCCTTGAGTACGGCGTCCATATTGGTATGGGCGGCGTAGATGTTGAGGTCGTTTTTTATAGCCCGGATGAGGCAACGTTTGATCCAATTGTCGGGCAATAGGTTTTTCAAGGGCTGGATGCTCAGCGGATGATGGCTGATAATCAGATTGAAATTGCCTGCAATGGCTTCGTCGATTACAGCTTCCGTTACGTCGGTGCAGAGCAATACGGAGGATACTTCGTTGTCAAGGCTCCCGCAGATTAAACCGGCATTGTCGTAACTTTCCTGGAGGCTTAAAGGTGCATAATTTTCTATGACAGAGGTTAAATCTCTTACTTGCATACTTGTGTGATTGGCAGTGAGTTGCGGTGGACCTTCCGCTTTTTATTCCGGATAGTCCAGTTCGGCTTTGATTTGGAGCAATTCTTCCCTGACGTGCTGAAGACGTTTGACAATCTCAAAATTGGCTTCTGTTTCGCTTTTTTCTTCACAGAGTTTCTGTTGGGCTCCTTTCAGTGTCATGCCTTTTTCCTTGACCAGGTGGAAAATGAGGTGAAAGTTGTTGATGTCCGCTTTGGTAAACTGGCGGTTGCCCTTTTTGTTTTTGTGAGGTTTGATGATGTCAAACTCCTTTTCCCAAAAACGGATCAAGGAGGTGTTTACATGAAACATATCGGCCACTTCACCGATAGAGTAATATACTTTCAATGATTGTTTTTCCTGCTTCATGTGGTGCGTCTAAATCAAATGTGAGTTTAGTCCATGCTCTGGCCCGTGTTGCGGGCTGCTTCAATCATGGCGTAATATTCATCCGGGTCCAGATCGTTGAAATAATAATTCAGCGGATTCATGGGCACATTGTTTTTCCGTACTTCATAATGTAAATGAGGGCCGGTTGAGAAACCTCCGGTATTTCCCAGGTAGGCGATGACGTCCCCCCGTTTTACGATTTGTCCCTCTTTGACATTGTAGCCGTCTAAGTGTCCGTATAGTGTTTTGTAGCTGAATCCGTGGTCAATGATTACGCTTTTCCCGTAACCTTTTATCATTTTTACGGCAACAACCTTTCCGTTGCCTGTAGCGTGAATGGGAGTGCCTACAGCTCCGGCGAAATCCATGCCGGCATGAAACCGGATGGTTTTGTAAAACGGGTGCATGCGGTTGCCGAAAGCGGAAGATACGCGGTTGCGCGGATTTTTCAACGAAAGCGGGATGATGGCGGGAATAGAAGCAATCATGTCCACTTTATTTTTGGCTAATTTTTCGATTTCGTCGTAAGATTTGCTCTGAATATACAGAGCTTTGGACAGTTCATCCAGTTTTTTGCTTACTCCGACAATCAGGTCCGCATCCCGGAGGTTTTTCAGGCTTTCATATTTGTTTACGCCACCGGTGCCGGCTCTGCGGATGGCGTCGTCGATGGGTTCGGCCTCGAAAATAACCCGATAGATGTTATCGTCCCGTTCTTCCAAGTTTTTCAGTACGGCATCCAACCGGCTCACTTCGTTATTTAATAAATGGTATTGGGCTAAGATTTCCTGTTTTTCTCGTCTTAATGCTTTCTCTTTTGGGGAGTCTATGACGGCGGAAACAATGAAAAAAATGACAACGGCTAAGGATAGGGAGGAGAAGAATTTTCGAAGTAATCGTCCTATTTTTTTTCTTAACGGGATTTCTATTTTATCGTATGACAGTGTGTCGGGGTTAAAACGATATCCTATTTTTGCCATTGTTTTATTAAAATTATAGTTTTCCGATGCAAAGTTAAAGAAATAATCTAATTTTGCAATCTTATAAAAAGAGGCGTGTGCAGAAAAGAGCGCTATTTAAAAAGAATTTAAACACAATAACATATAGAAGATGAAATCGGCTGAAATCAGACAACAGTTTCTGGACTATTTTAAAGGAAAAGGCCATACGATTGTGCCGTCGGCACCCATGGTAATCAAGGACGATCCGACATTGATGTTCACCAATGCGGGAATGAATCAGTTTAAGGATATTATTTTGGGAAACGTTGCGACGAAATATAAACGAGCGGCTGATTCGCAGAAATGTCTGAGGGTTTCCGGCAAGCACAACGATTTGGAAGAGGTGGGACACGACACGTATCACCATACGATGTTTGAGATGCTGGGAAACTGGTCGTTTGGTGATTATTTCAAGAAAGAAGCCATAGCCTATGCTTGGGAGTTTTTGACGGAAGTCATGAAATTGGATAAGAATCGTTTGTATGCGACTGTGTTTGAGGGAAGTAAGGAAGATAAATTGGGGGCGGATGATGAAGCTTATGAGGAGTGGAAAAACTATTTGCCTGAGGACCGGATTTTATACGGAAATAAAAAAGATAATTTCTGGGAAATGGGAGATATGGGTCCTTGCGGTCCTTGCTCCGAGTTGCATATCGACCTGAGGCCGGATGCGGAGCGGGTTCTGAAACCCGGTCGGGAATTGGTGAATAAAGACAATCCATTGGTGATTGAAATCTGGAATCTGGTGTTTATGCAGTTTAACCGGAAAGCCGACGGGTCGCTTGAAAATCTTCCCCATACCAATGTGGATACGGGAATGGGATTTGAGCGGCTGTGTATGGCCGTTCAAGGCAAGACATCCAATTATGATACGGATGTGTTTACTCCCATTATCAACAGGATTGCTGAATTGAGCGGCATTGCTTACGGGGCTGGAAATGAGTCGGATGTGGCCATGCGTGTGATTGCCGACCATTTGAGAACCATCGCTTTTTCCATTACTGACGGGCAATTGCCCTCGAATGTAAAAGCCGGTTATGTTATCCGGCGTATTCTGAGACGAGCTGTGCGTTATGCTTATACTTATCTTAATCAGAAAGAGGCTTTTATGTACCGTTTAGTGCCTGTACTGATAGAAGTGATGGGACAGCATTATCCGGAACTGAAATCACAACAGCAGCTGATAGAGAGGGTGATGCAGGAGGAGGAGAATGCTTTTCTCAAAACGCTGGACAAGGGTATTAAGTTGCTCGACCGCATTATTGCGAAGACGAAAGCCGAGGAGTTCCTGACGATACCGGGGAATGTGGCGTTTGAATTGTATGATACCTATGGCTTTCCGTTGGATCTGACCGAATTGATTTTGCGTGAGCACGGGTTGGTGGTGAACCGTCGGGAATTTAAGGCGGAACTGGAAGCCCAGAAAGAGCGTTCGCGTTCAGCCTCAACGGTGGATACGGACGATTGGGTGGAACTGATTGGCGATGACGAACAGGAGTTTGTCGGGTATGATTATACTGAGACGGAAGTAAAAATTGCCCGTTACCGGAAAGTGGTGACTAAAGGTAAAACGCTTTATCACATCGTTTTTAATATTACTCCGTTTTATGGTGAAGGAGGAGGGCAGGTGGGAGATACCGGCTGGTTGACGGGTGGTGATGAACAGATCCGGATTATTGATACAAAGAAAGAAAACGGTCTGACCATTCATTTGACGGAAAAATTACCGGCAGAGCTTACACAGGCGTTTATTGCTAAAGTCGACCTGCACCGCCGCAGACTGATTGCCAATAACCACTCTGCTACTCATTTGCTGGATTATGCCCTGCGGAAAGTGCTTGGTGAGCATGTGGAACAGAAAGGCTCTTATGTAAGTGACGAACATTTGCGTTTCGATTTTTCCCACTTCCAGAAGGTGACGGACGAGGAGCTGGCAGAGGTCGGAGTCATTGTTAACCGTTTGATACGACAGAATATTGCCCTTGAAGAGTGTCGGGCTGTCCCGATGTCTAAAGCGAAAGAAATGGGGGCGATTGCAGTTTTCGGAGAGAAATACGGTGATTTGGTTCGCGTAATCAAATATGACGAATCTGTGGAATTGTGCGGAGGTACCCATGTGGCTGCTACCGGACAGATCGGTTTTTTCCGGATTGTCAGCGAGAGTTCTGTTTCAGCCGGTGTAAGGAGAATTGAAGCCATTACGGCAGACAAGGCGGAGGAATACATTGTCAACCACTTCAATCTGATGAAGGAGGTGGAGAAAGTATTTAAATCCAATAAAGGCGTGATGGAAAATATTGCGGCTTTGTTGCATGAAAATGAGGGCTTGAAGAAAGATCTCGAACGATTTGAAGCTGAGAGCCTGAAAATCATGAAAGAGAAATTGAAGAATGAAAAAACGGTAGTGCGCGATATCAATTGGATATTTAAACGTTCCGAATTGCCTCAGGCGAAAGTGAAAGATTTGGTTTTTCAACTGAAAGGGGAGTATGAGAAGGTGATAGCCGTGATAGGAGGCGTGTCAGAGAGTAAACCTTATCTTACTGTCATGATTAGCAATGCTTTGGTGGAGGAATACGGATTGAATGCCGGACAGATTGTTCGGGAGGCAGCAAAAGAGATGAGTGGCGGTGGTGGCGGCCAGGCTTTTTTTGCCACTGCGGGAGGGGCAAATCCCGAAGGTGTGGACAAGGCTATGGATACGGCCCAGCGATTGATCCTACATAAAATTAACGGGGAATAAAACCGTGGGGGGCTGGAATCCGTAAGGAAGAATAAAGGTTACGACATATTTTGGGAAAAATATTCAAGATATTTTGTAATAATTTATAGGGGAGGTGTATTCTTTGAGATTTTTTTATACATTTGCTTCCCAGTTAAGAGACTAATTAATATTATAGAATAAATTTGTAAATAATTATGAAACGGACATTTAGCGTAGTTACAACTTTAACGTTGGCAGGGCTTGTGGTGGCATCCTGTTCTCCTCTGAATAAGATGAAGAAGAGAGCCGGAGAATTGAAATACAATGTGACCCCGGAAGTTCTGGAAGAAAAAGGAGAGATGGTTGATGTGAAAATCGACTTAACGATTCCTCCGAAGTACTTCAATAAAAATGTTACAATTGTGGCCACTCCGGTATTGAAATACCAGGGAGGAGAAAAAGCTTTTGAATCAAAAACCCTTCAGGGGGAAAGCGTTCAGGGAAACAATACGGTAGTTCCTTATGAAAGCGGAAAAACAGTTTCTTACACAGGTAAACTTCCTTATGAAGATGCCATGAGAATTTCCGAATTGGTGGTGAAAGTACAGGCAGCCAAAGGAGCTAAAACCGTAGATTTTGATCCGGTGAAAATTGCAGACGGAATTGTGGCAACCGCTACATTGGTAAGCAATGAGCCGGCTGTTGTGTTAGGAAAAGATGCTTTTGAACGGATTACTCCGGAACAGAATGAATCGGCTATCTATTATCTGATCAACTCTGCCCAGGTTAGAAATAACCAGGTAAAATCCGAAGAGATTAAAGCAATGGAGAAATTCTTGAAAGAAGCGAAAGCCGATGAAAACATAAAACTGAAAAATGTAGAAATTCAGTCTTACGCTTCTCCGGACGGTTCTTACAATTGGAATGACAGATTGGCTAACAAACGTGAAAGTTCTTCTGCCGATTTCTTGAAAAAGAGCATGAAGAAGAACAAACTGGAAGAATACAAAGACCTGGAGTTCTTCAAAAAATATGTGGTAGCTGAAGACTGGGAAGGATTCAAAAAAGCAATGGAAGCTTCAAGCATCCGCGACAAAGAATTGATCCTCCGCGTATTGTCTATGCACTCGGATCCGGAAGTGAGAGAAAGAGAGATCAAAAATATAGCTTCTGCTTACTCTGTAATTGCTGACCAGATTCTGCCGAAACTGAGACGTTCCAAATTTGTTGTGAATGCAGAACGTATCGGTAAGAGCGATGAGGAAATCAAGACGTTGGCTAAATCCAATCCTTCTGAACTGAATGTGGAAGAATTGCTGTATGCTGCAACGTTGTTTGACAGTAATTCTGATAAATTGGCTGTGTATGAAACTGCAATGTCTCAGTTCCCTAATGATTGGAGAGGTTTCAACGATGCTGGTATGATTTTGTTTGAAATGGGCAAAATCGCACAGGCTAAAGCTGACTTTGACAAAGCCAATGAATTGTCTTCAAACAACAAGGTAGTGAAAAACAACCTGGGGGCTGTGGAATTGAAAAACGGCAACGTGAAAGAAGCTGAAGTATTGTTCGGAGCTGCAACAGGTGCCGGAAATGAGGTGAACTACAATAAAGGTGTTGTTGCTATCATGAAAGGTAACTACAAAGAGGCTGTTAACTATTTCGGTGCTTGCAATTGTGTAAACGCTGCATTGGCCAACTTGCTGGCTGGTAACACAAGTGCTGCCATGAAAAAATTGGAGGACGGTAAAGACAATTCTGCACTGGCTTCATATCTGAAAGCGGTTATCGGTGCAAAAAATAACGATTCAACGGTCGTATTCTCTAATTTGAAGGATGCATGTGCTAAAGATGCTTCTATGAAAAAATTAGCTGCTACGGATATTGAATTCGTAAAATATTTTGAAAATCCGGATTTCAAAGCTATCGTACAGTAAGCTGTAAATAAAAGTATGAAAAGGGCGGCCTGTTAACGGTCGCCCTTTTTTTGTGCGGAGAAACAGAACGGGAATTTATTAGGTTTTTTTTAACACGGAATAAGAATCCCTTTCTCTATTTTTGTATGAAATAGGTTGTGTCGAAACTATTTTTACCGGAAAAAAACATGTGAAATAAACGGAAAGAGAATTGAAAAGAATATATTGTTTTTGGATTGTCTGTTTGTATACCCTGATTGCCTGTAACCGGCAGGATTTTGTGTTGGTAAGCGGCAGGATAGAAAATGGTGATTCCGTTGTCGCCATCTGGGTAAAAGACAGTGTTTATACTTTTCCCCTGGATGAGAATTATTTTTTTTCGGGGAAAATTGATCTGAAAAAAGAGATGTATGCTTCGTTGATGCCTAATTCGGTAGATATTTTTCTGTGTCCGGGAGAGGATATTGAAATTTATACCCATCGCGACAACATGCAAGGGGCTTTGGTGTGTAAAGGTTCGTTGGGCGGAATCAATACTTATCTGAAAGAACAGGAGATGATAACCTTTGTCAATAAAGATGACTATCTTCTCGAAGAAGAGAAGTTTGTCAAGAAGATGGAGGACATCATTGAAGAAAGGGTCCAGCTTTTAAGGGCTAAAAATTTCAATAAGGCTTTTACTCAGCTTGAGGAACAGCGCATTCGCTTTGCCGTGGGGGAGAAAACTGTGTTTTATCCGTTATATCACAAGCAGTTTACTGCTGATTCGGCTTACCGTACGGGGAAGGCTTTGCAGGACTTTTTAAGTTCTTTCCCTGTTTCGTCGGAGGAATTGTTTGTGACGAAAGCCTATCGGAAATTTTTACTGAGTTATGTGTATTTTCAAAACCGATATTTTTTAAGCAATCGCCGGAACTATCCGGACGGTGTTGTGGACTATATTCTGGAGCATTTTCAGGATAAGGAAATACGTAACTTCCTGTTGTCGGAAGTGATTTACAGGTATGTCTGGGAAAATAACGGACTGAAAGGGGCGGATTATATGCTGGAGGTTTTCAGAAAAGAGTGTTCCGATCCGGGAAAATTGGAATCTGTCAATGAGATGCTGAGGCGTTGGGAACGGCTTGAGCCCGGAAAGGAAGCACCCCCTTTTGTTTTGAAGGACAGCAGAGGACGGGAGAGGACGTTGGCGGCATACAAAGGCCGATATGTATACCTCATGGTGTGGGCATCCTGGTGTATGCCTTGTAAAAAAGAATTGCCTTTTTTGGCAGAGTTGGAGAAAAAATACCGGGGACGGGATGTTTGTTTCCTGATGGTATCCATTGATGGCGGACAGGAGGGAAGCAGCTGGGAAGAGGTTTTGAAACAGGAAGAATATGCAGGCATTCATGCCCTGTGGGATGAGAATAATGATTTCCGGGCGGATTATATGGTTATCAGTATTCCTCGTTTTATCCTGATTGATTCAGAAGGACGGGTACTGGATGCCAATGCACCCCGTCCTTCGGGTAAAAGGATATATACCTGCCTGGATAGTTGTCTGAAGAAAACAGGAGAGGCAAATTGATATTCCCTTCCGGAAATTTATGAAATTTTAATTTTTGCGTAATTCTGGAAGACTTTTATAATCTCTTTATTTATAATGAAAGAAGTAATAAAATAGAAGTAATGAATTGGCAACTGTCTCTGTTTCTGTGTTTTGTTGTGAGTTTGTATCAATATCACTCGTTTTGCCCTGGAAGTAACAATAAAAATCGGAAACATCTCAAAACGTCCTATGTTTTTTTATCACAGGACGTTTTTTTTCTTCGCTGAATATATCCGGTTTAATCGTTAGCTCCATTTTAAGTAAACTACGGGCTATGGTTGCTCAAATTTGTACTTTAATCCATATTCTTCCAGTTTGTTGTACAGTGTTGTACGTCTTATTCCGAGCAGTTCGGTGGCAACCTTGCAGTTACCGTTCGCTTGCTTCAACGCATGTAAAATCAGTTTCTTATCCTCCGCATCATTGCGCAGGGCGAAGCTGACGGGTGAGGTCGGTTTCGTTATGGCAAGCTCCAGATTACTGCATATAAACAATGCCATCAATATATGACCAAAAACGATAATACTATGTATAGGTTTCACATCTTGATTTATAATAGCATTCTATATTGCAACACAAAACATCTATTAGGGTTATACTTAGTTTTTTATACGATAAATTTTGCTAACAATCTTCCAGTTTTCAACATCTTTTACCAGTGTAAACATGTCAATATATTCCTGAGGACCAAATTGAGATTGAATTTTAACTATTGCGATATTTTGCTCTATATTGCAATCCAACAATTTATAACTTGCAGTTGATGCACCACTTTTATCTACTATGTCATACAAGACTTTAACCGGTACAGTTCTTATTTGTCCGTTTTCAGACCAAGACATAGTTGCATTATCGGTAAAAGCTTTCTCTGTAATTTTACTATCCCCCTTTCTTCCACCCTCTACATAATATTCGATGGTTTCAACTATTCCTGTCATTTCCGGATTTGAATGACAATTTAAGATACATTGTTTTTGCATCTTACAAGATTCTTTGGCGTCTTGAGCGGATATTGTCCCTGTTATAAATAGCATTACTATACAACAAACTATTAGCGACATTGAAAAAAAATTCGGTTTCATTGTTTTTACTTTTTAATTGTTCTGGATAAAATGTGTGCGTAATTTCATCACATATAAAGGTTTCTCCATACCGTATTGTTTTGCAGTTTCAATACTTCTTAATAGTCATGCCCTATTCTCTCCCAGAGAACGCAGTGTTTGTCCCCCCTTCTTCATCCTGATTAACACCTTTTGGAATGAATCCATGAACAGAGTTCCAATATTGCGATGAGACAACAGGCTTGTTACCAAGATGTAGCCTGTCAGTTTCAATATCATGCTTATGCAGAGTACGAACGACCTCAGCTAATGCTGTAAAAGTACATCCCTCTTTGTGAGGGTTGCCCTTTATCAGTAATACTTTCACTGTTTCAGATGCTTTTACCTAATGAATATGCTTTTTCTAACGAAGGATGTCCAGTAATATCGCCAATCTGCATAACACCGCCAGCATATACTTCACCTAAATTTTCCCAACCGAGGTGACGAAGTAAAGCATGGTAGTAATGCTCCACAGGCTCGAAGTTATCCGGCGTATCTCCTTCTGCTGCCATGAGTAAAACGCAATGTTGCATAGGCGTATGATATTCCGGACTTTTTTCCGTCACAGCAAATAAACGGTCAATGGCGATTTTCAACTGTGCAGTGATACTCCAGTAATACATCGGCGAAGCCAGAACCAATACGTCTGCCGTTTCATAATACGGATAAATCTTCGCCATATCATCCTTCTGCAGACAAGGGCTTTTTGAATCGCGTCCACCGCCCAGACATCCCAGACAAGGATGAATGTCCATCCGTTGCAAATTGAAAACTTCCACCGTATGTCCAGCTTCTTCCGCACCTTGCTTGAAGGCTTCCACCAGTCCTGTCGTATTGCCTTTCATACGTGGACTTCCGTTTAATATGAGAATTCTTTTACTCATTGTTTCTATTTCTTTTGTATCGTATTTGAATTTTGATTATAGGCTTTGGCTACACATTTCCATTCACCGCCAATTTTCAGTAGAAGCAGATAGTCCGTGAAATCAATACGATTTCCCCAGCCCTCTTCAAGAACACGAACAACTGCCAGTGTTTCTTCCACCGCCACCACATCAACACGTGCCTTAAATGCCTCACCTCCACTGACAGTGTCCACGTTGTGGTAGAACTGTTCGATGGAACCGCGTTCCGGTTCTCCATCGAGAAAACCGAACAGCACAGCATCATCGGTAAATAACTCGCGTGCATACTTGCTATCGCCTTCAGCCACGCTCTTTACAAACTTCATTGCAGCTTCTTGTACTGCTTCATATTCTTTAATAGAATCTCTCATAATGTTTTTATTATTTTTATTGATCGTCTGCAAAGTTACAGGGTAATGCTGGTACAGGCAAGTACCGAAAAATTATTCATATACTGAATTATTTTTCAGTATATCTCTATTGTGAGAGATTATGTTTACTTTTGCATTTGTAATAGCGAAAAGAAAAAATGTACGAAAGAAAAATACCTGTCGATTTAAGCTGTCCACTCCGGCTAACTATGAGCCTGATAGATTCTAAGTGGAAGTCTTGCATATTGGATGAACTCCGCAATGTTGCAATGCGTCCAAGTGAATTGCACAAGGCCCTGCCTGAGGCTACACCGCGCGTACTCGATTTACAATTGAAAGAATTGGTGGATGATGGTCTTGTTGTTAAAACCATTTACCCCGAGCTTCCACCACGTTCAGAATATTCCATTACAGAACTCGGACAATCGCTATTGCCAATTCTTGATGCCATGATTACATGGGGAGAAGCAAATCGAGATTTATTCGTTAGAAAATATGGTCAGGAATGAAATCTACAGCCGAACTGTGTTAATTCATCGGACTGTGGGGCTGCGGCTGTTACAATCTCATTCCCCGTTTGCGTCTCTTCTTTTTGCGAAGTATATCCACCATTTCCTGACTGGTTTCCGCATCAGCGGCGTTGTAAGATGAACAGCTGCTGTTCAGTAGTCCCAATGAATTGCTGAATAACTCGCTTTTTTGATTGTCATTCGTCCCATCATGGGGACAATGCCGTTTTTCTCTTTACTGTCGTTTACGTAAAACAGCACTTTGAATGTGCTTCTTGCCAGACTCGTCTTTTTTGGATTGCAAAATTAAGTATCAGCGAGTTAGACCTTGTAAGCCAAACACAGCCATAAGGAGAAAATGTCAGTGCCACTTGTTAAAAATCACATTTCGGCAGATAATGATTTGAAAACCTGACGGCTTTATAAATCCGCTTTCCTTTGCATTATCCCGTTTTTTCACCTATCCTTTTTTGTCCTCACGGGCGCCTTATTAACAGGTATTACAAAGATTTTTCTATCTTTTTATTAGCCTTTTCTATAGATTTTAATATATTTGTAAATATCCGTGATTTAAAATGATATGAACGCATGAGGGTTGTGAGTAGACTTTGGAGTGGAGTAGGTATTCTCTTTCTTTTGCAAGGGTGTGGTTCCGGCGAAATAAAAGTGGAGGGGGAATTTACAGATTTGGCTGGAGAAATGAGGCTTTTGGCTGTTATGCCCTCTTTATCGGATACACTGAGTATTGCTGGTAAAGTACAGGCGAAAAAGGTGGAATGGAGAATTCCGGCATTGGATATGCCGGCGAAAGTGTGGATAGAGGCAGAGGGAAGACGGGTGGTGGAATTTATTCTGGATCAAAAAAAGGGCATACGTATCGATGGGGCATTAAAGAATGACAGTGTTGTGGTAAGTGGGGGAAAACTGGAAAAAGAGTATGCTGCACTCCGGCAATTTTTAAAGGAAAAGTATGAGAACCCGTTAGAAGAAATCAATCACTCTGTCAGCCGGATCCTGGGAAGAAGCAAGCGGACAAGCAGTGATGAAAAGAGACTGTCCCGTTTAGTTACGCTGAGAGGACATTATGAGTATTACCGGAATGTCTATATAAAAAAACTGGTTCGGGCTAATTTGTCGCATGAATTGTCGCTGGTGCTGATTGAAGAGGAATTGGGAGATAGTGTTCATGTGCAGAGGCAATTGTTTCAGGAATTGACTATTGAAAATAAGAACAGTTATCTTTATAGAATTTTAGAGAAAAGGCTGCAATGAAATATGCGTGAAAAGATGGTGTTTTCCCTCTTTCAGAGGAATAGTTTATGGTAAAAAAAGTAATCATCCGGATATTGCTGGCGTTTATGCTTTTTGCTTTCTCTGCCGTCGTTGTGGTGCAGTGGCTGTGGATAGAGCATGCTTTTGAAGAACAGCGGAACCGATTTTCTTCGAGGGTGTATGATGTCCTGAACCGGGTGATTAACCGGGTGGAAGAGATAAATTACGTGAGCTATGTGAACCGGATGGAATTGCAGGTGCAGGTGGGGAATAAGGTGAGCTACAACCGGGTGGTAACATCGATGTCACCCCGTGTGCAGGGTACGTCCACGGTTTATACGTATGATGTTTCACAGGAAGGGAACGGGACGAGACGGAAAAGCGGAGTTACCTATTTGTCGGTACAGAATCTGTTTTCCGGAAAGAGAGGCACAGCAAAAATGGAGACACAGGAACTGATGGGGCAGGCGATGAATTCGATAGAGATTGTGGATCGATCTGCAGCTTCATCCCCGGCTTCTTATGAGGTGATGAAAGATAAGGTGCAGGAACTGACCATCCGGTTGATGCAGGAGAAAGACTTACAGAATGTCTCCGTAAGACAGAGATTGATGCAGGTGGATTTACAAAAACTACTCAAGCTCTACTTCCATGAAAACAAAATAGGTGTCCCGTTTTCCTATGAGGTACTTACCAAGGAAGATGTCCTGGAGAAGGTGAAAAACAAGGAAGTGTATGATTTCTACTATGTGCCACTGTTTCCTAACGATTATATTCCGAAAGATTATTATTTGGGTGTTAGCTTTGAGTCTGTACAATCGGTTATTGTGGAGAATATGGGCTGGCTGTTGTTGGCTTCCGGCTTTTGTATTTTCGGTTTGTTGTTTGTCTTTGTGGTGACTATCGTAGTGATTATGCGGCAGCAGAAGCTGTCGGTGATGAAAAATGATTTTATCAACAACATGACCCACGAGTTTAAAACTCCGATAGCTACGATTTCATTGGCGACGTCTGCCATTGTGAAAGAGAAGGTTTTGGCGGATCAGGAAAAACTTTTGAAGTTTAACGATATGATCCGGAGTGAAAACGAACGGATGAATGTATATGTGGAGCGTATTTTGCAACAGGCGAAACTGGACCGTGGACAATTGCCTCTCAATAAAACAGAGTTGGATATGAATGGATTGGTTGAGGAAGCGGTAGCAACCTTCTTGTTGCAGGTAGAGAATGCCGGAGGAACGTTGCAGCTGGACGTGAATGCCCCCGGTTTTGTTTTAATGGCAGACGAAGTGCATATGATGAATGTCATTTGTAACTTGTTGGATAATGCCGTCAAATATTCCGTGGGTGCTCCTGTCATTGACGTTTATACCCGCAAGACAGGAGGACAGTTTGTTGTGGGAGTGCGGGATCAGGGGATTGGTATTTCCCGGGAGGCACAGAAAAAGGTATTTCATCGGTTTTACCGAGTGACGACAGGTAATTTGCATGATGTCAAAGGATTTGGACTGGGTTTGAGCTATGTGAAATCCATTGTGGAATTACACGGCGGATCGGTGAGGCTGGAATCTAAAAAATACAAAGGTACATTGATAGAACTTATTTTTTAAGGATTGTAATATAGGGTGTAATTTAATTATACAGAATATGGTGCATAAAATATTATTAGTGGAGGATGATCCTTGTTTCGGGTCGGTACTGAAATCTTATCTGGAACTGTCTGATTATGATGTGACGTTGTGTGTGAATGGTAATGAAGGCCTGGAAACATTCCGGAAAGATCGCTATGACATTTGTTTGCTGGATGTGATGATGCCGCAGATGGATGGCTTTACTTTGGGAAAGAAAATCCGGGAGATTGCTCCGGGAGTACCTTTTGTATATATTACGGCCAAAAGTCTGAAAGAAGATATGAAACTCGGGTATGAAATCGGAGCAGACGATTATGTTATTAAACCTTTTGATTCGGAATTGCTGATATTGAAAATTAAGGCAATACTGAGCAGGTGTGAAGGAGAGACCGAAGAAGCCAAACCCCGGTATATTCAGATCGGTCAATATCTTTTCAATACGGAATTGCGCACCATCTCGAAGAATGAAGAGGTGATAAAATTGACTCCCAAAGAATCACATCTGCTGGAACTGCTATATAAATACAGGGACCATTTATTGCTCAGGGACAAAGCGCTGACGGAAATTTGGGGGACAAACGATTATTTTACAGCCAGGAGTATGGATGTGTATATCACGAAACTGAGAAAATATTTTAAGGAGGACGAAAAGATAAAAATAGATAATATACACGGTTCAGGATTCCGGCTGATTATTGAAGAGTAATAAAAAACGGAAAGTGATTTTATTTCACTTTCCGTTTTTGTAGGGGCAGGAGAAAATAAAGAAGTTATTCCTCAAAATTCCAGAAATCTCCGCACTTTAAAAATTCGGTAGCAGCGTCAATGTCTTTGTACATGACCCGGTCGGTATGGTTGAACGGGACCACACTTCTGAATTCTTTCAGGAATTCTTCCAGATAGGGCGATGTTTTGGTGGGGCGTTGCAAATCGATAGCTTGTGCGGCATTCATCAGTTCGATGGCGAGAATGCGTTCCGTATTTTCAATCACCTGTATCGTTTTCGTAGCGGCATTGCCTCCCATACTGACGTGGTCTTCCTGTTCGTTGGATGAGGGAATTGAGTCTACACAGCAGGGGGTGCAGAGTTGTTTGTTTTTACTGACAATTGCAGCGGCTGCATACTGCGGAATCATAAAACCCGAATTCAGGCCGGGATCGGCGACCAAAAATTCCGGAATATTGCCGCGGTCACCGGAAATCAGTCGGTAAGTACGTCTTTCGGAGATACTTCCCAATTCGGCAACGGCAATACTCAGAAAATCCAGTACCATTGCTAACGGTTCTCCGTGGAAGTTGCCGCCCGAAATAATCATGTCGTCTTCCACAAAAATGGTCGGATTGTCGGTTACGGAATTGATTTCACGCTCAACGACTGACGCAACATACAGGATTGTATCCTTGCTGGCTCCGTGTACCTGGGGCATGCATCTGAATGAATAAGGATCCTGTACCCGTGTTTTCTCCTTCTTCTGAAACTCTGAGCCTTTCAGGAGAGTGCGGATATTGAGGGCTGTTTCGATTTGTCCCGGATGAGGCCGTGCAGAATGAATCTGAGGCAGGAACGGATCGATACGCCCGTCGTATGCGTCCAGGGAAATGGCACCGATGATGTCTGCGTATTTTGAAAGGTTGAATGCTTTGAGAAGGGCATAGACAGCGTGTGAACTCATGAATTGCGTTCCATTGAGCAAAGCCAGGCCTTCTTTGGCACCCAAGGTAACAGGTTGCCAGTGAAGTTCTGCATTGACTTCGGCAGCGGGGCGGATTTCCCCTTTATAATGTACTTCCCCTTCGTTAATCAACGGCAGGAACAGGTTGGCTAACGGGGCTAAGTCGCCTGATGCTCCGAGTGAGCCGAGTTCCCGTACCACAGGCAACACATCGTGATTAAACATATCGATGATTCTTTCTACTGTGGCTAGTTGCACTCCCGATTTGCCTAAAGACAAGGCATGGGCTTTTAATAAAAGCATCAGTTTCACAATGGTGGGATGAATCGGTGTTCCGATACTGCAAGCGTGTGACATGACTAAGTTGGCTTGCAATTGGCTCAGGTCTTCGGGAGAAATGCTGATTTTGCATAAAGAGCCGAATCCTGTGGTAATACCGTATAACGGTTTGTCGGAAGCCGCTATTTTGCGATCCAGATAATCCTTACATTCACAGATCAGGTTTTTACTTTCTTCCGAAAGGGCAAGTTGATACTGCTTTTTCAGAATGCGGTCAATAACTTCAAACGTTAGCGGGGCGGGAGAAATATAATGTATCATGGCTATGAATTTTATCTATTTATGTGAACGTCTATTTTAAATGCACAGCTAATTCGTCTGTTTTTATATTGGCTTGTTCACCGGTACTCATGTTCTTTAAACTGACTGTGCCTTCTTTGATTTCGTTTTCACCGACTAAAGCTACAAAAGGTATTTTCTTTCTGTCGGCGTAAGTCATTTGTTTTTTCATTTTAGCAGCTTCGGGATAGATTTCTGCGTTTATGCCTTCGTTGCGTAACTGGCGTAGCAGGGGAAGGCAGAAACATTCTTCCTTCTCTCCGAAATTGACAAAGAGTATGCGGGTCGTGGTATTGGCGTCTTCCGGAAATAAATCCAATTGTGTCATGACATCGAAAATGCGGTCGGCACCAAAGGATATGCCGACGCCGGAAACATTTTTCAGTCCGAAGATACCGGTGAGGTCGTCGTATCTGCCGCCACCGGTGATACTGCCCATTTCGGCATCCAACGCTTTTACTTCGAAAATGGCGCCAGTGTAATAACTTAATCCCCGGGCTAACGTAAGGTCCAGTTTTATCTCTGTCTGTAGAGGCATTTCATTCAGATAATTGAATACCTGGGTCAGTTCTTCTATGCCTTTTAGTCCTGTCGGACTGTTCTGTAAAATTGTACGTAATTGTTGTAATTTCTCTTTGGTATCGCCTTCTAAATTGAGAATCGGCTGTAATTTAAGGATAGCTTCTTCCGTCAGCCCCTTTTCCCGAAGTTCGGCATTGACGTTGTCAATACCGATTTTATCCATTTTGTCAATAGCGACGGTAATATCCGTGAGCTTTTCGGGATAACCGATGATTTCTGCAATTCCTGCCAACACTTTCCGGTTATTGATGAGTAAGCGTACCCTTAGCTTTAAACGGCGGTATACTTCATCTACGATTTGAATGAGTTCTACTTCATTTAAAAGGGAGTCGCTACCCACAACATCAACGTCACATTGATAAAATTCCCGGTAACGCCCTTTTTGAGGTCGGTCGGCACGCCATACGGGCTGAATCTGATAACGTTTGAACGGGAACGAGATTTCGGATTGATGCTGAACGACGAAACGGGCAAAAGGTACCGTCAGGTCGTAACGCAAGCCTTTTTCTGAGATTTTATTCGTTAATTTCAGACTGTTTTTTCCGGCTAACTCTGTTACCGGGATATTCGAAAGAAAATCACCGGAATTCAGTATTTTGAAAAGCAATTTGTCCCCCTCGTCTCCGTATTTTCCCATCAATGTGGATAAATTTTCCATGGCCGGAGTCTCAAGAGGCATATAACCGTATAGTTTGAATACGCTCTTGATGGTGTCGAATATATAATTACGCTTTACCATGATTTCCGGAGAATAATCTCTTGTCCCTTTGGGAATAGAAGGAGTCTGTGCCATTGATATTATAATTTTAAATAAATGCTGTTGTATTTTTTGTGCCTACAAATATATAAAAAAAATCGGTGGCACATAGTGCTGTTTTTTGCATCATCTCAGGAATCTGATTT
>Ga0137306_100204_pt1 | contig 61857 bp, 46 predicted proteins | sample Inofroosms_March_FD_97187 | JGI IMG/M metagenome (GOLD analysis project Ga0137306, IMG submission 97187) | Mouse cecal microbial communities from Vienna, Austria - N-Acetylneuraminic and N-Acetylglucosamine D2O microcosms_March | ecosystem: Host-associated > Mammals > Digestive system > Large... | reverse complement strand
CAGCCGCGCGGCGTACTCGAAACGGTACTCCTTGACGAACTCGCTCGGCGTGCGGCCCGAGACCTTCTTGAACTTGCGGTAGAAGTTGCGGGCCGTCAGCCCCAGACGCTCGGCGATGAGCTCCATGCGCAGCCCCTCGTCGCCGAGGTGCTCCTGCACGGCCGCGGCCACGGCCTCCATGAACTCCCGGTCGGCGCGGTGCATCCGCTGCCCGTCGACCACCGTGCAGACGCTCCCGGGGGTGCCGTAGTACTCCCGGAGCATGCGGCGGCCCGAGATCAGCCGCTCGACCGTGGCGCGCAGCACCGACTCGGAGAAGGGTTTGGTCAGGTAGGCGTCGGCGCCCGAGGCCAGCCCCTCGACCTGCTCGCCCTCGGTGATCTTGGCCGAGACGACGACGATCGGGACCCCGCGCAGGAGCTTGTCGCGGCGCACCGCGCCGACCAGCTCCAGACCGCTGGCCCCGGCCATGACGATGTCGGTGACGATGGCGTCGGGCGTCATCTCGCCCAGACGGTCGAGCGCCTCGGCCACGCTGCGGCAGCAGACGACGCGGAAGCCGTCGGCGAGCGCCGACTCGATCAGCCACACCATGTCGCGGTTGTCGTCGACGGCCAGCACCAGGGGCTTGTCGCCCCCCGCCGCGGGCAGCGCCGGCGCATCGGCGGCGGGCCGGGCCGCAGCAGTCGCCGAGGGCTCCTCCGACCGCTCCTCGCACTCCTCGGCCTCGCGCTGCGGCAGGCGCACCGTGAACTCGGTGTAGCGCCCCACCTCGCTCGCCGCCGAGATTTCGCCGCCGAGCGCCTGCACCAGCCCGCGGCAGATGAAGAGCCCCAGCCCGTTGCGCGACGTGGCGTCGGTGTACATGTTGCGGTCCATGTCGTCGAGTATGCGGTAGCGGTCGAAGAGGTGCTCCAGCTGCGCGGGGGCGATGCCGCGCCCCGTGTTGCGCACCCGCAGCTCCAGCCACGCGGCGTCGGCCGACGCCGCGACGCGGATGGTGCCGGACTGCGGCGTATACTTCATGGCATTGGACAGCAGATTGAAAATCACCTTCTTGAGAAACGCCGCATCGGTATTCCACGCCAGCGCGGGCGGCAGCTCCGCGAGCAGCCCGATGCCGTTGCGCTCGGCCGCGTCGGCGAACGAGCGCACCTGCACCGCGAGCATCCGCGCGACGTCGACGCGGCGGATGCGCACGCGGCCGAAGCCCTCCTGCTCGATCTTGCGGAAGTCGAGCACCTCCTGGATCAGCTCGTTGAGCCCCCGCACGTTCTCCTGCATCACCTCGGTGTACTTGGCCAGCCGCGCGTCGCCCGCACCGATCCGGGCGATGCGCTCGTTCATGCCGTTGATGAGCGTGAGGGGCGTGCAGAGCTCGTGGGAGATGTTGACGAAGAAGTTGAGCCGCGCCTCGTGGAGCTTGGCCCGCTGCTCCTCCTCGAGCCGCGCCACAATGCGCTGCTGCTGCCGGCGGTAGTGGCTGCGCAGCCGGGCGACGACCACCCACACGCACGCGGCGGCGAGCAGCACGTAGCCGGCCACGGCCCACGCGGTGCGGTACCAGGGCGGGAGCACCGTCAGCGGCAGCGTGTAGACCTGCATGGCGCGGTCCATGACATGGCTCTTGTAGCGCACGTGCAGGCGGTAACTGCCGGGCGGAATCCCCATAAAGAGGGCGCGGTTCTCCTTCTGCAGCTCGACCCACTCGTCGGAGTAGCCCTCCAGGCGGCAGGAGTACTCGTAGTTGTCGCCGTCGAGGTAGTCCACGGCCACGAACGTGACGGCGAACCCCGCCGTGCGGGGCGCCAGACGCACGGGCTCGCCGCTGCCGTCGCCCGGGTAGTCGGACAGCGGCACGAGCGTGCCGTCGGGCAGCTCGAGGTCCATGAAGCGCAGCCGCGGCTTGTAGTCGGAGGCCACCGCGGCCGAGGGGTCGATCCACACCACGCCGTCGACGCCGCCGAAAAAGAGCCGCCCCGTCAGCGGGCACTTCCAGTAGGCGTCGTCGCAGAACTCGATGACCCGCAGGTCGGGCGAGGAGTAGTTGTGGAAAAAGTCGTGGCCGGGGTCGTATTGCGCCAGGCCCTTGTTGGTGCTCAGCCAGATGCACCCCTCGTCGTCCTCCAGCACGCCGTGGATCATGTCGCTGACGATGCCGTTGCGGCGGTTGAACTGGCGGATGAGGCCGTCCTCCGCGAGCTGGATGAGCCCCGAGCTGGCGCCGCAGTAGAGCCCCGAGGCGCGGCTGCGGCACAGGCAGAGCAGGTCGCCCAGCGCGCGGTGTTGCAGGCGGTGCATGTCGACGAACGCGTAGCGCTTCGTGCGCATGTCGAAGCGGACGAGGCCGTAGCCGCCGCGCAGGCCCAGCAGCAGCGTCGAGTCGCTCTCGCGGACCAGGGCGTAGAACTCGTTGCAGTCGCGCCGCCCGAGGCGAAAGCGGTAGCGGCGCATGGCCGTCGCGACGGGCCGCTCACCCCCGGCGACGGTCAGCTCGACCAGCGCGTCGCCGTCGCAGGCCAGGTAGAGCGTCGAGTCGTCGACCTGACACATCTGGTGCACGCCCCGGATCTCCTGCATGCCCGGCTGCATGGGCAGGCGGCGCATGCGGTCGTCCTTATAGGAGTAGTAGGTCAGCCCGGGCCCCGAGGTGCCCAGCCACACGATGCCGTGCGCGGGGCTGCCGCAGAAGCTGAAGACCTCGTTGCTGGTGAGCCCCGAGCTGCGGTCGAAGCGCGTCACACGGTCGGAGGGCACGCGCCCGCCCGCATAGGAGGCGTAATCGCGCAGGCGGATCACGCCGTCGCCCTTGGTGCCGATCCAGAGGTCGCCCCGCGAGTCGGTGCGGAGGGCCCGCACGGGCTTGAGCACCCGCTGCGGCATGTCGTCCATGAGCAGCGTGGTGAAGCGCTCCTCCTTGTCGCAGTATTTGTAGACCCCGTAGCCGTCGGTACCGACCCACAGGATCTCCTGGTTGCCGTCGGCCAGCAGGCAGAAGACGCGGTGGTCGGAGGCGATCAGCTCGCAGCGGCCGCCCCGCCCGGGCACGCGCCCCAGCGCCCCGGCCAGGAAACCCACGTAGAGGTCGCCGCCGAACGAGCGGACGGCCGAGACGGTATGGCCCGCCTCGCCCAGCTGCGAGAGGTCGGAGAGCAGCTCCGCCTCGCCGCCGCCCGCCGAGCGCCACAGCCCGCCCGACGCATCGACGAAGAGGAGCGCCCCGGCGTCGTAGAAGGCCTTGCGCACGGGACGCGCGGAGATCCGGCGCGCCGACACGCGCACCAATGGACACCCCCCGCCGTCGTCGAGGCGGTAGCGGACCAGCTCGCCCGCGCGGTCCAGCGAGCAGAAGGCGCCGGGCCCCTCCGACCACACGGCGACGATCTCGGCGGCCCGCACGCCCGGCATACAGACATCCTCGAAGAAGGCGCTGCCGGGACGGTAGCACGAGACGAAGTCGTCGCCCGAGAAGAGCACCGTGCGGCCCTCCTCGTCGGCGGCGATGTGCTCTACGTCGACATACTGCATGTAGCTCTCCACCACGCGCCGCTCGCGCAGCGAGAGCCGGTTGACCCCGAGCGACGTGGCCACCCACAGATGGTCGCGGCCCGCCGGCACGATCTGCTGCACGATGTTGCTGCACAGCGAGAACTCGTTGTCGAGCTCCATGCGGAAGACGAAGGTGTTTTTGCCGTTGTAGAGGTGCAGGCCGTCGTAGGTGCCGATCCACATGTTGGCCTCCTCGTCCTGGTAGATCGCCAGCACGGCGTTGTTGGCCAGCTGCGCGTCGGCGCGGACGAGCGACCGCGCCGAAAGGCCCGTCGCCAGCAGCAGGGCCGACGCCAGCGCCAGAATCCGGCCGCAGACCGGATACCACGACGAATGCGGCTTGAAGTGGGACATGGATCGAAGATAAGGTGTGTTCTATGACAGGAACGGTGCGGGCGGATCGGGCTGCGGTTCGGGAGAGGGGCGGTGTGCCGGCGCAGGCACTTCGGAGCAGGCATCCGACGCAGACACTTCGGCGCAGGCACCCGGAGCAGTCACTTCGGCCGCCCGCCCCGCACGCCCCCCCCCGGGTCAGATGCGCCGCACCTCGGCCGGAGTGCGGTCGATCGAGCGCGGGTAGCGGAAAGCTGGCATGCCGAGGGCCAGCAGCGCACGGACACGCCGGTCGGGAGCCAGACCCAGCAGCCGCTCCAGACGGCCGGGGTGCTGCCGCGCGGCCGTCAGCACGAAGCCCGCGTAGACCTGCCCCACGCCCAGCGCCTCGGCCATGAGCGAGGCGTTCTGGCAGGCGAGGTTGGCATCCTCGGCGCCGAAGCGGCTCCCCGTCGGAGCGTGGATCGCCAGCAGCGCCGTGGCGCCGCGCAGGATGCGGTCCGTGCCCTCGGTCTCCCACTCGCGCCGCATGCGCTCGAAAACAGACACATAGCGGTAGATGCCCGGCGCCAAGGGGCGCACGAGCCACCGCACGGGGGCCGCCGAGAGCAGGCGGACCAGGCGGGCGAAAACGCCGAGCGTGAACTCCACGACACGGCGCAGCACGGCCCGATCGGTCACCACGACATAGGCCAGAGCGCGGGCGTTGGAGGCCGTAGGCGCCCGGTCGGCCGCCGCGACGATGCGCCGGAGCAGCTCGTCGGGCACCTCCTGCCGCGTGAAGCAGCGCATCGACCGGCGGGCGGCGAGCAGCTGTTCGAGCGCCTCGGGCGAAGGGAGCGCCGCGCGGTCGAGGGGCCGGAGCCGCTCCGTCGGGAAGGCCTCGTGCGACACCGCGCCTGTGGGACACGCCGCGGCGCAGTGGCCGCAGGCGATGCAGCGCTCTGCGCCGTGCAGCGATACGGCGCCGCCCGGACGCTCCTGCACGAAGATCGCCGAGGGGCACACCCCGACACAGCGGCCGCAGCGCACGCACGCCGCGGCGTCGACACCGATCGCATGGACCCGCTCCACGGCGTCAGCGCAGTTTGGCCGGATCGTACCGGTAGCGGAACACCAGAGCGAAGACCGCGGCCACCACCAGGGCATAGGCCGCGAAGAGCATCCAGGTCATGGACCAGCCCCCCTCGACCCCCTCGCGGGCCACCAGGTAGCCGCCCTCCCAGGCGCAGTAGCGGCTCACCACCCGACCGGCGATCCAGGTGCCCACCGAGGCGCCGACGCCGTTGGTCATCAGCATGAAGAGCCCCTGGGCGCTCGCCTGCATGGGCTTCGAGGCCTCCTGCTCGACGAAGAGCGCGCCCGAGACGTTGAAGAAGTCGAACGCCACGCCGTAGACCACGCACGAGAGGAAGAGCAGCACGACGCCCCCCGCGCTCTCGGTCGTGCCCAGGCCGAAGAAGGCGAAGCGCAGCACCCAGGCAAACATGGCCATGAGCATCACGCGCTTGATGCCGAATCGCTTGAGGAAGAAGGGGATGAGCAGGATGCAGAGCGCCTCCGAGACCTGCGACACGCTCACCAGCAGCGTGGGGTTGGCGGCGAACCAGCTGTCGGACGAGGCGGCGAAGCTATTGATATAAGGCGTGGCGTAGCCGTTGGTGATCTGCAGCGAGACGCCCAGCAGCATCGAGAAGAGGAAGAAGAGCGCCATCTTGCGCTGGCGGAAGAGCACGAAGGCGTCGAGGCCCAGTCGCTGCGCGAGCGTCTTGCGGCCCGCCTCGGCGCGAGCGAGCGGGCAGCGCGGCAGCGTGAAGGCGTAGAGGCCCAGCACCAAGCCCAGCACACCGCACACGACCAGCTGCATGTAGGTGAACTGCGCGGCGAGCGAGACCGTGCGCACGGTCTCGACGCCCGCCTCCGCGACCGTCTGCTCGCCCGTGAGGCCGAAGCCGGCGAAGTTGACGAACCACATGGCCGCGATGAAGCCCACGGTGCCGAAGACGCGGATGGGCGGGAAGTCGCGCACCGTGTCGTGGCCCGTGCTCTTGAGCACCGAGAAGGCCACCGTGTTCGACAGGGCGATCGTGGGCATGTAGAAGGCCACGCTCAGGCAGTAGGCCGTGAAGATCGGGCCGATGGCGGTGGGCAGACCGGCGGCCGTGAGCTCGGTCGCACGGTAGCCGAACCAGGCGGCCAACAGCATGAAGCCCGCGGCGGCGAGGTGCGAGAGGCCCAGCATGCGCTGCGGCTCGACGAACTTGTCGGCCAGGGCGCCGACGACGGCCGGCATGAAGATCGACACCACGCCCTGCGCCACGTAGAACCAGGCGATGTAGTCGCCCAGCCCCACGCGGCCGAGGAAGTTGCCGATGCAGACCAGATAGGAGCCCCACACGGCGAACTGGAGGAAGTTCATGACGATGAGGCGCTGTTTGATTCCCATAGTTTTATGCGGTTTTTGATTCGTTGCGAGCCACGAAAGCGCAGGGGATGCCCCGGCCGGCCGCATGCTTTTCGCCGGGCGGAGGCCTGAGAAGCGCATCCAAAGCGCAGCTAAAGATAGCGAAAATCCGCGCACACGCCACCGGGAAAGACATTTTTTAAATTTTTTCGGCGATTTTTTTTGCAGTTGCGAAATAAAGTTCTACTTTTGCATCACCAAAACGTCATTGAGCTATGGTGTAATGGTAACACAACAGATTCTGGTCCTGTTATTCCAGGTTCGAATCCTGGTAGCTCAACCAAGAAAAGCGATCGGTTTGCCGATCGCTTTTTTCGTTTATCTCCCTGGCGGCGCGTCTCTGCGGAGACGGAAAAGAAAACCCGGCTCTTAGCCGGGGCAGCCCGCAGCCACCCCCGGGCGGAGGGCTGCTCTGTCGGCTGCGCCTCGATCGCACCTCCGCTGGCTACGGGCCGAAAACGCCCTTTACTTTTTACTTGCCACTCCGGCACGTGTTTTGCAACGACTCCACACGACTGCGGACCGATACCGCAGCGAGGTTTCTTCATTTTTAAGTTTGGGTTAACAGTTCGAAAGGGGTGGTTCCCTTTCACGGCAGCAGGCGATCGCGAGGATCCCCTGCTGTTTTTTTGTGCGGCGCCAACACAACGGACCGGCAGCCCCGAAAACACGAACCGGCCCGCCTCTCTCGGAGGCGGGCCGGTCGCATATCATACCCGAGGGCGAGGGTTACTCTGCCTCGAGCCCCATCTTTTCGATCAGGGCGCGCGTCTCGGGCTTGTGGCCGCGGAAGCGTACGTAGAGCTCCATGGGGTGCTCCGTACCGCCCCGCGAGAGGATGTTGCGGCGGAACGACTCCGACACCTCGCGGTTGAAGATCCCCCGCTCCTTGAAGAGCGAGAAAGCGTCGGCCTCCAGCACCTCGGCCCACTTGTAGCCGTAGTAGCCGGCGGCGTAACCGCCCGAGAAGATGTGGGTGAAGGCCGTGGCCATGGCCGTGCCGTCAACCGCGGGCAGCACCTGCGTGGGGGCCATCGAGCACTGCTCGAAGGCTACGACGTCGCCCTCGAAGGGCTCCGTGAGGGTATGCCAGGCCATGTCGGTCATACCGAACGAAAGCTGGCGCACGTTGGCGTAGGCGGCCAGGTAGTTCTGCGCGGCGACGATGCGGTTGACGATCTCGGCGGGCATGGGCTCGCCCGTCTCGTAGTGGACGGCCCACAGGTCGAGGAACTCCTTCTCGGTGGCCCAGTTCTCCATGATCTGCGACGGAAGCTCCACGAAGTCGCGGTAGACGTTGGTGCCCGTGAGCGACTCGTAGCGACCCTCGGCCAGCATGCCGTGGAGCGCATGGCCGAACTCGTGGAGGAAGGTCTCCACCTCGTCGAAGGTCAGCAGCGAGGGCATGGTCGCCGTGGGCTTGGTGAAGTTCATCACCAGCGACACCTGGGGACGCTGCTCGCCCCGCTCGTCGCAGCGCGTGCCGCGGAACTCGGTCATCCACGCCCCGGCGCGCTTCGAGGCGCGGGGGAAGAAGTCGAGGTAGAGCACCGCCATGAAGCGGCCGTCGGCGTCCGTAACGTCGTAGGCCGTGACGTCGGGGTGGTAGACCTCGATCGCAGGGTCGGGCGTGAAGGTGAGCCCGTAGAGCTTCTCGGCCAGAAGGAAGACGCCCCGGATGACGTTCTCGAGCTTGAAGTAGGGCTTCACCACCTCGTCGCTCAGGGCGTAGCGCTCCTGCTTGTACTTCTCCGACCAGTAGGCCCAGTCCCAGGGCATGAGCTCGCCCCCGAGGCCGTGCGCCGCGGCGTAGTCGGCCACGGTGCGGTAGTCGGCGTCGGCCGCGCCCTTGGTGGCGTCGAGCAGCTCCGAGAGGAACGACTGCACGGTCTGCGTCTTCTCGGCCATGCGCTCCTCGAGCACGTAGTCGGCATAGCAGTCGTAACCCAGCAGGTTGGCGATCTTCAGACGCAGCGAGGCGATGCGCCCGACGATCGGGGCATTGTCGTACTCGCCGCCCAGCGCGCGGGCGTTGGAGGCGCGCCACAGCCGCTCCTTGAGCGCGCGGTCGGACGAATAGGTGAGGAAGGGGACGTAGCTCGGAGCCTGGAGCGTCACGGTCCACCCCCGCTCGCCGCGGGCCGCAGCGTCGGCGGCCAGACCCTCGCGCACGAAGGCCGGGAGCTCGGCCACACGCTTCGGGTCGGTGATGTTGAGCGTGAAGGCGTTGGTGGCGGCCAGGGCGTTCTGCCCGAAGCGCAGCGTGAGCTCGGCCAGCTCGGAGGTATACTGGCGGTATAGCTCCTTGTCGGCGTCGGAGAGCGCAGCGCCGTTGCGGGCGAAGCTGCGGTAGGTCTTCTCGAGCAGCATGCGCTGCTCGGTGTCGAGACGCCCGGGGCGCTCGTAGACCGCCTTGACGCGGGCGAAGAGCGCCGGGTCGAGGGCGATGTCGTTGCCCAGCGCCGTGAGCTTGGGCTGCACGGCCAGGGCGATGCGCTCCATCTCGTCCGACGTGTCGGCCGAGAGCAGGTTGTAGAAGACCCCCTCGATGCGGGCGAGCAGCTCGCCCTGGCGCTCGAGCGCCACGATGGTGTTGCCGAACGTGGGCTTTCGGGGGTTGCCAACGATGGCGTCGATCTCGGCGCGGGCGCAGGCGATCGCCGCGTCGAACGCCGGCTCGTAGTGGGAAGGCTCGATGGCCGAGAAGGGCGGCGTGGCGTAGGGGGTCTCCCACGCCGCGAGCAGCGGATTGGTCGTATCCAGTTCGGGCAGCTGCGCCTGCGGGATCGACTGGTCGGCGCAGCCGGCCATGGCACAAAGCGACATAACGGCTAAGAATTTTTTCATGGTTGCTATCGTATGGGAAGATTTATTCGGCTTTCTTTTCGGTCGCGGGCAGCTTCTTGGCGGGCAGCTCGGCGACGGGAGCCGGGCGCTCCATCAGGCCGCGGGCCACGAGCAGGGCCGTCTTGTCGGGATCCGAACCGCAGAAGTCGCGGTAGAGGGTCATGCCGTCGGCCGAGCCGCCGCGCGCGAGCAGCCGTCGGCGGAAGCGGTCGGCAAGCTCGCGGTCGAACAGGTCGCCGCTCGCGCGGAAGCGGTCGAAGGCGTCCTTGTCGAGCACCGCGGCCCACGTATAGAAATAGTATCCGGCCGAGTAGCCGCCGTCGAAGATGTGGGAGAAGTAGGGGTAGCGGTAGCGCGGCTCGATCTGCGGAATGAGGCCCCGCTTGCCGGCCAGCGCCTCGCGCTCGTAGGCCTCGGGATCGAACGGCGCGTATTCGGTCGTCGAGTGGATGTCGAGGTCGGAGAGGGCCGCGGCGATGAGCTCGGTGGTCATGAAGCCCTGGTTGAAGAGCGAGCTGCGGCGCAGCTTCTCGACCAGATGCTGGGGAATCACCTCTCCCGTGCGGTAGTGGAGGGCGTAGTGCTTCAGCACCTCGGGCTCGAAGGCCCAGTTCTCCATGATCTGCGACGGCAGCTCGACGAAGTCGCCCTCGACCTCGGCAAGGCCGCGGTAGCGCACGTCGTGGAAGAGGAAGTGGAGCGCATGGCCGAACTCGTGGAAGAAGGTCTCGGTCTCGTCGAGCGAGAGCAGCGCCGGAGCGTCGCCCACCGGGCGGGTGAAGTTGCAGACGATCGACACCACGGGAGCCACGCGCTCGCCGTCGACATAGCTCTGCTCGACGTAGTTGCCGCACCACGCGCCCTGGCTCTTGCCGTCGCGCGGGAAGAAGTCGAAGTAGAGCACGCCCAGGTGGCTGCCGTCGGTGTCGAGCACCTCGTAGGCCGAGGCCTCGGCGTGGTAGAGGGGCACCGAGACAGGGCGGAAGGAGATGCCGTAGAGGCGGTTGGCCAGGAAGAAGATGCCGCTGCGCACGTTCTCCAGCGCGAAGTAGGGGCGCAGCATCTCCTCGTCGAGGTCGTACTTCTGCTTGCGCAGCTTCTCGGCGTAGTACCACCAGTCCCACGAGGCGAAGACCTCGCCCGGGTGGTCCTTGCGGAAGAGCTCCTCCATCTCGGCCAGCTCGCCCTTGGCGCGGGCCAGGGCCGGGGTCCAGATCTCCTCCAGCAGGGCGTAGACGGCGTCGGTCGTGCGGGCCATCTCGTCGGCCACGACATAGGCGGCGTAGGAGGGATAGCCCAGCAGGTGGGCCTTCTCGGTGCGCAGGCGGATGAAGTCGTTGATGAGCCGGCGGTTGTCGTGCTCGTCGCCGTTGGAGCAGCGGTTCAGATAGCCCTTGTAGAGCCGCTCGCGCAGGCTGCGGTCGGTCGAGTAAGTGAGAAAGGGCAGCAGGCTGGGCTTGTGGAGCGTGAAGATCCACTTGTCCTTGCCCTTGCCCAGCGCCGCGGCCTTCTCGCGCGCGGCGTCGCGCACGCCCGCCGGGAGGCCGCCCAGCTGGTCGGCGCCCAGCTCCAGGGTGAAGCCGTTGTTCTCCGAGAGGATGTTGTTGCCGAACTTGACGGCGGTGACCGACAGCTCCTCGTTGATGGCCGCAAGACGCGCCTTCTTCTCGGCGTCGAGCAGCGCGCCCGAGCGCACGAAGCCCTCGTAGATCTTCTCCACCAGGCGCAGCTGCTCGGCGTCGAGGCCCAGCGAGGCGCGGCGGTCGTAGACCGACTTCACGCGGGAGAAGAGCCGCTCGTCGAGGCGGATGCGGTCGGCGTGGGCCGCCAGGCGGGGCATCAGCTCCTCCTGCAGGGCCTGCATGGCGTCGTCGGTCTCGGCGGCGCACAGCATGCCGAAGACGAGCGACGTGCGCTCGAGCGAGCGGCCCGCCTCGTCGTAGGCCAGGATGGTGTTTTCGAACGTGGGCTCCTCGTCCGAGGCCGTGACGGCGGCGATCTCGGCGTTCATGAGCGACATGCCCTGCTCGAAGGCGGGGAGGAAGTGCTCGACGCGGATCAAATCGAAGGGCGGCACGCCGTAGGGCGTGGTCCACTCGCCGAGCAGGGGATTGTCGCCGTCGCGGCGCGGCGACGAGCACGATACGGCGGTCATAAGCAGCATAAGGGTGAGAAATAAACCGAGTGTACGTTTCATGATTGTTATTTTATATATACCTTTGCGCACGTTTAGAACATAAATAACGTACAAAGGTAGTAATTTAAGCAGCAAAAACGACCCGCCATGCAACTTTTTTACGCCCCCGACCTGGTTCCGCCGCACCACACCCTCTCCGAGGAGGAGTCGCGGCACTGCGTGCGCGTGTTGCGGCTCGCGGCGGGCGACACGCTCCACCTGACCGACGGGCGGGGCACGCTCTACCGTTGCGCCGTGGAGGAGGCCGACGTGCGCCGCTGCACGGTGCGCGTCGAGGAGCGCTTCGACGAGTGGGAGCGCCGCCCCTACCGCCTGACGCTGGCCGTGGCGCCCACCAAGAACGCCGACCGCTACGAGTGGTTCCTCGAGAAGGCCACCGAGGTGGGCGTGGACCGCGTGGTGCCGATCGAGACGGCACGCAGCGAGCGGCGCGTATTCCGGCCGGCGCGCGCCGAGAAGGTGCTCGCGGCGGCCATGAAGCAGTCGCTGAAGGCCTACATGCCCCGGCTCGACCCCCTCACGCCGTTCGAGCGGCTCGTCGCCGAGCCCTTCGCCGGGCGCCGCATGATCGCCCACTGCGACACGCCGCGCAGCGGGGCGGGCAAGCGCTACCTGGCCGCGACGCTCCGCCCGGGCGAGGAGGCTATGGTGCTCATCGGCCCCGAGGGCGACTTCTCGCCCGAGGAGATCGACCGCGCCGTGGCCGCGGGATTCGAGGAGATCACGCTGGGCGACCAGCGCCTGCGTACCGAGACGGCCGCCGTGGCCGCCGCCGTGATGGCCGCCGTGGCCAACGCACCCTCGGGCCCGGACGGGCGGTAGGCCGGGAGGGCTCGGGCTATCGGCGCCCGGACGCCCGGACGCCCGGACACACGGACACACGGACGCACGGACACACGGACAATAAGACAATACGGACGCACGGAGCCCGGATAAACGGGCACACACGACACAAACGATTAAAACCCAAAACGAAGATATGTTTTTCATCTACTCCCTCGCGGCCCTCGCCCTGCTATCGGCGCTGATCTTCGCCGTGCCGCTGCGCGCCAAGGCGTGGACGGCGCTCGCGCTGGTCGGCGTCGGCGCACTGGCCGGTGCCGCATGCGCCATAGGCGTACTGGCCGACGGCACGACGCTCCGCCTCTGGACCACCCCCGGCACCCTCTTCGGCGGCGACTCGGGGTCGATGGACCCCCTCTCGGCGCTCTTCACGCTCGTGATCGCCGTCGGGTCCGTCGCCTCGGTGCTCTACTCGCACGGCTACCTCGAGCATACGCTCGCCCACAAGTCGCCGGCCCACGTATCGCTCCACTACACCGCCCTGGCCACGATGTGCTTCGCCATGCTGGGCGTGGTATGCTCGGACGGCGGCTACTCGTTCCTCTTCTGCTGGGAGCTGATGACCGTGGCCTCGTTCCTGCTGATCCTCTACGACGCCGAGCGGCGCGAGGTGCTGCGCGCGGCGCTCTCCTACCTGCTGATGATGCACGTAGGATTCGCGCTGCTGGTCGTGGGCTTCGTGCGGCTCCACGCCGCGTGCGGCACGGGCGACTTCGCCGCGCTGGGCGACTGCTTCGCCCAGGGGGGCGCGCTGCCGCTCTTCGTGCTCTTCCTCGCGGGATTCGGCATGAAAGCCGGCCTCTTCCCCATGCACGTGTGGCTGCCGGAGGCACACCCCGCAGCCCCGTCGCACGTCTCGGCGCTCATGTCGGGCGTGATGATCAAGACGGGCGTATACGGCATCCTGCGCGTCACGGCCGCCCTGGGCTGCCTGCCCGAACTGCGCACGGCGGGCTTCGTGCTGCTCGCGGCGGGCGCCGCGACCGGCCTGTGGGGCGCGATCCTCGCGGCCTCGCAGAACGACATCAAGCGTCTGCTGGCCTACTCCTCGATCGAGAACATCGGCATCATCCTGCTGGGCCTGGGCACGGCGGCACTGGGCAAGAGCGCGGGAAACCAGCCCATGGCGCTCTGCGGCATCGCCGGCGCGCTGCTCCACACCGTCAACCACTCGTGCTTCAAGTCGCTGCTCTTCTTCGGCGCCGGCAACATCCTCTCGCAGACCCGCACCACAGCCCTCGACCGCCTGGGCGGCCTCATGCGCCACATGCCCCTGACGGGCGGCCTGCTGCTCGCGGGCGCGGCGGCGATATGCGCCCTGCCGCCCCTGAGCGGCTTCGTCTCGGAGTTCGCGATCTACCTGGGTCTGCTCGACGGCGTGGCCTCGGGCAGCGACCCGCTCGCCGCGGCGGCCGGCATCGCCGCACTGGCGCTCATCGGCGGCATCGTGCTGCTGGCCTTCACCAAGCTGTGCGGCACGGTCCTGCTCGGCTCGCCCCGCACGCACGAAGTGGCCGAGGCGTCGGAGGTCGACGGGCTGCGCATCGCCGCCATGGCCCTGCCGCTGGCGGGCATCATCCTCGTGGGGCTCTTCCCGCACACGGCCGTGGAGATCGTGCTGCGCGCCGCCACCAGCCTCACCCCGCTGCCCTCCGAGGCCGCGTCGCTGACGCTCTCTCCCACGCTCGCGGCCGTGGGACGCACGGCCTGGCTGCTCGTGGCCGTCGTCGCCGCGCTCGCCTGTCTGCGCCGCCGCCTGCTGCGCGGCCGCCGCGTCACCGAGGGTCCCACGTGGGGCTGCGGATTCACGGCCGTCAACACGCGCATGCAGTATACGGGCGAGTCGTTCTCCGAGGGGCTCCAGTCGATCGCCACGCACCTCACGCAGGAGCGCGTCGAGGGGCGCTCGGTGGACCGGGGCGAGATATTCCCCGCAGCCCACAACTTCGCCATACGCCGCAAGGACCGCTTCGACCGCCTCTTCTCGGCCTGGTGGGTGGCCCTGCTCCACCAGATCAACGTGCGGGCCATGCGGCTGCGCACGGGCAAGATCAACCACTACCTGCTCTTCGCCCTGGCATTCCTGGGGCTCGTACTCCTGCTTTCTCTGTTCAATCTGCTCTGACGATGGCAATATTCACACTCATTCCGCTGCTGCTCACGGCCCTCGTCATCCCGGGGCTCATCGCCCGCACGCGCGCCCTGCTGGCAGGGCGGCAGGGCATACGCTTCACGCAGCACCTCAGCGACGTCCGCCTGCAACTGAGCAAGGGCGCCGTCTACTCCACCACCGCATCGGCGCTCTTCCGCGCCGCGCCCTCCGTCTATCTGGGGGCGGCGCTCGTCGCGGCGCTCTTCATCCCGGTGGGCGACCTCCGACCGCTGCTCTCCTTCGACGGCGATCTGGTAGCCTTCGCCTACACGCTGGCGCTGGGCCGCTTCGTGCTGATCCTGGCCGCCATGGACACCGGCAGCCCCTTCGAGGGGATGGGCGCCAGCCGCGAGGCGCTCTACGGCGCGCTGGTCGAACCGGGGCTGATGCTCACGGCCGCCACGCTGGCCCTCGTGTCGGGATACACCTCCTTCGAGCGCATCTTCGCCGCCGGGGCCGGCGACGACATCCGCATGGCGGCGATCCTGCTCGTGGCGGCCTACATCCTCCTGCGCATCCTCTTCACCGAGAGCGGCCGCATACCGGTCGACGATCCGCGCACCCACCTCGAGCTGACGATGGTCCACGAGGTGATGTGCCTCGACTTCGCGGGCGTGGACCTGGCGATGATCAAGATCGCCGGATGGATCAAGAGCGCCGCGCTGGCGATGCTCGCGGCCGACGCCATCGCGGCCCCCTTCGGCGGCGCGTGGTGGATCGCCGCGCCCGCGGCCGCGCTCGCGGCCGGGATCCCCATCGGCATCGTGGAGTCGACACAGGCGCGCAACAAGCTCGTGCGCAACACCACCTTCATCCTCATCACCGCAGCCATGGCCGCGCTGGCCCTCTTCGCCGCCTTCCTGCTGCGCCACAACCTCGTCACACTCGAATGATACTCCCGCTCATCCTCCTCTACGTCATCTCGCTCGTCTACCTGGCCATCACCGAGCGATTCCGCAACTTCGCTTCGATCATGGCCCTGCAGGGGTGGCTGCTCTTCCTCGTGGCCCTCGTGCGGCTGCACGCCATACACCCAGCCGAGCTCGCGTTCATCGCCTGCGAGACACTCCTCTTCAAAGGGGTGCTCGTGCCGGCGCTGCTCTTCGCCGTGATCCGCAAGACGGGCATCAGCCGCGTGCGCACCTCCGGGTCGTCGCAGTTCCGCTCGCTGCTGCTCTCTTTCGCCGCGCTCGTCGTCAGCGTCTCGGTTACCTATCTGGTCGCAGACGCCTCGGCCGACCGCCTCTTCTTCGGGGTGGCGCTGTATGCCCTGCTGAGCGGTCTGGTGCTGATCGTCATGCGCACGCGCATCTTCTCCCACATGGTCGGATTCCTCACCATCGAGAACGGCGTGTTCCTCTTCTCGACGGCCATAGGCGTGGAGATGCCGCTGCTGATCAACGCCGCCATCCTGCTCGACATCCTCATGTCGGTGCTCATGCTCGGCCTGTTCTTCACTAAGATCGACCGCACGATCCACGCCATCGACGCCGATTCGCTCACCCGTGTAAAGGACTGACACCATGATAATCTATCTGCTCGCATCCATCCTGGTCGCCGCGGCGGCCTTCGTCGTGCGCGGCCGCCGGACGCTCTACGCCGTCGGCGCGCTCTTCTACGCCGTGCAGCTGGCGCTGCTGACCGTGCTCTGCTGCGGCGCGGCCCCGCAGAGCCAGGCGGGCGGCCTGTTCGTCTTCGACGCCCCGGGCACGCTCTTCTACGGACTGCTCACGCTGGTCTCGATCTACGCCTTCCACCACTCGGAGGCATACCTCAAGGCGAGCGACATCGGCCACCTGCGCACCTATTCGGGCCTGATGATGCTGCTCACGACGGCCATCGCCGGCGCCTACTTCGCCGACAACCTCGCCGTGACGTGGATCTTCCTGGAGGCCACGACCCTCTGCTCGGCGGGCCTGATCTACTACCGCCGCACGGCCCCGGCGCTCGAGGCGGCGTGGAAATATCTGTTCGTATGCTCGACGGGCATCGCCATGGCCTACCTGGGCATCCTGCTGCTGGCGGGCGCCTCGCACGGCGGGTCGCTGGGCTACGCCGCAGTCGGCGCCGCCCTGCCGGGAGCCAACCCCCTCTATCTGAAGATCGCATTCCTGCTCATCCTCACGGGATACAGCTGCAAGATGGAGCTATTCCCGCTCTACACCGTGGGCGTCGACGCCAACTTCGCCGCCCCGGCGCCCGCATCGGCGCTCATATCCACGGGGCTGGTCAACGCCGGGTTCCTGGCCATACTGCGCGTATACAAGCTCTACGCCGCCACCGAAGTATTCCCCTGGGTAAGGGGCGTGCTGCTCGCGGCGGGCGTGCTGTCGCTGGGCGTGGGGGCCCTCTTCCTGCGCCGCACCAACAACTACAAGCGCTTCCTATCCTACTCGACGGTCGAAAACATGGGCATAGCAGCCATAGGACTGGGCATAGGGGGCGCGGGCGTGTGGGCCGCCGTGTTCCACGTGGTGTGCCACACGCTGGTCAAGAGCAGCCTCTTCCTGCAAATGGGCGTCGTGCGCCAGGTATACGACGGATACCGCATCAACCGGCTGGGCGACTACATGCGCATCAACCGCGTGGGCGCCGTGGGGCTGATGGCGGGCATGGTGGCGCTGGTGGCATTCCCGCCCTCGCCCCTGTTCGTATCCGAGCTGATGATCCTCTCGGAGGCTGCGGCCACGGAGCGCTGGTGGCTGCTCGCACTGCTGCTGCTGCTCACCTGCATCGTCATATACTCGTTCTGCTCGCGCATGATCCGCCTCTGCTACCAGCCCAACCAGGACCAGCTCCACCCCTCGGGCGTCGACCGGGCGCTCTCGTGGTCGGCCCTCTCGCTGCTCGTAGCGGCCCTCGTCATCGGATTCTGGCAGCCGGCGCTGCTCCAACGCATCATCACCGAAATCGCCACCCTATGAACTACTTCGTAACCGACAATACGGCCCCGGCGGTCGCGCTGGCCGACATCCCCGAGAGCCCCTACGCCGCCTTCTACGACGACCTCGCCGAGCGGCTCGCCGACGCGCGCTACCACGTGGGCCACTACTTCGCCCTGCCCGACGGCGACCGCCTGCGTTTCTTCCTGGTGCTGCTCGACGACGCCGAGTCGCGCATCCTCCTCGCCTCGCACGCCATGGGATACTACGACGACACGGCCCTGCGGTCGCTCACGGCGCTGCACGCGCAGATGCACCCCTTCGAGCGCGACATCGCCGAGCGCTTCGGCGTGCGCTTCGACCAGATGCCGTGGGACAAGCCCCTGCGCCACCCCCACGACCGCTTCGACCGCCGAAGCACGATGGACGACTACCCCTTCTACGCGATGGAAGGCGGATCGCTCCACGAGGTCAACGTGGGCCCGATCCACGCCGGCATCATCGAGCCGGGGGCCTTCCGCTTCGTATGCAACGGCGAGCAGGTGCTCCACCTCGAGATCGCGCTGGGCTACCAGCACCGCGGCGTAGAGGAGGCCTTCGCCGCGACGCACAACCGCCTGCGGCAGATGTGTCTGGCGGAAGCCGTGGCGGGCGACAGCGCCGTGGCCCACGCCACGGCATTCGCCGAGGCCGTGGAGAAGCTCACCGGCCGCCCGCGCCCCGCGGAGCTCGAACGCGAGCGGGCCGTGGCGCTCGAGCTCGAGCGCATGGCCATGCAGATCGCCGACACGGGGGCCCTCTCGATGGACGTGGGCTACCAGCTGGGGCAGGTGGCCTCGGAGGCGCTGCGCACGATGACCATCAACACCACGCAGGCGTGGTGCGGCAACCGCTTCGGCAAGGGGCTCGTGCGGCCCCACGGCACCGACCACCCCCTCACGGCAGAGAAGGCGGCGATGATCCGCCGCAACACGGCCGAGATCGCCCGCCGCTACGCCGAGGTGCGCCGCGACATCGAGAACTCGCCCACGCTGCTGGCACGCTTCGAGCAGTGCGGCATCGTCGCCGAGACCGAAATGGCCCGCATAGGCGGCGTGGGCCAGGCGGCGCGCGCCAGCGGCCTGCGACGCGACATCCGCACCTCGCACCCGTGGGGCGTCTACGCCAAGGAGCTGCACCACACGCCCGTGACGATGCCCGACGGCGACGTGATGGCCCGTCTGGAGGTGCGCTGCCGCGAGGTGGCGCGCTCGGCGGAGTATGTCGAGCGGCTGGTCGCGGAGTTCGACCAGAAGTATGCCGCGGCGGAGAGCCCCTGCGGACGTCCCGACTACGACGCCCCGCTGGCGCCCTCGTCGCTCGCCGTGGGTCTGGTCGAGGGGTGGCGCGGCGAGACGTGCCACGTGGCGGTGACCGACGCCGAGGGGCGCATCGCCGCCTGCCGCATCAAGGATCCCAGCCTCCACAACTGGCTGGCGCTGGCGCTGGCCGTGCGCGGCGAGGGGATCTCCGACTTCCCGATCTGCAACAAGAGCTTCAACCTCTCCTACTGCGGGCACGACCTCTAAATGGAAAGTTGAAAATTGAAAATGGAAAATTGAACGCGATATGATCTTTCCGAAAATAAGGGTGCTGCTCAGCCACGGCAGGCAGGCCATTCCCGATCTGGACGCCGTGGAGCTCACCGAAGAGTTCCGGGGGCGGCCCGAGCTCACCGAGCCTGCCGACGCGGAGGCACGCGCCGAGCTCGAGAGCGCCGCAGCCATTTGCCCCACGGGGGCGATCGCCACGGCCCCCTTCGCACTCGACCTGGGGCGCTGCCTCTTCTGCGGCGAGTGCGCGCGGCGCGCACCCCGCTCGATCCGCTTCACCAACGACTACCGCATGGGCGCGCCCACGCGCGAAGGACTCGTCGTCCGCCCGGGCGACCGCTGCGTGGCGTTCGACCCCGCCGCCGTGCGGCCCGAGATCGGGCGCTACTTCTCCCGCTCGCTCCAGCTGCGCGAGGTCTCGGCCGGCGGCGACGCCTCGGTGGAGATGGAGCTGGGCGCCACGGGCAACGTGAACTTCGACTTCGGGCGCTTCGGCGTGGGCTTCACCGCCTCGCCGCGCCACGCCGACGGCGTGGTGGTATCGGGCCCCGTCACGGCCAACATGGCCGAGGCGCTGGAGATCTGCTGGGAGGCGGTGGCCGAGCCCAAGATCCTCGTGGCGTGCGGCACCGACGCCTGCTCGGGCGGTCTCTTCGCCGGGAGCCGCGCCGTAGACCGCTCCTTCTTCGAGCGCCACGGCGTCGACCTCTGGCTGCCGGGAAACCCCACGCACCCGATGGTCTTCATCGACGGAATCCGCACCCTCCTGGGCAAGAAAAAACGCGGATAGCATGCAGCCGCTCCGCGTTATCTTCTCTTCGTTCTTCAAGATCGGGCTCTTCACCTTCGGCGGGGGATACGCCATGATCCCCATCATCGAGCGCGAGATCATCGACAGCCGCCGATGGATCGACCGCCGGGAGTTTCTCGACCTGCTGACCCTGGCGCAGTCGGTGCCGGGGCCGATCGCCGTCAACACCTCCGTATTCGTGGGCTACAAGGTCAGCGGGCTGCGGGGCGCCGCGGCGGCGCTCGCGGGGGCCGTGCTGCCGTCGTTCGCCATCATCCTCCTCGTCGCCCTCTTCTTCGCCGGCATACGCGAAAATGAGGTCGTCGACGCGGCGTTCAAGGGGATGCGCCCGGCCGTAGTGGCGCTCATCATCGGCCCCGTCGTCTCGCTCGCACGCGGCATGCACCCCGCCCTCTACGCCGTCATCGCCGCCGCGGCCCTGGCCATATGGGGCCTCGGGTGGTCGCCCGTCGCCGTGCTCGCGGCGGCCGCAGCAGCGGGTATCGCGTGGGAGCTGGGGATGGCACGCAAAGCGGGAAGAAAAATGGAAAGTTGAAAATTGAAAATTGAAAAACTTCAGATCCTTCGCTTTGCTCAGAATGACACGACAGGAGTGTTCAGGATGATAAAGCTCAAGGCCCTCGGCTCTTAGCCGGGCAGCCCGCAGCCACCCGGCGCGGAGGGCTGCTCGTTTTACTCGCCTGCCCCTCCGCTGGCAGCGGTCTGAAAACGGATTGAAAATGGAGCGTTAAAAATAAGGAAACCCCGGCAAAGTCGGGCGGGCCGCAGCCTCCGGCGGCGGAGGCCCGCACTTCGCTCGCGCTCGGCGGGCTCCGCAGGCAGCGCCCCGAAAACAGATAGCTTTCAACCCGCCATTTTCAACTTTTCACTTTTTACTTTATCACTTTTCACTTCGACACGGTCATGCTCCTGCTCCAACTCTTCCTCAGCTACCTCAAGATCGGTTTCTTCGGCTTCGGCGGCGGCTACGCCATGCTCTCGCTCATACAGAACGAGGTGGTCGTGCGCCACGCCTGGATGACCAACGCCCAGTTCGCCGATATCGTGGCCGTGTCGCAGATCACCCCGGGGCCCATAGCCATCAACTCGGCGACCTACGTGGGCTACACCGTCGGGGCGCAGATGGGCCCCGCCTACGGCGTCGCGGGATCGCTCGTGGCCACCTTCGCCGTCTGCCTGCCGTCGCTCACGCTGATGATCCTCGTGGCGCGCTTCTTCCTGCGGCTCAAAAACAACCGCCTGGTCGAGGGGGCCATGCGCGGCATGCGCCCCGTGGTGATCGGCATGATCGCCGCCGCGGCCCTGCTGCTCATATTCCCGCACAGCGACGCCCCGGGCGACCGCAACTTCATCGACGCCTGGAGCTGGCTGCTCTTCGGCGGCGTGTTGGCCGGCTCGTGGCGCAAGGTGAACCCCATACTCATGATCGTCCTTTCGGCCGCGGCGGGCATCGCGATCTACTATCCCTACTAAATCAGAGCGCCGCGAGCAACGCCCCGCCCGTCACGAGGAGCAGCACGAAGGCCGCCAGGCAGATCAGGCCGAGCAGCGCCACGAGGAAACCCAGGCACCCCCAGCGGCTCTCGCCGCCGGGCAGCGGGTCGGTGGCCAGCACGACGATGAGCCCGACGAGCGGCGTGAAGAGCAGGCTCAGGAGAAACGCCCAGCCGAAGCCGATGCGCCGGCGGCTGCCGATGATTCCGACGAGCACCACGAAGAAAGTGCCGCTCAGGATTCCGAACAGAAGAGTCAGCAAAGGCATAAATCAACAGTTTTCACTTCTCACTTTTTACTTTTCACCTACCGCACGAAGCGGTAGTAGGTCCCCAGCGGCAGCTGCTTCCCGCCGCGGTCGGCGAAGCAGAGCTCGCCCCACTGCTCCTCGCGCGGAGGACCGAAGGCCTGACGCACGGCAGTGCGGGCCAGCGTCGAGGAGAGACCCATCGAGTAGAGATTCAGTACAAGAAACGCGCCGGAGGGCTCCAGCAGCTGCGCGCAGCACTCCAGCATCTGGCAGAGGCTCTCCTCGAGCACCCACTTCTCGCCGTTGGCGCCGCGGCCGTAAGCCGGAGGGTCGAGAACGATGCCCCGGTAGCGGCTGCCGCGGCGCAGCTCGCGCTGCACGAACTTCATGGCGTCCTCCACGATCCAGCGCACACCCTCCAGACCGCTCGCCTCCATGTTCTCGCGGGCCCACGTGACCACCTGCTTCACGGAGTCGACGTGGGTCACCTCGGCACCCGCGGCCCGCGCCGCCAGCGTGGCGCCGCCCGTGTAGGCGAAGAGGTTGAGCACGCGCGGCGCGGCGGCGCCGGCGGCCAGACGCGTGCACTGCTCGTGGATGAACTCCCAGTTGGCGGCCTGCTCGGGGAAGATTCCCACATGCTTGAACGACGTGAGCCCCAGCCGCATGCGCAGCCGCATGCGCTCCGAAGAGTAGGTCACCGTCCAGCGCTCGGGCATGCCCGGGCGCAGGCGCCACTCGCCCCGCTCGTCGCTGCGCGCGTCGCGCAGGAACGAGGCGTCGGCACGCCGCCACTCGGCCTCGGCGAGCGACGGCCGCCAGAAGGCCTGCGGCTCGGGACGCCGCGTCACATAGGAGCCGAAGCGCTCCAGCTTCTCGAAATTGCCCGTGTCGAGGAGTTCGTACTCCCCGAACGGAGGTATCAGCAGTTGTTGCATGGCCGAAAGATCGAAAAACGGTCCCACCGCCTCCAAGGGCAGTGGGACCGCATGGTGATTGGACGAATTATCTCACGGGGGTGAGCAGGAAGCGGAAGGCATACTCGCCCGCGGGCAGCATGTGCTCCGGCTCGGGCAGGCGGCCCCAGCTGTTGACGCAGCCCAGACCCATCTGCGCCGCCTCGAACACGACGCAGGTCTCGTTGCGCTCGCGGAGCGTGCCCGAGTGCTGCTGGGGCGGGAAGTTCGAGACGTCGAGGTCCTCCACGCGGTAGCGCAGCGCCGAAGCCGAGAAGGGGGCGTCGGCGGCGATCAGCAGCCCGGCGCCGGCCGAATCGCCGACCCGCCACCAGCGCAGGTCGGAGTGGGTGCCCGACTCCTGCGGGCGGACGTAGCCCAGGTGGTACTGGTCGGCCACGCGCTGCGCGTAGCGGCCCAAGTCGGCCGACGAGAGGCGGTCGCTGTAGTTTTCGTGGGCGCCGCGGCCGTAGAACTCCAGACGGTCGTAGCGCGCCGGCATCTCCATGCGCATGCCGAAGCGCATGAGACCCGGAGCGTCGGCCGAAACCTGCTCCAGCCGCTCCTCGACAAGCATCTCGCCCTCGCCGTTGATGCGGTAGGTCATGGCCAGCACGCCCCCGACAGAGGGCAGCTCGTAGCGGGCCTCGACCACAGCCTCCGAGCCGTCGACCTTCGCCTCGAAAGCCTTGAGCCGCAGGTCGGGGCGCTTCCACGCAGCGTATTTGTAGTGCAGCCCGGCGCCCAGGTCGTTCTCGGTCGGGGCGCGCCAGAACTCGGGACGCAGCGACGAGCCCTCGGCCAGCATCTCGCGGCCGCGCACGCGGTAGCCGCTCACGAAGCCGTCGCGGCCGAAGAAGATCTCGAACCGATCGCCCTCGACGCGCGTGCCGCGCTCCCAGCGCGTCACCTCGACGCTGCGCTCCGACGCGGGAAGCACGAAGCCGGCGGCGCAGTCGAAGGTCTTGACCGACAGCTGCTGGCGCGCCACCGTGAAGCCGGCGGGCAGCAGCGCCGAGGGCTGACGGAGGCTGTAGGCCACGTCGACCAGGATCTCGCGCGCCGCGGGATCGAAGTCCGCAGCCGTGAAGCCCAGAGCGACGGTGCGGCGCTGCTGGGGCGCGACATCGAGCCGCTCCACGCGGCCGCGCTTGGTTACCGTGCCCTCCTGCACGATCCGCCACTCGAGCTCGTAGGCCTCGAGCCCTACGAAGAAGTTCTCGTTGTAGACCTCCACGAGGCCCTTCTGCAGGTCGACGGCCGAAGTCCAGATGTTCTGGTACTGGCGCTGCACCTCGTAGGCGTGGGGGTGGAGCGAGCGGTCGGCGGCGATCACGCCGTTGGAGTTGAACGAGTTGTCGGTGGCGTCGTAGTTGTTGAAGTCGCCGCCGTAGAGGAACGTGGGCTTGCCGTCGGCCTCGTAGCGCACGAGCGCCTGGTCGACGAAGTCCCAGATGAAGCCGCCCTGGTAGTTGGGGTACTTGCGCACGAGGTCCCAGTAGGTGTCGAAACCGCCCATGGAGTTGCCCATCGCGTGGGCGTACTCGCACTGGATCAGCGGCTTCGAGGGGTTCGACTCGCAGTAGCGGCGGCACCACTCGTAGTCGGCGTACAGCGGGCAGGCGATGTCGGTGAGCTCCTTCTTAGCGATCTCGCTGCGGTTGCCCAGCGCCTGCTCGTAGTGGACCGGGCGCGAGGGCTCGTTCTCCTTGATCCAGCGGTAGCACGCCTCGAAGTTGGGGCCCATGCCCGCCTCGTTGCCCAGCGACCAGATGATGACCGAAGGGTGGTTGCGGTCGCGCTCCACCATGCGGCTGTTGCGCTCCAGGTGCGCCCGGGCGTAGAGCGGGTTCTTGGCCAGCGTCTCGGGACCGTAGCCCATGCCATGCGACTCGATGTTGGCCTCGTCGAGCACGTAGATGCCGTAGCGGTCGCAGAGGTCGTACCAGACAGGGTCGTCGGGGTAGTGGCACGTGCGCACGGCGTTGACGTTGAGTTCCTTCATGATGCGGATGTCCTCGATCATGCGCTCGCGGCTCACCACGTAGCCCGTCAGCGGGTCGATCTCGTGGCGGTCGACGCCCTTGATGAGGATGGGCTGGCCGTTGAGCAGCAGCTGGCCCCCCTTGATCTCCACCGTACGGAAGCCCACGGCCTGCGCCACAGTCTCGGTCACGCGCTTGCCGCCGTCGAGCACGCCTACCTCCAGCGTGTAGAGGTTCGGCGTCTCGGCCGTCCACTTGGCGGGGTTCTCCACCGCCAGCTCGCATGTGGCGCGCCCGGCCGAGGGCGTCAGCGCCTCGCGGGCCACGGCATCGCCGGCGGCATCGAGGAGCCGGACCACCAAGCCCTTGACCTGGGGCGTGGTCTGCATCTCGACGCGCAGCACGCCGTCGCGGTAGTCGGCGTCGAGCGCCGGGGTGATGTGGATGTCCTGCAGGTGGGCGCGGTCGCGGGCCGTCAGCGCGACGCCGCGCGCGATGCCCGAGAAGCGCCAGAAGTCCTGGTCCTCGAGGTAGGTGCCGTCCGACCAGCGGAACATCTGCAGGGCGATGAGGTTCTCGCCCGGGCGCACGAACTTCGTCACGTCGAAGTCGGCCGCGAGCTTGCTGTCCTCGCTGTAGCCCACGAACTTGCCGTTGATCCACACGTAGACGTTGGACGTGGCCGAGCCGATCGAAAGGGTGATCTGCTTGCCCGCCCATGCGGCCGGCACGGAGAAAGTGCGGCGGTAGGAGCCCACGTGGTTCTCGGCCTCGGGCACCAGGGGCGGATTGTTGGCGTAGTTGCCGCGCCAGGCGTAGCCCACGTTGACATAGATCGGGTCGCCGTAGCCGTTGAGCTCCCACATGCCCGGAACGGGCATGCGGCCCCACGCCTTGTCGTCGTAGTCCGTGCGCCAGATCCCCTCGGGGCGCTCGCCGGCGTCGCGCACCCAGTCGAAGCGCCATACGCCGTCGAGCGACAGCCGCTCGCCGGCATCGAAGGCCGCCCGCATGGGCAGCCGGTTGATCTCGTTGATGGCAGGATCCTGCCACTCGCGGCCCGTCTGGGCCGTCGCCGCGCCCGCCGCCAGAAGCAGCGAGGCGAGCATCGCAAAGGTTCTTTTCATGGTCGTTTATCGGTTGTTCGTCTTGTTCGGTCGCGGTGTCCGGCGTGTCGCGCCGGGGCGGGGCGTGCGGCCCTCGTCGACGAGCGCCATCTCGCACCGACGGCAATCGAAGTCGAGGCGGTAGCGGTGGGAGCCCCGCTCGAGGTAGAGATCGCCCTGAAGACGCGGACGCCCGCGCAGGCACTCGCCGATCTCGCGGCGGATGCAGTAGGCCGAGCGGAGCACGCAGGCACCCTCGGTCGAGGGGGCCAGCTCGAGCGGCGGGTCGATCTGCTCCACCCCGTGGTCGCGGTAGAAGCGCTCCGCGAGGCGGTTGGTGACGTTCTGGTCGGCCCCCAGGCGCGTCGCGGGATAGCGCGCCGCAGGGTCCTCGGCAAGGATCAGATGGGGCAGCCGCAACCCGAGCCGCGCGCGCAGCAGCGCGTCGAGGCACTCGCGGCGCAGCGACGCCACCAGCGACGCCGGCACGAAGCGCTCCGCACCGCGCACCGCGACCTCGCGCACGGCGAAGATCGTGTCGCCCGAGCGCCGGGCCTGCGCCCCGATCGCCGCGGCGTTGGCCCCGGGGTTCTTCGCAGGGGCGGCCTCGCACGGCAGCGCCGCCCGGGCCGTCACCCCCTCGCAGTCGGTGCAGCGCATGCGCACCTCGTGCTCCGCCACCTCCACCTCGGCGCGGGCGGCGATCACGCGGCGCGTGCGGCTGCGCTCGAGCGCCTGGTGGAAGAGGCGGTCGTAGTTGCGGCGCACCTCGGCGCCCGCGACGATCCCCTCCATGCGGTTGGGGCGGATCCACGCCCCGTCGACGACGTTGACGCGGGTGCCCGAGGCCCCGTCGCGCCCGACGAAGCAGATCCCGTCGCCGGGGGCCAGCGCAGCGGCGCCGCCCTCCAGCAGGAAGCGGTCGCGGCCCACGCGCGCCACGCGGCCCACGCACTCGCCCACGGCCTTCGGCGTGTCGAACGAGGCGACGCCGGCGCGGCGGCCGTCGAGGAAATACTCGCTCTCGCCGCGCGTGAAGCTCTTGGCGGGGTCGGGCTCGAAGTCGGGGAGGCTCTCCCCCACCGAGGCGCGCCGCAGCTCCGGCCGCAGGGCCAGCGCCTCGTCGACGGCCCGACGGTAGTAGGCCACCACGTTCTTTATATAGTCGGTATCCTTCAGCCGGCCCTCGATCTTGAGCGACCGTACCCCGGCGTCGAGGAGGTCGCCCACCCGCGCCGCGAGATTCATGTCGCGCACCGACAACAGGTGCTTGCCCGCCACGTAGGTGCGGCCCCGCCCGTCGGTGAGGTCCCACGAGAGGCGGCAGGGCTGGCTGCACGCCCCGCGGTTGCCGCTGCGCTCCGACATCGAGCGCGAGAGGAAGCAGCGGCCGCTGTAGCCCACGCAGATCGCGCCGTGGACGAAACACTCGACCTCGGCCTGCGTGGCGGCGCACACGGCGCGGATCTCGTCGAGCGAGAGCGCCCGCTCCAGGATCACGCGCGCGAAGCCCGCCTCTCCCAGGAAGCGGGCCTCGTCGGGGGTGCGGATGCCCGTCTGCGTCGAGGCGTGGAGCTCGACCGGAAGGTCCATGCGCCGCAGGGCCATGTCCTGCACGATCAGCGCGTCGACGCCCGCGGCGATGAGCGCCCGGGCTTCGCGCTCGGCCTCGGAGAGCTCGTCGTCGCGCAGCAGCGTGTTGAGCGTGGCGTGGACCCGCACGCCGTAGCGGTGGGCGTACTCCGCCACGCGGGCGATCTGCTCGGGGGTGTTGGCCGCCGCATGCCGCGCGCCGAAGCGCGCACCGCCGATATAGACGGCGTCGGCGCCGTAGTCCACGGCGGCCACGGCGGAGGCGTAATCCCGGGCGGGGGCGAGCAGTTCGATCGGTTTCACGAGCAGATAAGAGGGGTGTATGTCGGTACAAAGATACTATTTTTCATGGAACGACCCTCCGTTTTCGGAATTTTCACTATATTAGCTTCGATTTTCAAGCACACAACACCGACACATGAACAGCAGACTCCTTCTCGGCGGCGCACTCGTCGCCGGCGCGGCAGCGGCTCCCTCGTGCTCCGAAGCACCCAAAGCCAAGGCCCCGCGGCCCAACATCCTCTTCATCCTGGCCGACGACCTGGGTTACGGCGACCTCGGCTGCTACGGACAGCAGCGATTCCCGACCCCCCACATCGACGCTCTGGCCGCCAGCGGCATGCGCTTCACGCAGTGCTACTCGGGAACGACCGTCTCGGCGCCCTCGCGCTCGTGCCTCTTGACGGGCACCCACTCGGGACACACCCCCATCCGCGGCAACGTCGAGCAGCAGCCCGAAGGGCAGTTCCCGCTGCCCGACGACGCGGCCTCGCTCTTCCTGGGTCTGAAGCAGGCGGGATACCGCACCGGCGCCTTCGGCAAGTGGGGCCTGGGATTCATCGGCTCGACGGGCGACCCCGCACGGCAGGGCGTAGACCGTTTCTACGGCTATAACTGCCAGCTGCTGGCACACAGCTACTACCCCGACCACCTCTGGAGCGACGCGGAGCGCGTCGAACTGGAGGACAACACCGACGCGGTGCCCTACGGACAGGGGACCTACGCCCCCGACCTGATCCATGCCGAGGCGCTGCGCTTCCTCGACGAACAGCAGGCCGACGAGCCCTTCTTGCTCTTCTACCCCACGACGATCCCCCACGCCGAGCTCATCATCCCCGAGGACAGCATCATGCAGCGCTTCCGCGGGATGTATCCCGAGACCCCCTACAAAGGCTGCGACAGCGGCCCGGGCTTCCGCCACGGCGGATACTGCTCGCAGACGCACCCCCGCGCCGCCTTCGCGGCGATGGTCACGCGCCTGGACCACTACGTGGGCGAGCTGGTGGAGAAGCTCCGCGAGAAGGGGATGCTCGAGAACACGCTCATCGTCTTCGCCAGCGACAACGGCCCCCACATGGAGGGCGGCGCCGACCCCGACTTCTTCGACAGCAACGGCATCTTGCGCGGCTACAAGCGCGACCTCTACGAGGGCGGCATCCGCGTGCCGATGATCGCCGTATGGCCCGGCCACATCGCCCCGGGCACCACCACCGACTTCGCCTGCGCATTCTGGGACATCCCCTTCACCTTCGCCGACGCGGCGGGAGCCCCGGCTCCCGAGGGCGACGGCGTGAGCCTCATGCCGCTGCTCGAGGGCCGCGAGGGCATCCAGCAGCAGCACGACCACCTCTACTTCGAGTTCATGGAGCTGGGCGGCCGGCAGGCCGTGCGCCAGGGGCCGTGGAAGCTGCTCCACCTGGGCATCCGCAGCCAGAATCCGCGCTGGGAGCTCTACAACATCGACGAGGACCCCTCGGAGCAGCACGACCTGGCGGCCGAGCACCCCGAGAAGGTCGAGGAGCTGCGGGCGCTGATGGTCCGCGAGCACGTCGACGACCCGGCATGGCCGCTCTTCGGCAAAAAATAGGCTGAACCCCCGGTCCGAAAAATTCGGCGCGAAGCGAACGACTTTGCGCCGAATTTCGTATTTTTGCAATTCGTAACGACGACAAACACAAAAAGCGAAATACCATGCTCACACTCAAGCAAATCCGCGACGACCGCGAGGCCGCCGTGCGCAAACTCGCCAAGAAGGGCGTCGACGCTGCGGCCGCCATCGACCGCATCGTCGCGCTCGACGACCGCCGCAAGGCGCTCCAGGCCGAGCTCGACTCGACGCTCGCCGCACAGAACAAGGCCGCCAAGCAGATCGGCGCCCTCATGGGTCAGGGCCGCCGCGACGAGGCGGAGGAGCACAAGCGCTTCGTCGGCGAGCTGAAGGAGCAGTCGACGCGCCTGCAGGAGGAGTCGAAGAGCGTGCAGGACGAGTTGCAGACGCTGCTGGTCACACTGCCCAACTTCCCCGCCGAGATCGTGCCCGAGGGGCGCACGGCCGAGGACAACCTCGTGGTGAAGCTCGTGGAGAGCTACACCCCGCTGCCCGAGAACCCGCTGCCCCACTGGGAGCTGGCGCGCAAGTACGACATCATCGACTTCGACCTGGGCGTGAAGCTCACCGGCGCCGGATTCCCCGTCTACAAGGGCAAGGGCGCGCGGCTGCAGCGCGCGCTGATCAACTACTTCCTCGACTGCAACACGCAGGCCGGATACCTCGAGGTCGAACCCCCGGTGCTGGTCAACGAGGCCTCGGGATTCGGCACGGGACAGCTCCCCGACAAGGAGGGGCAGATGTACCACGCCACGGCCGACAACTTCTACCTGGTGCCCACGGCCGAGGTGCCCGTGACGAACATCTTCCGCGACGTGATCCTCGACGAGAAGGACTTCCCCGTGCGGATGACCGCCTACACCCCCTGCTTCCGCCGCGAGGCCGGATCCTACGGCAAGGACGTGCGCGGACTGAACCGCCTGCACCAGTTCGACAAGGTGGAGATCGTGCAGCTGGCGCTGCCCGAGCGCTCCTACGAGGCGCTCGACGGCATGGTGGCCCACGTCGAGGGGATCGTCCGCTCGCTCGGGCTGCCCTACCGCATCCTGCGCCTGTGCGGCGGCGACATGTCGTTCACCTCGGCGCTGACCTACGACTTCGAGGTATACTCCGAGGCGCAGAAGCGCTGGCTGGAGGTGTCGTCGGTGTCGAACTTCGAGTCGTTCCAGGCCAACCGTCTGAAGCTCCGCTACCGCGACGCCGAGAAGAAGACGCAGCTGGCCCACACGCTCAACGGCTCGTCGCTGGCCCTGCCCCGCATCGTCGCCGCGCTGCTGGAGAACAACCAGACCGCAGAGGGCATCCGCATCCCCGAGGTGCTGATTCCCTACACGGGTTTTGATATTATCAAATAATATCCTATATTTGCTTTTGCAAACACACTTCATTAACGAATAAACATCAAGACCATGGCTTACAAAATCACTGACTCCTGCGTCGCCTGCGGTACCTGCATCGGCGAGTGCCCCGTAGAGGCGATCTCGGCCGGCGACATCTATGTCATCGACGCCGACAAGTGCATCGACTGCGGCACCTGCGCAGGCGTCTGCCCGAGCGAGGCGATCGTTTCGGAGTAACTTCCCGGACGAGTCGAAGCGAAAGGGCGTGTGTCGGAATGAAGATTTCGGCACACGCTCTTTTATTAGGTGTGTAAGAATGATCGTTTTTCATCCACCCATCTCCGCCCCATGAACGATTTCGAAAAGATGACCTCGGGCCGCTGGCTCTACGGCATAGTTCCCCCGATCACCGAGGCGCTCGAACGGACCAAGGAGCTGCTCTTCCGCTTCAACGCTCTCGCGCCGTCGCTCGCCGCGGAGCGCGAGGCCCTGCTGCGGCAGCTGCTGGGCCGCACGGGCCGACGGTTCACGATCCACAGCCCTTTCCACTGCGACTTCGGCGAGCAGATCTCCGTCGGCGAGGATTTCGTCGGCAACCTGGGCCTCACGATCCTCGACGAGGCGCCGGTCACCATCGGCGACCGCGTCTTCATCGGCCCCCACTGCGGCCTCTACACCGTGGCCCACGCCCTCGACGCCGCGCAGCGGGCGCAGGGCGTCATGCGCTCGCGACCGATCACGATCGGCAACGACGTCTGGATCGGCGGACACACGGTCGTCCTGCCGGGCGTCGCGATCGGCGACGGGACGGTGATCGGCGCCGGGAGCGTCGTCACGCGCGACATCCCCGCGGGGGTCGTCGCCGCGGGCAACCCCTGCCGCGTCATCCGCCCCATCGGCCCCGAGGACCGCATCGCCGGGGAGGAGATCCTATGACACGCCTGCTCGCGCTGCTGCTCGCCGTGTGGTGCGGAGCGGCCTGCACGTCGCCCCGCGAGCGGCTCGAACGCCGCATCGACCGCATCGTCGCGGGGCTCGACGCCCGCGTTGGGGTGGCCGTGCGCCTGTCCGACGGACGCTCGTGCACGCTCGCGGTGCTGGTCACCGACTCGCGCGAAGAGGATGCGGTCAACGCCCGGGCGATCGCCCGCATCGCGCGGGCCGTGGTCGGGGAGATCCGATAAAAAAGACACCGCTTTGATGCGGTGTCTTTTTCTATTCGTAGAGCAGATAACGCTCGCGCAGTTGCCTGTAGCGGGCGACATCCCCGGCCCAGCGGGCCCGGATCTCGTCGGCCGAGGCGCCGGCGACGATCATCTCGCGCACGTAGCCCACGCCGACCAGCTTCTCGAAGATCGGCTTGAAGAAGCGCTCGCCCAACCCCAGGCGGCGGTAGGCGTCGACCAGGTATTCGAGCGTGAGGCCCACCTCGCGCGCCTCCGAGAGCGGCATCCCGCCGAGGTCGCGGCCGTAGCAGCGCTCGCCCTCGAAGAGCGGCTGCTTCGCGCCCGCCGTGGGGCGCGGCGTGAACGCGAAGTCGAAGCCGTCGCCGCGGAGCGCCGGGTGGCCGTAACACTCGAAGGGGCGATCGGTGCCACGGCCCACGCTCAAGACCGTCCCCTCGAAGAGGCACAGCGTCGGATAGAGGTAGACGGAGCGCTGCGCAGGCAGGTTGGGCGACGGCGCTACGGGCAGCACGTACTCGGTCGCGTGGGTGTAGTTGCGGCACGGCACCACGCGCAGCCCGCACGGAGGGGTCCACCCCTCGCCCACGGCCATGCGGGCGATCTCGCCCATCGTCAGCCCGTGGAGTACGGGGATCGGCAGCGCCCCGACACCCGACTTGTAGCGCATATCCAGGAGCGGCCCGTCGACCTTGTCGCCGAGGGGATTGGGGCGGTCGAGCACCACCACCTCGCGCCCCGCGTCGGCGCACGCCTCCATCATCCGCAGCATGGAGATATAATAGGTGTAGAAGCGCACCCCCACGTCCTGCATGTCGACAACCAGCACGTCGAAAGAGTCCATCGCCCCGGCCGAGGGGCGCCGCGCATTGCCGTCGTAGAGCGAACGGATGGGGATGCCCGTGGCCCGGTCGACCGAATTGCGGACGTGCTCGCCCGCATCGGCCGTGCCGCGGAAGCCGTGCTCGGGCGAGAAGATACCCGTAAGATCGAAGCCCCTGTCGTGGAGCAGGTCGACCAGATGGACCCGCCCGGCAGGGTCGGCATGCGCCTCGGCGCCGCATGCCGCGGCCGGAGCCACGGCCGTATGGTTGGCCAGCACGGCCACCCTGCGCCCGCGCAGCAGCGGGAAGTAGGCCGCCGTGTCGGTCATGCCGACCAGCACCTCCTGCGCCGCGGCCGGAGCCGGGAAGAGGAGCGAGAGGGCGAGGATAATCGGGAGCAGAGATTTCATGTCGGTCGTATTGGTCAATGAATAATGAATAATTGACAATGTATAATGAAGGGAGGGCACTATATACAAAGAAAATCCCGGCTTTCAGCCGGCAGGCCGCAGCCGTCCCCGGCGAAGGACTGCTCGTTTCGCCCGAAGGCCCGCCTGTACCCTCCGCTGGCTGCGGGCAGCAGGATCTGCCCGTTATCACGACAAAGCCCCGCCGCCGGTCTCCATCAGGTAGGCCTTGATGAAGGCATCGAGCTCGCCGTCCATCACCGCCTCCACGGCCGAGGTCTGCACGCCGGTGCGGTGGTCCTTCACGCGGCGGTCGTCAAAGACGTAGGAGCGGATCTGCGAGCCCCACTCGATCTTCTTCTTGGAGGCCTCGAGCGCCTGCTGCGTGGCCATGCGCTTGTCGAGTTCGCGCTGGTAGAGCTTCGAGCGGAGGATGCGCATGGCGTTCTCGCGGTTCATCAGCTGCGAACGGGTCTCCATGTTCTCGATGAGGAACTCCACCGGCTCGCCCGTGTCGGCGTCCTTGCCGTGGTAGCGCAGGCGCACGGCCGTCTCCACCTTGTTGACGTTCTGCCCGCCGGCGCCCGACGAACGGAAGGTGTCCCACTCGATGTCGGAAGGGTTGATCGTGATCTCGATCGTGTCGTCGACCGCCGGCGACACGAAGACCGACGCAAAGGTCGTCTGCCGCTTGTTGTTGGCGTTGAAGGGCGACAGACGCACCATGCGGTGCACGCCGTTCTCGCTCTTGAGGTAGCCGTAGGCGTAGTCGCCCTCGAACTCGAGCGTGCACGACTTGACGCCCACCTCGTCGCCCGCCTGGTAGTCGAGCACCTTGACCCGGTAGCCGTGGGCCTCGCCCCAGCGGGTGTACATGCGCAGCAGCATCGAGGCCCAGTCGAGCGCCTCGGTGCCGCCCGCGCCGGCGTTGATGTCCATGATGGCGCCCAGCTTGTCCTCGTCGCGGCGCAGCATGTTGCGCATCTCGAGCTTCTCGACGCGCTCGAGCGTGGCGGCGTAGTGGGCGTCCATCTCGGCCTCGGTCATCACCTGCTCGCGCACGAAGTCGGGCATGAGCGCCAGGTCCTCGACATCCTTGCGGATGGTCTCGTACTCCTCCACCCACGCCTTGATCGAGGCCACGCGGCGCAGCTGCTCGCGCGCCCGCTCGGGGTCGTCCCAGAACGACGGCTCCTGCGTCTTCTCCTCTTCGTTGCGCAGGTCGATGCGCTTCTGTTCGATGTCGAGGCAGCGTTCCAGCGCTTCGCGGCGCTGCTCCAGTTCGCGTATTTGATCGGCGAGTATCATAATGTCGGTTTGTTCTGTTCGAGGCGCGCGGCGACGAACTCCAGGATGAAGTCGACCGTCCGCCCGACGCCCAGCCGCGAGGTGTTGAGGCAGAGGTCGTAGGTCGCGGCTTCGCCCCACGTGCGCCCGGTGTAGTAGTTGTAGTAGGCCGCACGCTCCGCGTCGACGCGCCGCATGCGCTCCAGCGCCTCGCGCTCGGTCCAGCCGTGGGCCCCGCACAGCCGCGCGACGCGGTCCGCCGTGTCGGCCGTCAGGAAGAGGCTCACTGTGCGTGCGCGGTCGCGCAGGATATAGTCGGCGCACCGCCCCACGAAGAGGCACGAGCGACGCGCGGCCAGGTCGCGGATGACGTCGCTCTGGATCTTGAAGAGCGCCTCGGGCGCGAGCACGTTGCCCCCGTTGCCGCCCTCGTAGCCCGTGAAGGGGGCACGCAGATAGCCCACCAGCGTCGAGAAGAGCCCCTTGGAGCCGCGCTCGTCGGCCCGCTCGAAGAGCGAGGGGCAGAGCCCGCTCTCGCGCGCCGCCAGGTCGATGAGCTCCTTGTCGTAGAGCGTCGCGCCGAGCCGCCGGGCGAGGTGCCGCCCGACCTCCATGCCCCCGCCGCCCAGCTGGCGGCCGATGCAGATGACGAAATTTTCCTCCATAGCGTCTCAGATGTTGGCACCGGGCTCCGCGGCCATGGCCCGGAACCTGCGCAGTTGGTGAACGAGCATCGCGAAGGTCACCATCGCCGCCAGCAGGTCCGAGAGCGGCATGGCGCACCACACGCCCCAGCTGCCGTTCCACGAGGTGAACCGCTCGAAGAGCCCCGGCAGGAGCAGCAGCCCCGGGAGCAGGAAGAGCAGCTGGCGCGAGAGCGACAGGAAGATCGCCTTCGAGGCCATGCCGATGCTCATGAAGAAGTTGGTCGCCACCATCTGGAAGCCGATGATGGGGAAGAAGACGAAGACGATGCGCATGCCCTCGACCGAGAGGCGGACCAGCTCGTCGTCGGTGGTGAAGAGGCGCACGACCACCCCGGGCAGCAGCTCACCGATGGCGAAGCCCACGGTCATCACGGCCGTGCCCCCCATCATCGTCAGCCGCAGCGCGCGCAGCACGCGGTCGTACTGGCGGGCGCCGAAATTGTAGCCCGCGATGGGCTGCATGCCCTGGTTGATGCCCATGACGATCATCACGAAGAAGAAGGCCAGGCGGTTGACGATGCCGTAGGCGCCGATCATCAGGTCGCCGCCGTACTGCTTGAGCCCCTTGTTGATGAGGATGACGATCAGGCAGGCCGCGAGGTTCATCAGGAAGGGCGACATGCCGATGGCCAGCACGTCGGCCACGATGCGGCGGCGCAGGCGGTAGATGCCGCGACGGAAGTGGAGCAGCTCGCGCCGGTCGGAGAGGATGCGCAGCTGCCACGCGAGCGAGACCACCTGCGCCAGGATCGTGGCGATGGCCGCGCCGCGGATGCCCCACCCGAAGCCGTAGATGAAGAGCGGGTCGAGCGCCGTATTGATGACCACGGTGTTGATCGTGGCCTGCATCGACTTGCGCGGATGGCCCGAGGCGCGCAGCACGGCGTTGAGGCCCAGATACATGTGGGTGACGACGTTGCCCGCCAGGATGATGGTCATATACTCGCGCGCATAGCCGATCGTCTCGGCGCTCGCGCCGAAGAAGTAGAGGATCGGGTCGAGCAGCAGGAGCGCAGCGAGGCCGAACGCAACGCCGATGATGAGGTTGAGCGTCAATACGTTGCCAAGCACCGTCCGGGCCGTCTCGTAGTCGCGCTGCCCCAGCCTCATGGAGATGAGCGTGGCGGCGCCGACGCCCACGAGCGAGCCGAAGGCCGCCGCGAGGTTCATCAGCGGGAAGGTGACCGCCAGGCCCGAAATGGCCAGCGGCCCCACACCCTGGCCGATGAAGATGCTGTCGACCATGTTGTAGAGCGACGAGGCCGTCATGGCGATCACCGCCGGCACGGCGTATTGCATGAGCAGCTTGCGGATGCGTTCGGTTCCGAGCTCCGTAGCCGCCGAGCGGATTTCTGACATGCAGGTTTCTTTATGCGGAAGGCGGCACCACGACCGCCCCTCCACCATAATAATTATAAATTGTGAATTGTCTACTCGAGCTCCCAGTCGGTGCCCTCCTTGCGGTCCTTGACGCGGATGCCGGCGGCGGCCAGCCCGTCGCGGATGCGGTCCGAGGCGGCCCAGTCCTTCGCAGCGCGCGCCTTGAGGCGCTCGCAGAGCAGCATCTCGACCAGCGGGGTCACGTAGTCGCGCCCCTGGGCGGTGCCGGCGGCCTTCTCGTCGCGGAGGCCCAGGATGTCGAAGGCGTAGCGGTGCACGGTCGCGCGCAGCGCCGCAAGAGCGGTCTGGTCGATCGTCTGCGCGCCGTCGGCCAACTGGTTGATCGTGCGCACCCAGTCGAAGAGCGCCGAGATGACCTGCGGCGAGTTGAGGTCGTCGTCCATCGCCGCGCGGCAGCGCGCCTCGAGCTCCGAGGGGTCGACCGTCGACGAGGCCGAGGGCCGGATCTTCTCCAGCGTCTCGATGCCCTTCATCAGGCGGTCGAGCCCCTTCTCGGCGGCCTGAAGGGCCTCGTTCGAGAAGTCGAGCGTCGAACGGTAGTGGGCCTGCAGCACGAAGAAGCGGATGGTCATGGGCGTGTAGGCCTGCGCGAGCAGCGCGTGCGAGCCGGTGAAGAGCTCCTCCAGGGTGATGAAGTTGCCCAGCGACTTGCCCATCTTCTGGCCGTTGATCGTAATCATGTTGTTGTGCACCCAGTAGCGGGCCGAGTCGTGGCCCAGGGCGGCCGTCGACTGGGCGATCTCGCACTCGTGGTGGGGGAACATGAGGTCCATGCCGCCGCCGTGGATGTCGAACCGCTCGCCCAGGTAGCGCGTCGACATGGCCGAGCACTCCATGTGCCAGCCGGGGAAGCCGTCGCTCCAGGGCGAGGGCCAGCGCATGATGTGCTCGGGCGAGGCCTTCTTCCACAGGGCGAAGTCGTAGGAGTGGCGCTTGTCCGACTGGCCGTCGAGCTCGCGCGTGTTGGCGACGATGTCGTCGAGGTTGCGGCCCGACAGACGGCCGTAGTCATGCCGGGCGTTGTACTTCTCCACGTCGAAATAGACCGAGCCGTTCGAGACGTAGGCGAAGCCGGCGTCGAGGATGCGCTGCACGAAGGCGATCTGCTCGATGATGTGGCCCGAGGCATGGGGCTCGATCGAGGGGCTCTCGACGCCCAGCGCCTCCATCGCGCGGCGGTAGCGCTCGGTGTAGTAGTGGGCCACCTCCATGGGTTCGAGCTGCTCGAGGCGCGCCTTCTTGGCGATCTTGTCCTCGCCCTCGTCGGCGTCGTGCTCCAGATGCCCCACGTCGGTGATGTTGCGCACGTAGCGCACCTTGTAGCCAGAGGCCTTGAGGTAGCGGAACAGCAGATCGAACGTCACGGCCGGGCGGGCGTGGCCCAGGTGGGGATCGCCGTAGACCGTAGGGCCGCAGACGTACATGCCCGCACGGCCCGGCACGAGGGGTTCGAACGCCTCCTTGCGGCGCGAGAGCGTATTGTAGAGTACGAGTTTCGATTCCATAGCGAACGATGTGTTTTTCTGACCGCGAAGATACGAAAAAAACATGAAACCGGCGCCCCGCCCGCCGGAAATCCCGCCGCCGCGCGGGGCCGCCGCCGAAGAAAAAGAGCCCCCGCGGCCCGAATCCGGGAAATATATCGTACTTTTGCACGTTCTTTTTATCCGGGGCCGGCCGATGCCGCCCCTTCATTTCAAAAACCAGACATGACATTTTCCGATCTTCCGCTCATACGCCCGCTCGTCGACGCCGTGGCGCAGAAGGGCTATGCCCACCCCACCCCCATTCAGGAGCAGGCCATACCGCCCGCGCTGGAGGGGCGCGACCTACTGGGCTGTGCCCAGACCGGCACGGGCAAAACCGCCGCCTTCACCCTCCCCATCCTCCAGCAGCTCGCCGAGGCGCCCCGTCCGAAGGGCCGCCGCCCGATCCGCGCCCTGGTGCTCACCCCCACGCGCGAGCTGGCCATACAGATCGAGGAGTGCTGCCGCGACTACGCCGGCGGGACCGACATCCGCCACTGCGTGATCTTCGGCGGCGTGAGCCAGCGGCCCCAGGTCGACGCGCTGCGGCGGGGCGTCGACCTGCTCGTCGCCACCCCGGGACGCCTGCTCGACCTGGTGGGGCAGGGACACGTCTCGCTCGCCTCGGTCGCCCACTTCGTGCTCGACGAGGCCGACCGCATGCTCGACATGGGCTTCATACACGACATCCGCCGCATCCTGCCGCTGCTGCCCGAGCGGCGGCAGACGCTCTTCTTCTCGGCGACGATGCCCGACGACATCCTGCGCCTGGCCTCGACGATGCTCCGCGACCCGGTGCACGTGTCGGTGACGCCGCCCGCATCGGTGGTCGAGACCATCAGCCAGAGCATCCGCTTCGCCGAGAAGGCAGACAAGAAGGAGGCGCTCATCGCCCTCGTCGAGGAGCGGCCCGAGGCGGCGACGCTGGTCTTCTCGCGCACCAAGCACGGCGCCGACCGCATCGCCCGCATCCTCACCCGCGCCGGCATCGAGGCGCGCGCCATCCACGGCGACAAGTCGCAGGGGGCCCGCGAGCGGGCCATGAACGACTTCCGCTCGGGCGCCTGCCGCGTGCTGATCGCCACCGACATCGCCGCGCGCGGCATCGACATCTCGGAGCTGCCGCTGGTGGTCAACTACGACCTGCCCGAAGTGCCCGAAACCTACGTACACCGCATCGGACGCACGGGGCGCGCCGGGCACGAAGGGGTGGCCGTATCGCTCTGCTCGGAGGAGGAGCGTCCGCTGCTGCAGCAGATACTCAAGCTCACCGGCCTTCAGCTCGAAGAGGACGGCACGCTCGCCGTAGCGCCGCCCGCCCCGCCGAAGCCCAGGGGTCCGCACGCCCCGAAGGCCGCCGCGCCGCAGCCCGGGCGAAACGGGGAGCGATCCCGGCAGGGCGCCGCCCGGGGAAAGGGCTCCCGCCCGGCCCCGGCCGAGGCTTCGGCCTCCGATCCTTCCCGCCGGCACCGACACCGCCCGCGCCGGATCGGGGCTCACGCACCATCGACCGACCGTCGCCGATAAAAATTGCAAATAGACGGTTTATTGCTTACATTTGTGCGGTGCTACGTGCCCGCAATTCGGTTCGAGGCCTGCCGAGAACCGGCAGCCCGCAGCCGCCCCCGGGCGGAGGGCCGCACCCTTCGGGCCGACAGCCGCTCCGCCGGCTGCGAGCCGCCGAACGACAAGAGAAACGCAGATACGATCCTATGACACTCTTCAAACGCTGGAACAACATCGTCGGCTGGGCCGTCTTCGCCATAGCGGCGGCGGTCTACCTTCTGACCATGGAGCCCGTCTCGAGCCTCTGGGACTGCTCCGAGTTCATCGCCACCTCCTACAAGCTCGAGGTGGGCCACCCACCCGGCGCCCCGCTCTTCATGATGCTGGCGCGCCTGGCCACCCTCTTCGCCCCCTCGCCCGACTACGTGGGCATCGCCGTCAACGCCATGAACTCGCTGGCGAGCGCCTTCTGCATCCTCTTCCTCTTCTGGACGATCACCCACCTGGCGCGCCGTCTCGTCACGCGCGGCGGCCGCGAGCTCACCCTGCCGCGGACCGTCGCCGCGCTGGGCGCAGGCGCCGTGGGAGCGCTGGCCTACACCTTCACCGACACCTTCTGGTTCTCGGCCATCGAAGGCGAGGTCTACGCCCTCTCGTCGATGTTCACGGCGCTGGTGGTATGGCTCATGCTCAAGTGGGAGGAGGAGGCCGACCGGCCCGGGGCCGCACGCTGGATCATCCTGATCGCCTACCTGATGGGGCTCTCGATCGGCGTGCATATCCTCAACCTGCTGACCATCCCCGCGCTGGTCTTCATCTACTACTTCCGCAAGTACGACAGCATCACGTGGCGCGGCGCGGCCGTCGCCACGCTCGCCGCCGGGGCCATCCTGGTCTTCATCAACAACATCGTCATCCCCTACACGGTCTACGTCGGGGCGATGGTCGACCTCGCGTTCGTCAACACGCTGGGGCTGCCCGTCAACTCGGGCATCACGCTCTTCTCGCTGGCGCTCATCGGCGGCATGGGCTGGGCCTCGTGGCGGGCACACCGCGCCGGGCGGGCGACGCTCAACACGGTGCTGCTCTGCGTGACGATGATCCTCGTGGGCTTCTCCTCCTACGCCTCGGTGACGATCCGCGCCGCGGCCAACCCGCCCATGAACTCCAACAACCCCGACAACCCCCACGCGCTGCTGTCGGTGCTCAACCGCGACCAGTACGGCGACCGCCCGCTGCTCTACGGCGCCTACTACTCGGCCCCCCCCACGGGCCTCAAGGAGAAGCGGCTCTGGTACCTCGACGAAGAGGGGCGCTACAGCCCCGCCACCGTCATCACGGGCTACACGCACGATCCCCGATTCATGCACCTCTTCCCCCGCATGTGGAGCTATGCGAAGAAGGAGCGCGACTTCAAGCAGTGGGCGGCCTACCGCACCACGGTGGAGGCGGCCCGCAACGAGGAGGGCGAGGTGGTGCGCGACGCCGAGGGGCGCCCCGTGATGCAGGAGGTGCTCGACTTCGGCCGCAAGCGCACCTACGACGACGGATACGGCCCCCGCACCGTGGTCGAGCCCACGTTCGGCGAGAACCTCAACTTCTTCTTCAACTACCAGCTCTCCTACATGTACTGGCGCTACTTCCTCTGGAACTTCGTCGGCCGGCAGAGCGACATCCAGCCCCTGCGCGAGACGATCACCGACGGCAACTGGCTCTCGGGCATCCGCTGGATCGACGAGCGCTACCTCGGCCCGCAGGAGGGCCTCCCGCGCGAGGTGGAGGAGAACAAGGGGCGCAACACCTACTACTTCCTGCCCTTCCTGCTGGGACTCGTCGGGCTGCTCTACCAGTTCAACCGCGACGCGCGCAACTTCTCGGTGGTCATGTGGCTCTTCGTCATGACGGGCATCGCGCTGGTCTTCTACTTCAACACCCAGCCCGGCGAGCCGCGCGAGCGCGACTACGTCTACGCCGGGTCGTTCTACGCCTTCTCGATCTGGATCGGCATGGGCGTGGTGGCGCTCTACGAACTGCTGTGCCGCGTGCTGGAGCGCCGCCGCACGGCGGCCGCCGCTGCGGCCACGGCGCTCTGCATGGGCATACCCGTGCTGCTGGCGGCGCAGAACTGGGACGACCACGACCGCTCGCACCGCACCATGGCGCGCGACATCGGCTGGAACTACCTCCAGTCGACGCTCCCCAACTCCATCATCCTCAACTACGGCGACAACGACACCTTCCCGCTCTGGAACAACCAGGACGTCTACGGCGTGCGGCCCGACGTGCGGATCATGAACACCTCCTACCTGGGCGGCGAGTGGTATATCGACCAGATGAAGCGGCGCGCCTACGAGGCTCCGGGCGTACCCTTCTCGCTGCCCAAGCACAAGTACACCCACGTCAACGACCAGGTGCCCGTCTACGAGCGCGTCGACCGCACGGTCGAGCTCAAGGAGGCGATCGACTTCGTGCGCAGCGACGACCCCCGCACGCAGGTGCGCCTCGACGACGGCACGGCCGAAGGGTCGCTCTCCGACTACTTCCCCACGCGCCGCCTGGCCCTGCCTGTCGACAAGCAGAACGCCATCGACGCGGGCATCGTGCGCGAGGATGAGCGCGACCTGATGGTCGACACGGTCTACATCAACCTCAAGCGCAACTCGGTGGACAAGCCCCAGCTGATGATCCTCGACATGCTGGCCCACTTCGACTGGAAGCGTCCGATCTACCTCACGCAGCCCTACATCTTCGAACAGCTCGGCCTGCTCGACTACCTCCAGTTCGACGGCTACGCCTACCGTCTGGTACCCATCCGCACCGAGGCGAAGGACTACCGCGAGATCGGGCGCATCGACCCCGACTATGCGGCGCCGTTGCTGCGCGACACCTTCCGCTACGGCAACCTCTCCGACCCGCGCGTCTACGTCGACCACTTCATCCAGTACAATCTGGAGGCGGCCCACGCCCGCGACGCCTTCGCCCGCGTGGCGAAGGAGCTGCTGCGGCAGAACCGCACCCGGGAGGCGGTCGAGCTGCTCGACCTGGGGCTCGAACGGCTGCCCGTCGAGGCGCTGCGCTTCACCGAGGACAACACCTACCCCTTCGTCGAGGCCTACTACGTGGCCGGCGTGCAGGGCGACGCGGAGGCCACGGCCAAGGGCGACGCCCTGCTGCGGGCCTACGCCGACAACATCATCGAGTACATCGAGTACTACCTGCGCTTCGATGGCGTGCAGGCCGATCTGGTGGCCGACTCGTTCGCGCGGCGCCTCGACGAGCTGAACCGCGCCTACCTGCTGGCCAACTACGCCGGCCGGCGCGAGATCGTCGACTACCTGAACGACTACTACCGCTCGCTGGGCGTGGGCGACGAGGATCTCTTCCTCGACGAGGAGCTCACGCCGCTCGACGCGGCCGAAGTCGGCGAAGCCGGAGATGTCGGCGCGATCGGCGAAGCCGGCCAGGAGTAGCCGCCCGCCGGACCATCCGGCACACGACGAGGGCCCCGCACCGCTGATCCGGTGCGGGGCTTTTCGGTTCGGGAGAGGGTATCCGGAGGCAAGGGCAGAGGGTTTCAGGGGCTGACGCACCCCCATTTTCAATTTTCCACTTTCCATTTTCAACTCGCCCTCGGGCGGCAGCCAGCGAAGGACCGACTCGCCAGAGTCGCGGGCCTTCGCCGCCGGTGGCTGCGGCCCGCACGGCCGACACCGCACAAAAAAACGCGAGCCGGGCCCCTGCCCGACTCGCGATCGCACTGCGATGCGGCACGCGGCCGCCTATCTCTTCGCTGCGTCGTCCCCCTCGGCCGCAGCCGGCGCCGAAGCTGCCGACGTCGAAGCCGTCGCATCGGTGCCGCGCTTGCCGTTGTAGAGGAAGCGGCGGATCTTCTGCGTGGGGGTCTTGACGAACTCCTCCTTCTCCTCCACGACCTCCGAGATACGCGAGAAGCGGCTCACCTTGGCATTGACGAACTCCATGATCTCCTGCTTGAGCTGCTCGGTCTTGGCCTCCCAGGCCTCCTTCTTGGTCTCCCACTCCTCGCGCCAGTCGTCGATCATCGCCTCGATCTCGTCGCGGTTGAAGTGGACGAGCGCCACCAGACGCCCCTCCTGCTCGGTGACGATCGAGTCGGCGATGCAGACGTGGGAGTTGAGCACGCTCTCGATGTCCTCGGGGTAGATATTCTCGCCGCCCGGACCCACGATCATGTTCTTCAGGCGCCCCTTGATGTAGAGCCAGCCGTCCTTGTCGAACTCGCCCAGGTCGCCCGTGCGGAACCAGCCGTCGGCGGTGAAGGCCTCGGCCGTCGCCTCGGGATTCTTGAAGTAGCCCAGCATGGCGCTCGGCGTGCGGGCCACGATCTCGCCCTGGCGCGTCTCAGCGTTGACGTTGTCGAGCCGCAGCTCGACGCCCGGCGCCTGAGGTCCCGTCGACCCGAGGCGCACCATCGACGGCGCGGCGCCGGCCAGCAGCGGCGCGGTCTCCGTCAGGCCGTAGCCGATGGCGTAGGGGACCTTGGCCTCGAGCAGGAACTTCTCGGCCCCGCCGTCGAGCTTCGAGCCGCCGATGCCCAGGAACCGCAAACGGCGGCCGAAGAGCTTCATGAGCTTCTTGCCCGCCACGCGGTGGAAGTAGCGGCGCATGAAGCCGATGCGGTAGAGCGTGCGCCAGGTGGCCGTGGAGTTGAACTTGGCCAGCACCTGGTGGCGGTAGATCTTCTCGATGATCAGCGGCACGATGAGCATCACCGTGGGCCGCACGGCCCGCAGCGTGGGCATGAGCACCGACGCCGTGGGCGGACGGTCGATGTAGACCACGCGGGCGCCCATCGAGAAGGGGTAGATCATGCCGATCGAGCACTCGTAGGTGTGCGACAGGGGCAGCACCGAGAGGAATACGTCGTCGCCGTCGACCGGGAAGATGGCCGCCGCCATGGCGATCTGGGCGCAGAGCGCCCGGTGGGTGAGCATCACCCCCTTGGGCTTGGAGGTGGTGCCCGAGGTGTAGATCACCGCCGCCAGGTCGTCGGGCTGCGGGACGGCGGTCGCACCTTCGCCCCTCACGCGCTGGGCGATGACGCCCAGATTCTTGGTGCGGACCACCACGTGCAGCCGTTCGATGGTGGGCTTCGAGAGCTTGGTGAAGAGCTTGTCGGACACCATGAGGGCCTTGGCCTCGGAGTGTTCGATGATCATGTCGAGCTCCTCGCCCGAGAAGTCGGGCAGGATGGGCACGACGACCATGCCCGCCGACACGACGGCCAGATAGCAGACGCCCCAGTTGGACATGTTGCTGCTCAGCAGCGCCACCCGATCGCCCGGACGCAGACCCGCGCCCGTGAGCTCCTGCTGCACCTTCTCGATGCGGCGGCCGACTTCGGCATAGGTCGTCTCCTCGCCCTCGAACATCGAAAAGGCGACCCGCGACGCGAACCGGTCGACGCTGTTGCGGACCAGCTCGTAAAGCGTATGGATAGCCATAGGTACTTTTTCAGTCATTGGTTTTCGTTAATACAACGCGAATTAGAGGACAAAAGTACGAACTTCCGACCAAAAAACACTATTTTAGCGACAAAATATCGAACATGCTCGACCGAACGGAAATAAAACGGCTCGCCGCCGAGGCGGGTTTCGACCTCTGCGGCGTGGCCCCCTGCCATCCGATGCCGCAGGCGGAGGAGCGCTTCCGCGCGTGGCTCGGCCGCGGGCTCCACTCGACGCTGGGCTACATGGAGCGCCACACGGAGAAGCGGTTCGACCCGGCGCGCCTCTTCGAGGGAGCCCGGACGGCCGTGGTGTGCGCCGTAGGCTACAAGAACGCCGCGAGCAACGGCTACCCCGCCGCACACCGGACCCGCGTGGCCTCCTACGCCTGCGCGGCCGACTACCACACCTCGATCCGCGCCATGCTCGGCCGCATGCTCGACGCGCTGCTGAAGACCCGACCCGCGCTGCGCGGCCGGGCCTTCGTCGACACGGCCCCCCTGGCCGAGAAGCAGCTGGCCGTGGAGGCGGGGCTGGGGTGGATCGGGCGGCAGTCGCTGCTGGTCACACCCGCTCTGGGCACCTATGTATTATTGGGCGAGCTGCTGCTCACGGAGCCCTGCGGGAGCTACGACGCCCCCTTCGAGGGGTCGCGGTGCGGCACGTGCCGCGCCTGCCTCGACGCCTGCCCCGTGCAGGCCCTCACCCCCGACCGCACGGTCGACACGCGGCGCTGCATCTCGCGCCACACCGTGGAGCGCGACCCCGACCCCGCGGCGCCGCTCCACGGCTGGATCTTCGGCTGCGACGCCTGCCAGAGCGTCTGCCCCTACAACCGCCGCGCGCCGCAGCACCGCAACCCAGCCTTCGACCCGCTCTTCGACCCCGCGGCGATGACGGCCGACGAGTGGTTCGCGCTCTCGGAGGAGGAGTTCGACCGCCGCATGGGGCAGACGCCTCTCACGCGCAGCGGGCTGGAGCGCATACGCCGCAACATCGGGTAGCGCGCCGCATCACGGCACAGGATGCTCCTCGCGCAGGACGACCGCCACGACGGCCGGCAGCACCCCGGCGTGCCGCTTCTCGCCGAAGAGGCACGCCATGGCGAGCGCATAGTCTTCGCGCTTTCGATCCATCGCGGGGTCGGGTTACGGAGGGCCGGGTAACGGGCGGCAGGATTACGGAACGGCAGGATTACGGAACGGCGGGTTTGCGGGCGGCGCGTCAGAAGGCCGCCTCGCGCTCGGCCTCGCAGTCCTTCTCCGCCGCGTCGTCGCCCTCCCACGCGAAGTCGGGGAAGTCGCGGCGCCCGCCGAGCGAGAAGCGCGTGTAGGTGATCGGAAGCCCCATCTCGAGGAAGCGGCTCTCGTAGGCTGTCTTCACCGAGAGGGTCTCGTCGGCCGCGCCCGAGCCGTAGATGTCGGCCTCGCTCGCCTCGCACGGCAGGCCGAAGCGGCGGATCACCGCGTCGGTATAGGCGTAGAGGTGCTTCGAGTCGGTCTTGAGGTTGATCGCACCGTCCGGGCGGAGGATGCGGGCATAGCGCGAGAGGAAGAGCGGCGAGGTGAGTCGCTTCGACGCGCGGCGCGTCTTGAGCTGCGGGTCGGGGAAGGTGATCCACAGCTCGTCGACCTCGCCCTCGGCGAAGAGCGAACCGATGAACTCGATGCGCGTGCGCAGGAAGCCCACGTTGGTCATGCCGCGCTCGGTGGCCGTCTTGGCGCCGCGCCACATGCGCGCACCCTTGATGTCGATGCCGATGTAGTTGCGCGCGGGGTCGCGCTCGGCCAGCGCCACCGTATACTCGCCCTTGCCGCACCCCAGCTCGAGCACGATCGGGCGGTCGTTGCGGAAGAAGTCGCTGCGCCAGCGCCCCTTGAGCCGGTGGTCCTGCGAGAACACCTCGTCGAAGGCCGGCTGCACGAAGCAGGCGAAGGTCTCGTTCTCGCGAAATCTGCGGAGTTTATCTTTTCCCATGTCGTCGGTCTGTTTTGTGCCCCGCCGCGCGCCGGGCGCGGAACGTCGGGGGGGGGTCAGTTACTCGGTTCGATTCGTATGCCCACGGCCTCGATCCCCGCGACCGGGCGCGTCGGCACGACCTGCCAGCGGTAGCTGCCCGAGCGCGGCAGGCGCACCCGCAGGCGGTAGGGGGCCAGGATCTCGCCCCGCACGGCCGAGGGCAGGCGCCCGGGCGCCGGACCCAACCGCAACGTCTCCTCGCAGCGCAGCGAGTCGGGCGTGAGCGTCGCAATGCGCAGCGTCAGCGAGTCCTCGACGAAGCGCACGTTGCAGCGCACGAAGAGCGCGATGTCGCGCAGCGAGAGCGTGTCGTCGTTCTCCACCGCCAGCTCGGCCGCCTGCGTCCACGCCCGCGGATCGACGTCGACGGCCGTGGCCCGCCCCGTCATGCCGCAGCCCGCGGCCAGCAGGGCCGCGCAGGCCGCCACGAAGCCTCTTATCGTCGGTCGTGCCACCGCGCTACCGCATTTCGTTGTCGCCCGGGGTCTCGCGCGCCGGACGCTCCTCGCCGCCGCCCTTCGGCGCCGCGCCACGCCGGCGGTTGCGGCTCTCCGAACGGCCGCGGCCGCCCGATTCGCGGGGCGCCTTGTTGTCGCGCGGTTCGCGGGGTTCGCGGGGCTGCCGCTGCTCGGCCCCCTCGCGGGGCGCCTTGCCTTCGCGGGGCTCGCGGTTTTCGCGGGGCTGCCCGTCGCGTGCCGGACGCCCCTCGCGCGGCTGCTGCTCGCGGTCCGGGGCTCCCTCACCGCGGTTCGCGCCGCCCTGGCGGTTGCGGCCGCCGCGGCGGTTCTGCGGCCGCTCTCCCCCCTCGCGGCGGGTGCGGCCCTCCTCCTTGGGGGAGTCGCCGTCGCGGCGCGGAGCCTCCTCCGCGCGCTCCTTCGGCGCATCGCCCGTCCGATGCTCGGCCCGGCGCTCGCCGCCGCGGCCCGAACGGCCCGAACGCTTGCGGCGCCGCGCCTTATCGAAGCGCGTGATGCTGTCCTCGACCGACTCCGAGCCGTAGTTGGGCTCCTCGACGGCGGGCGGCATGTCGGCCTCGTCGACGAGCTGGTCGGCCTTCTTTCCGGCGCGGTTCATCGCCAGGATCTCCTTCACGCGGCCGACCGGCAGCGTGGTGACGTTGACCATCGCCTCCTTCGACGAGGAGAAGGTCATCGTGCCCGACAGGATGTCGTTCTTGACGAGGAACCACTCCCCCTCGATGGTCTGAAGGGGTTCGCGCAGGCGCGGGAACTCCTTGCGGGCGTCGACGTAGGCGTCGTATTCGTACATCATGCAGCACTTGAGCTTCGAGCACTGCCCGGCCAGCTTCTGGGGGTTGAGCGAAATCTCCTGCACGCGCGCCGCCCCGGTGGTGACGCTCGTGAAGGTCGACATCCACGAGGCGCAGCAGAGCTCGCGCCCGCAGGCGCCCAGACCGCCGATGCGGCCCGCCTCCTGGCGCGCGCCGATCTGCTTCATCTCGATGCGGATGCGGAAGCGCTCGGCGAAAACCTTGATGAGCTCGCGGAAGTCGACGCGCTCGTCGGCGATATAGTAGAAAATGGCCTTGATCTTGTCGCCCTGGTACTCCACGTCGCCGATCTTCATGTTGAGCCCCATGTCGGCGGCGATCTGACGCGCGGCGATCATCGTCTCGTGCTCCAGAGCGATGGCCTCCTGCCACCGCTCGATGTCGTAGGGCTTGGCCTTGCGGTAGATCTTGCGGTACTCGCCGTTGTAGGGGGTGAAGCCCAGGCGGCGGATCTGGCGGGCCACCATGTCGCCCGTGAGCGAGACGATGCCGATGTCGTGGCCGGGCGAGGCCTCCACGGCCACGATGTCGCCCCGTTTCAGGTCGAGGTTGTTGACGTTCTGGTAGAACGAGCGGCGCGTGTTCTTGAAACGCACCTCGAAAAGATCGGTGGGGATGTTGTCGGGATAGCCCTCCTGCCACGCCGTCTCGTGGAGCTTGAAGCAGCCGTCGCAGGGCCGCGCCTCCACCTCGTCGCCGCTGTCGCAGAAGGCGCAGCCGCGGCCGATTTCGGGTTTGAAGTCGTCGTTATTTCGTTTTTCGGATTCCATCTATGCGCATATTTTGTGTAAAGGTACGCAAAAAAAGTGAAAAGTGGAAAACGCCGGCCGGACAGCCGCCGGCCGCACTTTTTACTTAGTCACTTCGCATCGGAGCCGCGCCACGCTGCGGCGGATGCGCCGGACGAGCAGCAGGGCGGCCGTCGACAGCCCGAACGAGAAGCCGAGATAGAGCCCCGCGGGCCCCATGTCGAGCACGAAGGCGAGCAGGTAACCCACGGGCAGGTTGAGCAGCCAGTAGGAGACCAGCGCGATGGGCATGATCGCCTTCACGTCCTGGATGCCGCGCAGCACCCCCACAGAGACGTTCTGCAACCCGTCGGAGAGCTGGTAGAGGGCCGAAAAGACGAGCAGGTGCGAGGTGATGGCGATCACCTCGGCATTGGTCGTGAAGAGGGTCGGGATCCAGTGGCGCAGCGTGATGAAGAGCAGCGCCGCCAGCGCATTCCACGCCAGCACGAGGTGGTACGACGCCTTGGCCGCCAGCGACAGCTGCCCCACGTCGCGGGCCCCGTAGCAGTGGGAGATGCGGATGGTGGTGGCGGCGCCGATCGAGAGCACGATCATGAAGGCGCAGTTGCCCAGCGTGCCGGCGATCTGGTTGGCGCCCAGCGCCTCCTTGCCCAGCCACCCCATCATGATGCCGGTGCCGACGAAGGCCGACGACTCGAGGAACATCTGCGAGGCGATCGGGAAGCCCATATTCAGCAGCTCGCGCACGCGCGCCCGGGAGTAGCGGCGCAGCGAGAAGCCCTCGAGATAGACCCTGTAACGGGGTCGCGAGAGGAAGTAGCCCGCCATCAGAACGGGGGCGACGAGGCGCGAGAGCAACGTGCCCAGGCCGGCGCCCTCGGCCCCCATCTCGGGCATTCCGTAGCGGCCGTAGATGAAGACCCAGTTGAAGGCGATGTTGGCCAGGTTGCAGAGGATCGTCACCACCATCTCGACGCGCGTGTTGCCCACGCCCTCCAGAAACTGCTTGAAGGCGAAGAAGAGCATGACGAAAGGCATGCTCAGGACCAGCATCCGATAGTAGGGAACGGCCATCGCGACCACCTCGACGGGCTGGCCGAAGCTGTAGAGCAGCGGCGTGGCGGCCCACTGCACCAGCCCCATGCCGCACCCGAGCAGCGTATAGAAGAGGATGCCGTTCTGCAGCAGCGCCGACGAGCGGCGGCGGTCGCCCTGCGCATAGAGCTCGCCGACGAGCGGCGTCAGCCCCAGCGTGATGCCCACCGAGGCGATGAAGAGGATGAAGAAGACCATGCCGCCGAACGAGACGGCGGCCAGCGGCGTGGGGTCGTCGCCCCCGTAGCGGCCCACCATGAGGTTGTCGGCCACCTGCGTGAGGATCTGCCCCACCTGCGTGAGCACCACGGGCAGGGCCAGGTGCAGGTTGGCGCGGTACTGGGGCAGGTATTTTCTGAAATCGTAAGACATAAGGGGACAAAGATACGAATAAGCCGAGAGCAAAAGCAAATTTATTTGCGTTTTGCCGAGGCGGGAGTATCTTGGACGAAGTCAAAGATACGAATAAGCCGGGATGAATTGAAAATTGAGAGTGGAAAATTGAAAATGGGGGGGGGCGTTGCGGCAGACCGTAGCCGGCGAAGCGGCGCGAGAGCAGCGAGCAGCCCTTCGCCCGGGGGCGGCTACGGGCTGCCGGCCTGCGGCCGATATTTCGGGTGCGATCTTCTGCCATTGCAGCTTTAGCTGCGCAGCCCGCAACCACCCCGGCGCGGAGGGCTGCTCTGTCGACTGCGTCTTCAGAGCCCCTCCGCTGGCTGCGGCCTGCAATCCAAGGCGATGCGCGCTCAATTCTGCATTGTGAATTATGAATTGTGCATTGCGAAGCCCACCGCTTCGTCCCTTAGCCGGCTCGCGCCAAAGGCGCGACTGCCCCAGCCGGCAAAGGGAACTCTTCTGCGAATAACAGCCCTCCCCCGACAAAAATTACGAAAAAATTAGAATAAAATTTGCAATCTACTAAAATTGTAGTATATTTGCATATCGAACGTGACCTTAAGGACAAAAAACATACATTGCAATGAGTGAAAAACAGCTTCAACTGACGCGCGGCGAGGAGGAGATCATGCAGATCCTCTGGAGCCTGGAGACGGCCACCGTGAGCGAGATCATCCGCGAGACGACCGAGCCGCGCCCCGCCTACACCACCGTGGCGACCTTCCTCAAAATCCTCGAGAACAAAGGCTTCGTGGGCCACACGCCGGAGGGCAAGAGCCACCGCTACCACCCTCTGGTGCCGCGCGAGGAGTATGCCCGGGGCGTCATGTCGTCGGTCATCTCCTCCTACTTCGACGGGTCGCTGGCCCAGCTGGTCTCCTTCTTCTCGCAGCACGAGAAGATCGACCTGAAGGAGGCCGAGCGCATCCTGGAGATCATGCACAAGGCGCGCGAATAGCCCTTCGACGAATCGTTCCACCCGAAATACGACAACGATGAAGACGCTGACGATCCATCTGTTCGAAATACTCGCCTGCAGCGGTGCGCTGCTGGGGCTCTATATCCTCGTGATCGAGCGGCGGGTGAGCTTCCGCTGGTGCCGCCGCTACCTGGTGGCGTCGATGGCCCTGGCAGCCCTCATTCCGCTCGTCGACATCCCCGTCTGGAGCGGCGGGGAGCTCTGGCTCGACCCGCTGCCCGCCCTGCCCGCGGCCGCGCCGGCTACTGCCGCGGAGGCTCCGTCGATGCGACCCGAGGCCGTCGCCGCGGCGATCTACGCCCTGGGCGCGGCGATCATCGCGGCGCTGCTGCTCCTCCAGCTGCTGCGCATCGGCCGCCTGCGGCGCGCCGCGCGGCTCGACAGCACGCCCCGCTACACGATCGTGAACACGCGCCGTCGGATCTCCTCGTTCTCGTTCCTGCGCTCGATCTACGTCTGGGAGGGGCTCCCCGCCGAGGAGCTCCCGGCCGTCGTGGCCCACGAGGCGAGCCACATCCGCCACCGCCACTCGATCGAGCGGCTGGCGATGGAGGCGCTCAAGGCGGCGCTGTGGTGGAACCCCTTCGTGTGGATCGCCTCGCGGCGGCTGACCGAGGTTCAGGAGTTCGAGGCCGACAGCGACGTGCTGCGCAGCGGCTTCGACCGCACCCGATACATGTCGACCATTTTCCGCCAGCTGTTCGGCTATAGTCCGGAAATAGCCAACTCGCTGCGCGATTCACTCACCAAAAAACGATTCGAAATGATGCTCACCCACACTCCGGGCAGACACGCTCTGCTCCGCCTCGCCGCGACGATCCCCGTCGTCCTGGGGCTCGCATGCGCCTTCTCCTTCTCGACCAAGGCCGCACAGATCCGATACACCGATCGGACCGCCGCCATCGAAACGACCGACCTGGCTACAGCCGCGGCGCTCGCCGACGGCGATCGGAAGCCGCTCGTGATCGTCGACGGCGTGGAGCGCCCCTCGCTCGACGGCCTCGACCCGTCGCAGATCCAGGAGATCTCCATCCTGAAAGACGCCTCGGCCACGACGCTCTACGGCGACCGCGCCCGCGACGGGGTCATCGTCGTGACGCTCAAGCCGGCACCCGGCACCCCCGCCGACAAGTCCGTCGACCGGCCGATCGACCCCGACACGCCCTTCCTCACGGCCTCCGTCATGCCTCGGTTCCAGGGCGGCAACCTCAGCGACTTCCGCACGTGGGTGCAGGGCCGCCTCCGCTACCCGGCCGAGGCGATGGAGAGCAAGCAGCAGGGCCGTGTGGTCGTGCAGTTCATCGTCGAGCGCGACGGCTCCGTCGCCCATGTCGAAGCCATCGCCTGCCCGAGCGAGAGCCTCGCGGCCGAGGCCGTGCGCGTCGTCAGCGCGTCGTCGGGCCTCTGGACCCCGGGCAGCAGCAAGGACGAGAAGGTGCGCATCATCTACACCCTGCCCGTCGACTTCCGCATCTCGGACGGCGACGAGAACAAAGCCGCGGCCGACCGGATCGAGGTGCGGGGCCGCGTGGTCGACGCCGGCAACACCCCCCTGCAGGGTGCGCTCGTCGTCAGCCGCGGCACGACCTCGGGAGTCGTCACCGACAAGGAGGGCGCTTTCTCGATCCGCGTCGCACCCACCGCGACGCTCGACGTGAGCCTCGTCGGCTACGAGACCGTGGGCGTGCGGGCCGACACGCAGGAGCTGACCGTCGTCCTCGTGAAGGGCGGCGCCACGACGGCCGACGAGATCGTCGTGGTAAGCTACGGCCAGCGGAAAAGATAAACAGAGGGCTCCGGTGAGCGGGGCCCCCGTCCATAGACCGACCTTTCTACCATCAAGCGCAAGGCGGCGTCTACCGTGGTTCAGTAGACGCCGCCCTGTTTTTCGGGGGATCCGCCCCGCGCTACTCGAGCCCGAGGAGCTCCATCATGCGCTGCGAGAGCTCGGTGTTGTCCATCAGGCCGTTGATGCGCTCGGCGCCCGCGCCGTAGAGGTAGACGGGCACCATCGAACCCGTGTGGCTGCTCGTGCCGTAGCGGTAGTCGATGCCGCTCTCGGAGCGGGTGAAGTCCTTGTCGCCGCTGGGCACCGACAGACCGCCCGTCTCGTGGTCGGCCGTCACGACGACCAGCGTGCCCGGGTGGGCGTCGGCAAAATCCATCGCCGCGGCTACGCACTTCTCGAAGTCGTTCATCTCGGCCTCCAGCCAGTCGGTGTCGTTGGCATGGGCGGCACTGTCGATGAACGACCCCTCGATCATCAGCACGAAGCCCTTCTGCTTGCCCTCGGTGTTGGCCGCGAGCAGCTCCATGGCCTTCTTCGAGGCCTCGGGCAGGTAGTCGCCGCGCTCGGGCGCGCGGGGCGCCTCCTCCTCGGCCACGGCGCACAGCACGCGCCCGCGGTGCATGTCGGCCGTCTCCTCCAGCGCCGTGGCCACGCGGTAGCCCCGGCGGACGAAGGCGTCGAGGTAGCTGCCGCCCTCCGCGCACTCGCGCGCCAGCCACTTGCGGCCGCCGCCGAAGAGCACGTCGATGCCCGAGGGGAGCATGTCGGCCGTGATGGCGTCGGTCTCGCCGCGGTGCTTCACGTGGGCGTAGAAGGCCGCCGGCGTGGCGTGCTGGAGGTAGTAGGTGACCACCAGACCCGTGGCCATGCCGTCGCGCGTGGCGCGGGCGATCATCGACTCGATGCGGTTGCCCCCGGCATCGAGGCCCAGCGTGCCGTTATTGGTCTTGGCGCCGCAGGCGAGCGCCGTGCCGGCGGCCGCCGAGTCGGTCACGCGGTTGTTGGCCGAGTAGGTCGTTATGAGCGCGATGTTCTGCGCCCGGTCGAACGCCGTGGGGGCGTAGCCCTTTTCGATCTTCATCAGCGAGACGTGCGACAGACCCATGCCGTCGCCGATCAGATAGATGATGTTGCGCACCTCGCCCTGGGCAGGTTGCGCCGTCGCACCCGCCGCGAGCAGCAGGCCGGAGAGAAGAAGCAGGAATTTTTTCATAGCGCAAGCAAAGTTAGCGAATTTCCCCCGACTTTTGCCTATCTTTACGCAACTTTAATCCCCCAAACCGACACGATGGACGTCAAGATAGCACCCGACTGGAAGGAGCTGCTCGCTCCCGAATTTGAAAAGCCCTACTTCGCCGGCCTCACCGAGTTCGTGCGGCAGGAGTACGCCACGCGGCGCATATACCCGCGCGGCAGCAACATCTTCCGCGCCTTCGACAAGTGCCCGTTCGAGCGGCTCAAGGTGGTCGTCATCGGCCAGGACCCCTACCACGGCCCGGGCCAGGCCAACGGACTCTGCTTCTCGGTGGGCGACGGGGTGCCCTTCCCGCCCTCGTTGCAGAACATCTTCAAGGAGGTGGCCGACGACACGGGCACGCCCATCCCCGCCACGGGCAACCTCGACCGCTGGGCCGAGCAGGGGGTGCTGCTGCTCAACGCCGTGCTCACGGTGCGCGCCCACGAGGCGGCCTCCCACGCCGGACGGGGGTGGGAGACCTTCACCGACGCCGTGGTGCGGGCCATCGGCGAGCGGCGGCAGCAGATCGTCTACATGCTCTGGGGCAGCTATGCCCAGCGCAAGGGGGCCATCGCCGACCCGGCGCACAACTGCATCCTCAAGGCCGTGCACCCCTCGCCGCTGTCGGTCTACCGCGGCTTCTTCGGCTGCCGCCACTTCTCGCGCGCCAACGACTACCTGCGCTCGGTGGGCAAGGAGCCCATCGTGTGGTAGGAGACGCTGCCCGGGCGCACCGCCCAGCGGCAGCAATGTCCGTATAACGAAAAAACGCGCCTGCAATGCAGGCGCGTTTTTCAAACGGGCATCCGGGCCCGGTCCGCTCATGCGGAGGTCTCTCCGGCCGCCAGCACGCACACCGCCGCCACGGCCGTCGTCGCGCTCGCCGCCACGAACGAGAGAGCCGCGAGGTGCTCCACGCCGGGCAGGGCACCCTGCAACACCCAGCGGAACACGGCGCCGTCGACGACGAAGCAGACGGCGAAGGCCACGCTCAGGCGCCACAGGCGGGCGTTGCGGCGCCGCTCGCGCTCGGAGCCGCCCGCACGGCGCGTCGCAGCGACCCGCAGGCCGGCGCACAGCGGAAAGAGCAGCACGGGCGCCGCCAGAAGCGGCACGGCGGCCGCGAGCCACCACGCCGAAAAACGGTAGCGCCGCCATGACGACGCCAACCACCCCGCGCCCCACGCGGCCGTCAGCGCGGCCGACGCCCAGAGCGCCGTCATCAGAAAATCGGAAATTGGCATTATCAAAAACAATTAATCGCAGTAATAGCTAATGAACTTATAGTACAAGCGCCAACATAATCGACAATAGCACACCATAAATGTACATCATCATCTTCTTCTATTACTTTCTCTATTTCCCTATAACGAACTTTAGAACAATCCCAAAAGTCGCTAAACCAACCTCTTGTTTCAATCGAATCGTTATCACTAACTACAACATCTGTCAAACGGCCATGAGTATAAATCACTGCAACTATTTCATTCCAGAATTCATCGTATTGCTTTACTGAAATAGTATTATCATTCGGATCTCTTCTATCGTAATAATAAATCTCAAGTCACCCTTTCCTGGCTTATTAACCGTGAACTCATACATCTCGTCAACAATTCCAGTACGAGTAGAAGGCTGTTTTTGAACTTCAACTTGACACCCCGTACCATAATAATCGTCAATCACTCCTAACATGACGCCATACTCATCAATCTCAGGGATTCGATTTTGATTATTGTCTGACGACTCACAACAAACGAATGCCAGTAAACCGACAAAGAAAACAATTAAACTAGAAAGACGTTCATGATTTTTTGATTTTATAAACTTTACAAAAGCGAATATAAGAAAAAAACACATAAAAACAAATATATCTTTACTTTATTACAAAATAAAATTTCACAACTATGCACCAACATCTACTCAATTGCATCCAACCCAATCACCCCTCCCCGCAAAACAAGCCGCACCCCGACCGCCCGAAGGCAGCCGGGGTGCGGCGCGCACGAAGGGCCTGCGATCAGCCCAGGTAGGATTTCAGCAGCTTGGAGCGCGACGAGTGGCGCAGGCGGCGGATCGCCTTCTCCTTGATCTGGCGCACGCGCTCGCGCGTCAGATCGAACTTCTCGCCGATCTCCTCCAGAGTCATCTCCGAGCAGCCGATGCCGAAGAAGTACTTGATGATGTCGCGCTCACGCTCGGTGAGGGTCTCGAGCGCCCGGTCGACCTCCGTGGAGAGCGACTCGTTGATCAGCCCGCGGTCAGCGTTGGGCGAGTCGGGGTTGACCAGCACGTCGAGCAGCGAGTTGTCCTCGCCGTCGGCGAACGGGGCGTCGACCGAGACATGGCGGCCGGCCACGCGCAGCGTGTCGGTGACCTTCTCCTTCGGGAGCTCCAGCTCGTTGGCCAGCTCCTCGGGCGAGGGGGTGCGCTCATGCTCCTGCTCGAAGCGGGCGAAGGCCTTGTTGATCTTGTTGAGCGAGCCCACCTGGTTGAGCGGCAGACGCACGATGCGCGACTGCTCGGCCAGCGCCTGGAGAATCGACTGACGGATCCACCACACGGCGTAGGAGATGAACTTGAAGCCGCGCGTCTCGTCGAACTTCTCGGCGGCCTTGATCAGACCGAGGTTACCCTCGTTGATCAGGTCGGGAAGGCTCAGACCCTGGTTCTGGTACTGCTTGGCCACCGACACCACGAAACGAAGATTCGCTTTGGTGAGCTTCTCGAGTGCCTCCTGGTCTCCCTTCTTGATCCGCTGGGCGAGTTCCACCTCCTCCTCGACCGTGATGAGCTCCTCCTTGCCGATCTCCTGCAGGTACTTGTCGAGCGAGGCGCTCTCGCGGTTGGTGATGGATTTCGTAATCTTTAACTGACGCATCTTATATCTTTTAGTGTGTATTGTGTTACGTTGCTCTGCCCACCCGACGCTCCGGCCTGCGCCCCTCGGGCGGCACCGACGGCACCGCCCCGCCCCGCGGCGCTATTCGACGAGCGTGTAGCTCGCCGAACGGCCGTTGGGGTAGACGCCGTCGATCGTGCGGACCTTGCCGGTCATGCGCTGCAGGTCGGCGAGCGACCGCACGGGCTTGTCGTTGATGTGGGTGATGACGAACCCCTCGCGGACGCGGGCCCGGGCCAGGATGCCGTCGGCCTTGACGCCCACGACCTCGATGCCGCCCCGGATGTCGAGCGCACGGGCCTTGCGGTCGTTCACCTCGGCGAACTTGCCGCCCAGCAGCTCGGCCACGTCGACATCCTCCTTGGTGAGGAGTTCGGTGTTTCCGGCCTTATTACGCAAGGTGACCTCGAAAAGTTTCACATCGTCGCCTCTTTTTATCGTCAGCTTCACCCGATCGTTGGGACGGTGCCGGGCGATCTGCTCCTGGAGCGTCGACTGCGAGACGAGTTTCACCCCGTCGACATCGAGGATGACGTCGCCCTTGCGGATGCCCGCCTCCGAGGCCGAGCCCCCCTCGACGACCGAGGCCACGTAGGCGCCCCCGATCTCGCGGATGCCCAGCTCCTCGCCCATGCGGTCGATGAACTCCTGGTCGATCAGGCGGAACTCGATGCCCAGCATGGCGCGCTGCACGATGCCGAACTCCTTGAGGTCCATCACCACCTTGCGCACGATCGTCTCGGGCACGGCGAACGAGTAGCCGATGTAGCTGCCCGTCTGCGACATGATGAGCGTGTTGATGCCCACCAGCTCGCCGTGGGCGTTGACCAGCGCGCCGCCCGAGTTGCCGGGGTTGACCGCCGCATCGGTCTGGATGAACGACTCGACGCTGAACTGGCTGGGAATGACCCCCATCTGCCGCCCCTTGGCGCTGACGATGCCGGCCGTGACGGTCGAGCGCAGGTCGAAGGGCGAGCCGATGGCCAGCACCCACTCGCCCAGGCGCAGGGCGTCGGACGACCCGAAAGCGAGCGTGGGCAGATCCTTGCCGTCGATCTTGAGCAGCGCCACGTCGGTGGCCGCGTCGCGGCCGATGAGCTCGGCGTCGAACGTGCGGTCGTCGTTGAGCGTCACGCGCAGCTTCGAGGCGCCGTCGACCACGTGGTTGTTGGTCACGATGTAGCCGTCGGTCGAGATGATGACGCCCGAGCCGCCCGACCGCTGCTCGCGGAACCGGGGCTGCGACGAGCCGCCGCGCGGCCCCTGCGGCATGCCGAAGAACTCGAGGAAAGGATCGTAGCTGCGCTGCGGGCGCATCTCGACCTGCTGAATCGCCTCGATGTTGACCACCGCCTTCACGGCGTTCTCGGCCGCATAGGTCAGGTCGGGGTACTTGCCCGCCTCGTAGGAGGCGAAGTGGGCCCCCAGCGCCGGCGTGCGCTCCACTTCGTGCTCGATATAGGCGACCGACGCGGTGCGGTCGGCCACCGTCCAGGCCGTCAGGCCGCCCGCGGCGGCCGATACGGCGATTGCTCCCAAAAACAGAACTGCCTTTTTCATAATCGATACATTAAAGGTTATTACTCGAAGGCGATTTTTCCCATAGGCGAAATTGAGTGTGCGTTTCGGAGGATTAACGGAAGGCGGGGCGGAGTTAGTATGTCGGGCGAAGATTTGAGGAGGATTCGGGGAGGGGTTTCGGGATTTTGAGGAGGGGCGGGGTGAATCGGGCGGGAGATTGCATTGCGTTTTCGGGCAGCAGCCTGCGGAGGCCGTGGCTCTGTCAAGAGTAGCGGGCCTCCGCCGCCGGAGGCTGCGGGCTGAAAAAGCCCCCACTTCTCACTTTTCACTTCTCACTTATTACTACCCGCCTCTCCAGACACGACGCCTCCCCGCCCTTCGGTGAAGAGCGGGGAGGCGGCATACTGCTGCGGCGCGCGGTTACAGCCCGAACTCGCGGCGGATGGCATCCACCGCGTCGAGCTTCTCCCAGCCGAAGAACTCGATCTCGCGCTCCGTCTCGCGGCCATGCTCCCACACCTTTTCGACACGCGTGTAGGGACGGTTGCCGAAGTGGCCGTAGGAGGCCGTCGCCTCGAAGATGGGGTTCTTCAGGCCGAAGCGCCGCACGATCGACGCCGGACGCAGGTCGAACAGACGGCCGATGCGGCGGGCGATCTCGCCGTCGGTCATACCGGCCAGCGCTGCGGGGCGCTCGCTGCCGTAGGTGTCGACGTAGATCGAGAGCGGCTCGGCGATGCCGATGGCGTAGGAGAGCTGCACGAGCACCTCGCGCGCGACGCCCGCCGCCACGAGGTTCTTGGCGATATGGCGCGCGGCGTAGGCCGCCGAGCGGTCGACCTTCGACGAGTCCTTGCCCGAGAAGGCGCCGCCGCCGTGGGCGCCGCGGCCGCCGTAGGTGTCGACGATGATCTTGCGGCCCGTGAGGCCCGTATCGCCGTGGGGGCCGCCGATGACGAACTTGCCCGTGGGGTTGACGTGCAGGATGTAGTCGTCGCCGATGAGCCCGGCCAGCTGGTCGCCGGCACGCTCCAGGCGCGCCTTGACGCGCGGCAGCAGGATCGTGCGCACGTCCTCGCGGATGCGCTCCTGCATCTGCCGCTCGGCCTCGGCCTCGCTGCGACCCTCGCCCGGGAGGATGAACTCGTCGTGCTGCGTCGAGACGACGATCGTGTGCACGCGCAGCGGACGGCGCGTCGCCTCGTCGTATTCGACGGTGACCTGCGACTTGGCGTCGGGGCGCAGGTAGCGCATCGTCTCGCCCTCGCGGCGGATCACGGCCAGCTCCTTGAGGATCACGTGCGAGAGGATGAGCGTCGCGGGCATCATCTCGCGCGTCTCGTCGCAGGCGTAGCCGAACATGATGCCCTGGTCGCCGGCGCCCTGCTCCTCCTCGGCCTCGCGCACGACGCCGCGGTTGATGTCGGGCGACTGCTCGTGGATGGCCGAAAGGATGCCGCACGAGTTGCAGTCGAACTGGTATTCGCTGCGGGTGTAGCCGATGCGCCCGATCACGCGGCGCGCCACGCCCTGCACGTCGACGTAGGCCTCCGAACGCACCTCGCCCCCCACGACCACCAGGCCCGTGGTGCAAAGCGTCTCGCAGGCGACCTTCGAGGAGGGATCGCGGCGGAGAAATTCGTCGAGAATAGCGTCGGAAATCTGGTCCGAGACCTTATCGGGGTGCCCCTCGGACACCGACTCCGATGTAAACAAAAAGCCCATGTTATACATTTTAGAGGTTAAACGTATAAAATGGGAAAAATTGGCTGTTGGAATAAAAAAATTGCTGGTTTAGCGATTTTTTATTGTGGTTTGCAAGCAGTCCAAATCTTTCCACATCTCCCCGCTTGACAGACGGGACGACAAAGGTACGACGAAAAGCCGAAAGGAGGAAACGAAAAGCGATATTTTTTGCGTACCTTTAACTTCGCCCGAGATACTCCCGCTCGGCAATGCTCAAATAAATTTGGCATTGCCCTCGCTTATTCGTACCTTTGGCTTCGCATGAAGATACTGCGCCTCGGCTCGCAGAGCCGGCGGGCCGCAGCCACCGGCGGCGAAGGCCCGCAACTCGCGCTGGCCACGGCCTGCCCCCCCCACTTCCACTCGCCCCGCAGGGATCGCCCCCGCACAACGAAAAAGGGAGTGTGCCGAAACAGCACACTCCCTCGTCGATTGCCCGTGGGCCCGCTACGAACCGAAGTTGTCGTAGAAAAGATACAGGAAACAATGTATAATCATTAAAATCAACTACATACACCAACAACAAACAACGCCGAGTAACAAACAAGCAACAAAATAGAAGGAAGAAGTAAATAAAAAACAATCTCCAGTTTATTTCAATAGGCTAATTTGAATATGGAACAAATATAATCAAATTTTCTTCCCCCAGCAATGTGAAGCCGCTGCTTGCTCTATTTCCTCTCTTGATGCAATTCTGTTATGCAGCATCCACCTGTCAAGGTCTTCGCGTTTGAAATATTTCTTCTTCTCCCCCTTACTCAGATAAGAAGCTATTTCACGTTTACTGACCAAAGTATATATCGTATTCTTCGATAGCTTCATATACAAAGCGGCCTCATCCACATCGAATGTGTCTTTACCACCAAGCAATGCGTAGCGCTTAATTTGCTCAAGTTCTTTCAAAATGTCCTGTTCCATATCTTAAAACAACGGCAGTTCCTGCTGCCACCCATCTACATGTTTTCGAACTATTTTTATAATTTTACAAAGTCATTTTGCGACCCCGAAAAAATACATACCTTTACATTGCCAGAGTGAGGGGTGATCTTTCGGGATTGCTCCTTTTTATTTACGGTTCCACATCTATTTTAACGGTTGGTAATCTTTTTGTAACGTATTTCAGAAGCGGCAACCATTCCTTAGCAACCAACCATGATATACTTTTCTTTGGATTGAAGTTGTCCATACGAATAGAATGATGACTTAATGTCCCTTCAGTAGGCTTCAACCCTTTGTCATGTAGTTCACAGAGCCCATCATCTCGTCGGAACGTACACCATCCGTTATCTTCTTGCCGCGCCTGAATCATTACTACAGGTATATTGCATACACCCATCAATACTCCGGCCCACCATTCCGTAACAGCAAGACGATCTGCATATCCTGCATCCATCAATTTCTGAATATCTTCAGGCGTACCAAGACACGGTGTATGACATTGAGACTTGCATTTTTCACAACGGCAAACAGTCGGTTTACGGCCGCTTTTCTGCATTATATGGCTGAATGTAGATTTACCAAAA